>Ga0308165_1005560_pt1 | contig 11612 bp, 11 predicted proteins | sample PhyWR2_FD_201032 | JGI IMG/M metagenome (GOLD analysis project Ga0308165, IMG submission 201032) | Phyllosphere microbial communities from UC Gill Tract Community Farm, Albany, California, United States - DLSLW.R2 | ecosystem: Host-associated > Plants > Phyllosphere > Unclassified | place: USA... | reverse complement strand
CTCACGAACTCACGAACTCACGAACTCACGAACTCACGAACTCACGAACTCACGAACTCACGAACTCACGAACTCACGAACTCACGAACTCATCGACGTCAGCACGAAGTGATGTTTGGAACAGCTATTGAGCTGGCACTCCGAACGCCCATAACAGTCAAGCAATTTCTGACGTTTTATCACCGCTTTCATTACCCATTGGAAAGCGTAACAGTTGACACGTCATGATCAACCTTTGACAAATTAACCACCCTGAAAATACATATTCTGACGTAGCTACTTGCCACGGATTAATCAGACTGCGTTCATCGTTCCAACAGGAAGTCTATTCGAACGTGATCAAATGGACAGTAAACGGATCCGATCTCATTGCGCTCAACAACACCCAATTGGATCAGATCTTCCACATCGGCAGTTACCGTATTCCCATCAATGTGATTGCCTTCGGCCAGCTCCTTATCAGACAGTGGGCCCGCCCGCAAAAGCGCTTGAACAACAGCCCACTGTCTCAAACCAAAATGCCTAAACAGCAGCTGAGGGGTGGCAAAACTGAGCGTTTCACCTTGATACGTGCCCTTCACCAAACCCGTCTTGGAAACCGACGCTGCATCTCGCAAAGCCGCCTTCCAATCATTATTCACGGTAATGGTCAGGCTTCGCAATTTTTCAAACCTCTCAGCGACATCACAAGTGCAGTTGGTTTACGTCAGTTTTTAGCCATCCGCGCTCTGAGTAAACGCGAATGAAACTCCTCATTTTTGCGTTCGTTCATAGGTTTTACTTCCGTATCCAGCCTCGAAGAAATTCGGGCAAATGCGTTAGCTAACTCCTGTTGTATCACACTGTCCGTTTCATTTTCGCAATGGAAACTCATTTGTCTAATTTGCTCCATTAAAGCGGTTGGCACGGTTACAAGCTTGTGTTGAAACGTCTTATCATTCCTGTGCCACGCCCAACTTCCCTCAAGTGGAGCCGCTAACTGGACATGACACTGCCCTTGATTGGGTTGACGTGAGTAACCTTTATTCAGGAGAATACTGGAAAGTTCTCTGCTGGCGCATTCAATTGATAAATCAGCTTGAATATCGTGCGCAATTTCTTCGAGCTTGGTCAACAGCTGGCTAAAGTAACCTTTTCCTTGCTCTGTTTCGGCTATGAATACGCGGGCAAGCACCAGCTCTGTACGGAATGATGCACCATCCCTTACACGTCGAAAACGGAACATCGTGTCATCTCGAAAAACTCTGTCTTCATAAAACAAGCGCCCGGACTGGTATTGTGTTGTGGCGTCAGTTTTGCTCTCCCACTTCAACATGGTTTCATTGATCCAACGCATGAGCAGGGCTGTGATCTGGTTAATATCTGGCGGCAGCCTTTTATTTAGCCTGCCACGAATACCGTCGGCCGTGTTCTGGATTTTCATTTGAGGATGAAATTCTAACGTTTCAGTCATGCGTAAGCTTTCCTTTCAAAAATGGAAAATAATGCAACGCTTAACGACGCGTACTCACTAACAACCCGTGTCTTTGACTTCCACCAATGCAAACGGAGAAATCATCACGGTAATGCAATGTAGCCATAAACTCTGTCGCTATAAAGAGTGAATTTCAACATTGTGTATCTTGTGAAACGAGATCGCCCCTCCCCTTTACGTGAACGATTAGCGCGCAATATTCGAGCGCAACGCGTCATATTGGGTATTAGCCAAGATGAATTGGCTTACCGAGCGGAAATGCATCGCACAAACGTTTCTGCAATTGAGCGCGGCATGCGAAACGTTAGTCTCGACAACCTGTATTTCCTCGCAAAGGCACTGGAAATATCTCCGTCGCGATTAATCGAAGAAGACTAAATGGATCACTGCGAAAAGCACTGACCCGCGCTAAAACATATTATGGACTTATCTATAGGCACTATAGCCTGCACGCACTCGATTTGCTTTGCATGTTGTCATCTCGATGACGCTCCGTTGCACTCATCATCCAAATTTTTGCTATTTAAAAGGTCTGTAAACTAGAAAAGGTCATTTAGTCTTGATTTGCTATGCTCTAAGACACTTTTTCCTAGCCAATATTAGGCTACAATAGGCTGCCTTTAAGTAAGATTGTTACCGAAAGACTGTCACAGATCAACTTTCTGAACTGCCGTGCCGCTAGCCGCTAGCCGCTAAGATATTCTTTGCAATTGAAGCAAACGCAAATAGGCACTCGCAGTCATGTACTTACACCAGTACCGCATGAGCGTTATAAGGAATTTGCATTTTCCTTATAATTCTCGTTATAAGAGATTGATGATTTCCTTATAACGGAGTGGCTGGCAAATGAAGCAAATCGACTTGGTGTATCGCACTGCATTCGCAGAACTCGCGCAGCGGACATTTGATGCTCAATTCGAGGCAGACTTTTCGCTGGATGGGCGGTTTGTCTCAGTCCCCGTCAAAGGCCGGAATTACTGGTATTTTGAATATCCAACTGACGAGGGTGATAAGCGGCGCTACGTTGGACCGGAAACAGATAACGAGATTACCCGACGTGTAGGCCAACACAAGGAAATAAAGGATAACATCCGGGAACGGCGGCGGCTCGTCGGGATGCTGCTACGCAGCGGTGGCATGGCCTCTCCCGATCGGTTCGCCGGTGATGTCACGAAGGCTTTGACCGATGCAGGTCTCTTCCGTCTCCGCGCGGTGCTAATTGGCTCGGTTGCATTCAGCTGCTATTCTGGAATGCTTGGCGTCCGTCTCCCAAATTCTGCGATGCAGACTGGTGATGCAGATTTCGCACAAGACTTCGCGATCTCGGCGGAGGTTCAGGACAGCCTGCCGCCGATCCTGGAAGTTCTGCAATCAATTGATGAGACATTTCGTTCGATCCCGCACCAAGCCGACAAAGCTAAGGTTGTCGCATTCAAAAACTCGGTAAACTACCGCGTCGAGTTCCTGACGAGCAACCGTGGATCCAGTAACTACACTGGCAAACCCTCACCCATGCCCGCGCTTGGCGGCGCTTCGGCTGAAAACCTTCGGTTTCTTGATTATCTGATCTACGAACCGGTCAGGACCGTTCTGCTGCATCGGGAGGGCGTAAGTGTCAACGTTCCAGCCCCTGAGCGATATGCTGTCCATAAACTTATCGTGGCGTCTAGGCGGCGACTGGATGGCCTCGGACGTGCAAAACGGGATAAAGACCTGACGCAGGCCGCTCTGCTCTCAGAGGCTCTCGTAGAAACACGGCAGAGTGATCTTCTTTCCAACGCCTTCCATGAAGCGTGGGAACGGGGTGAGGCGTGGCAAGAAGCAATCAATACAGGCTTACAGATGATGCCAATTAATGGAAAAAAGGCATTATCCAACTCTCTCGGTGTCGAAGTTGATAAACTCGATAGGTAATAGGTAGACTGTTCCGGCAAAAATGGAGAAGGGAAGCGTCTTCAAGCGGTCAGCTTGACAGTGATGTTCTACAACTGAATAGGCCTTTCTCGCCCAAAAATAAATTTCTTCGGATCAATTTGGTGACGTCATCAACGAAGCATTTGGGCTTAGAGTGCTGTTTCTTGCCTATTATGACGAGCGCTCCGATTTTAGTTTTTGACTCAGAAGAAGCTTAAGGCGAGAATTTTCAGCCTCCAGTTCGGACAATTCCTTATCTGTCACGTGTTCGTCCACAGCCCTTCGCTTTTGTTTGCGAGAGCGTTTTAAAGGAGAAGTGGGTGCTATCGGGAGCGTTGCATTCTTTTCGCCCCCCTGCCCGACGTTGCGTAAGCCCAAGTCATTAGAGGGATTTTGAGCCGCCACAGTGCCTTTAGCCAATACTAATTCTTGCGCGCGATTTTCTGGCTCGACATTAGTGGACACCTTGTTGGCAGTCTTCCTCTGGGTACCATGATCAGGTTTCTGCTTCGGCCTACCATTGCTGACAACGCTTTGCCCTTCGGAAGTCTCACTGGTTACCGCCACCTCGCCTTCTCCTGATGCCGTGTCAGCCAGACGTCCACTTTGGGATTTTGTTATCCGCACCTGGGAAGACTTTTGCTTGGGTTCGAAATTACCTAATGATGTTGCAGACTCGTCTGCGATTTCTTTCGCCGGCTCTAAAGATCGGGTTGGCATCTCAAGCTTATCCGGCTTGCCGACATTCAATTGCGCCTTTGAAGGCCCTTTGGTCGGTGCGGCTTCATCGCTAGCAACTGGCTCAAATTGATCCGGGCCTTCCTCACTATCTTTGGCTGGATTCTCGAGGCTGGTCGTTTCGTTTCCTTCAGCGTAAAATTTTTTATTTGATCGCGAGCCAAACAGACGTCCAACGATACGAGCTCCCCAAGATTTCGCCATCAACCAACCTCCGTGTTCGTACCGAGAACGCTTTTGATACTGACAACTGCAACCACAGCCTAAACAATACTGAATGATCGCTTATTTATTCCCAGAGCGCTAGGAGCTTTTGGCATATCTGCTGCATAAGTACCCACTAACTGGAGTTGCCGAACCGGGTGGGACGGCCTTATGTCTTATGTGCTGTACGTTGCCCCATTCGTGCGAGCATCGCTGACAAGTTTTCATTCTCCAAACGCAGTTTGGTTATCAGCTCCCTCTTCAAAGAAGCATTTTCACTTTCCAGAAACGTTAGTTCAGTGCGCAGATCCATATTTGTGATAGAAAGTGCTGTCGCCTTTCGGTGCGGGCGCGAGGTAGACATCCTTAACTTCCCAACAGATGGGTTTTTAGAAAGCTCTGACTTTGGAAGCCGATTATCAGTAGACGCCTCTTTTTCAAACTCAACAACTTCAACAAAATCAGACTCTCTTGTGGTTCGAGCGTCTTCAAACTTCTGATCCGCTGCGATCACTGACAAATCATTCCGAACTGCATTTTTAGCTTTGTTTACAAGCGGCTCAGAAACATCGGAATGCGCCGGACCCTTAATCGGAGACTGTGGGAGAACAGTTTCGACTTCACGAGAAATCGATTTTAAATCGAGGTCTCCCCACAAGGATCTATTTTCCTTGCGCGAACGCTTATTCTTATATTCAACGACAACATTGCGGACTGGGTTTTTCACCGTTCTATATGACTCCACTAAAGGCAAATTGATTTTATAAATCTCTGATGGCTAAGCATGGATGTTGAATCTTGTTCCCAAAAATTGCCAAACTAACCACTCGTTCAAAGTGCTAAGCCATCAGGTATTTTGATTAGATAGATTTAAATCATTTTGATGTTATTCTAATAATTATCATTGATCTGTAAACTATACCACCGAGAAACGCTCAATTAATAAACCCGGAGAAACACTACATGGCTGATGAAACAATCCCAGATACAAATTCCACTGTAACTGAAATCAAAAATGCCGAGCCTATCGTTGATAAACCAAAGACACGCGCTACGCGGAAAACCGGAGTTTCAAAAACAAAAAAGGCAGAAGCAAAACCAGCAACTATAGCACCAAAAGTCGCTACCAAATCTGTAAAGGCATCCAATGCCGATAAAGCAGAGCCTGCAGTGAACAAACGTAAGAAATATACACCAGCTCAGCGAGCATCTATCCTCGCTTCAATTGAAAAAACAATCAAAGATGGGACAACCACGCTCAAGTCAGCTTTACAGCAAACTGAAGTCAGTGAACAAACCTATTACAACTGGAAGAATGCAGTTGCTAAAGCATCGTCAACACCTGCATCAAAGACTGCAAGTGATGACCTGACTACTTTAGTAGCCCTCGAAGCTGAAAATCTTAAGCTCCGCAAAGAGCTTGCTGAGAAGCTGCGTGCCGAGAATGCCGAACTGCGCAAGCGTCTCGGTAAGGTATAAAAAAAAGCCGCTAAGTCATACCCCTATCCCATCTAGGCAAGTGACTTGCGCAACGAAAGTCACTTGCTGTCTCTTCAGGTGCATAGGCCTAGGTATGTTGCTTTGCACGGGCGTTGTTCAAGGAACATTTTGTTCGGATGTCTCTACAGGCGAAATCTGTCTGCTCCACCCCCCCATGACTATTAATTGGGGAAATTAGTTTTCCTTTCCGCGAACTGTTCGGCCTGAACGGTAAGTATTGCAGTTACGGCTCTATGTAGAACGTCTTCAAGAAAGACGTCTGTTTGAATGCAAAACAGTTCTTCCACACTTTCAACAGCAATCCCCATAGCCATTTCAGCAATATTTAATCGCAACCGCTCAGAAGCCGTAAATTCTTCCGCGGCAATATGGAAACAGACCGAAAGTCATCCAATTGGTAGGCGGAAACGTCACGGGAAAGATGGTTTTTCATCAAATCGCTTCTCCTAATAGCAGGCAAAAGCAAATATGATCCCTCAACCGCCAATGCCTACGAAAATTCGTTGGTGGCGACACAATGATCATACGCTGATCACAAGATGCGTCAACGACAAACGCCGCCGCCTTTTTCATGAATTTTATCGCCCTCAGCAGTCTGTGAAGCTGAAACTAATTACTGCTCTGGCTATCCGCACAAACGGCTAGAATTTACCAGGCTTTTAAACAGCCCAGGCGGAACATATGGCAAAAGTCAGCTTTTGCCATATGTGTCTATTTATCGACCGATTTCATGCGGCTTCGCGCCCTCATTGCGGACATTGCTTTACAATTCACGCGCATTCTAAAGCGGCCATTCCAGAGATCATGCAGTTAACGACCGTGATGAGGGTAGCAACTCCTGCGCAGGGCGTTTTGCTCTAGCGACTTAAATTAAGTCCCAAGGCGGGCACACTATCCATTCTTTGCGCAGCATCTCGACAAATTTGCGGACTTTTGGCGAAACATGGCGGCGCGTTGGATATACAGCGGTTATAGGCATTTCCTCGCAACGTAATTCCTGTAGAAGAGGTACAAGGCGGCCCTGCTTGATGTCTTCACCGACAAGGAATGCGCCCAGCTGAACAATGCCTAGATTGTCAAGGGCTGCATCGCGGATAGCCTCGGTGTTATTCAGTTTCAAGTTCCCTTGGACCACAATATCTCGGATATTTCCATCTACCTGGTAACGCCAGGGTACTGATGCATTTGCATAGGTAAACACAATTTTTTTATGATTTTGAAGGTCCGCTATGTTTTGCGGAATTCCATGTTGTTTCAAATAGGCTGGCGTTGCACAGGTGATAAAATGGTGCGGTGCCAGAACCTGTCGGATTAACCCACTATCAGTCGGCCCACCAATACGAACTGCAATATCAATTCCATCGCTGACCAGATCGCAATAATCATCAGAGAAGGTAACGTCCGCTTCAAGCTCCGGCCACTCTACAAGATATCGCTGAAGAATAGGGAGAACGTGTAACCGACCGAATGCTGTTGGAATGTCAAGGCGAAGTCGCCCCTTGGGAATCTGATTGCGCTCAGCCAGTGTCGCCTCTGCATCATCAACCTCGCACAGAATACGCAAAGCATGCTCATAAAACAGCCTGCCTTCCTCGGTTAGGCTTACGCTCCGTGTTGTGCGATGGATTAGACGAGTGGCAAGGTTTGCTTCAAGCCTCGCGATGCTCTTTCCCACTGCCGATCGCGTGACACCTAACTTTTCAGCAGCCTGAGTGAAGCTTCCGGTATCCGCAACACGAACGAAAGCCAGCACATCTCCGAAATGATCAAGCATTGTTTCCAATTTGTCCCATCTGTTGCCGAATTCTGCGACTTTATCAATTCCTAAGACCTAGTAAAGGCTGCTCTCAGGTTTGGGGCGCTGTTCAGTCGCCTTACAATAGAAGGTAGCCACCATGGGAAAGAGTACAGATCCAAAACATACCAAAAGACATAGAGGTTGGGCATCCGTCTGTGTTCTAGGTCTCACGACCTTTACAGTTGTAACAACAGAAATGCTGCCTGTCGGACTTTTGACGTCGATTGCAAGGACACTGGAAATATCGGTAGGAAACGCTGGACTGATAATCTCGGTTCCTGCATTCCTTGCAGCATTCTTTGCCCCTTTTGTTATCATTATGGGGGGAGACATCGATAGACGACACATTCTTGCTGGCCTGCTTATTCTGTTGACGGCAGCCAATATTGCTTCAGCCATTGCTCCATCATTCTACTTGCTCCTTGCAGCGCGCGTTGCTGTTGGTTTTTGTATGGGGGGCATTTGGGCGGTCGCCGGTGGGCTTGCACCAAGATTGGTGCCAACGCAATCAATCGGTACTGCGACCGCAATCATTTTCGGCGGGGTCGCAGCTGCATCTGTGATGGGGGTGCCGGTTGGTGCGCTGATCGGTGATGCCGCAGGTTGGCGATGGGCATTCGGTGTAATAGCAGGGTTCAGCGCAATCGTGCTTGGTCTCAGCCTGTTCGTCCTGCCTGCTTTACCGATTAGTCAGACTATTGGAATTAGCCAGATCATTGGTGCGTTAAAGTGCCTGCCCGTTCAGCTTGGACTTATACTTACACTGTTGCTCGTCGCAGGACATTTTATGGCCTACACGTTCATCGGTCCAGTATTGCAGGCAATCTCAAAGGTGTTGCCCGAATGGATCGCTTCGCTGTTATTCCTCTACGGGGTAGCGGGAATAGCTGGAAATTTTCTGGCCGGTACATTTGCCGTTCAAAGACTGGCAACAACGCTCTGCGCAATTATCATTGGTCTTTTAATAGCAATTCTAGGGTATGCAGTTCTGGGTGGGACACCTGCTTCGGGCGTCGGAATCCTTGTCTTATGGGGGCTTGCCTATGGCGGAGTGTCCGTAACTTTACAGACATGGATGATGAAAGTAGCACCCTTTGCAATCGAGATTGCAACTGCACTTTTCGTATCAGTTTTCAATATAGCCATCGCAACCGGATCGTTCATTGGCGGACAAATTGTCGACCGCACCGATCTTCATACAAACCTTCTCGTCGCCGCCACGTTACCCGCATTGGCGCTACTGCTCATACTCATTACGCCTCGGAGATACTGAATTGACCTATGACATTTTTGAACTCGGTGACATCCAGTTGCAATCAAAGCGGTGCATTCGTGACGCGAAGCTGGCTTACAAGACTTATGGCACCTTGAATGATGCCAAGGATAATGTAATCGTCTATCCGACGTCATTCGCCGCCACCCACGAAGATGCAGCGTGGCTTATCGGTCCAGGACGGGCGCTCGATTCCGATAAATACTTTATCATTGTGCCAGATACGTTCGGTAATGGCCTATCCAGCTCGTCCAGCAACACGCCATTGCCATCCGGCGCGGGCAGCTTTCCAAGAGTGACAATTCACGACAATGTTAAACAACAATATCGCCTTCTCACCGAAAGGTTTGGCATCGAGACGATACAACTTGCCGTAGGCTGGTCTTTGGGCGGCGCGCAGGCGTTTGAATGGGCATCCGCCTATCCTAATATGGTCAAACGTCTCTTTACGTTCCAGAGTGCCGCGCGCACATCGCGACACTTCTACTTATTCTTTGATAGCGTGCGAGCAGCAATTGAGCTGGATGCTAACTTCAAGAAGGGTTTTTATAAAGAACAGCCTCTAGGAGGCTTACGCGTCGCCGCGCGTATCTATGCAGCGTGGGGCTTCTCTCAGGCTTTTTTCCGAGAAAGGCTTGATGAACAAGCGCTGGATTATGCATCGCTTGATGACTTCCTCATAGACTTTTGGGAAGGCTGGTTTCTAAAACGGGATGCAAACAATATCCTGTCACATCTGTGGACCGGTCAACATGCCGACATCAGCGCAAATGAAACCTATCACGGCGATCTTGATAAAGCGCTTGCACGCATCCAGGCCGACACGATCATTATGCCTTCAGCAAGCGATCTATACTTTCCAGTCGATGACGCTGCCCGCGAAGCATTACAGATTCCGAAAGCAGAATTGCGAGTTTTGGAATCTGTATGGGGGCACGTCGCAGGAGAAGGAATGAATGATGCTGATACGGCTATCATTGAGCATGCGATTGCTGAGCTTTTGAACAGATGAAACATTGAGCGTGAACGGGACAAGCGAAACATTCGCTTTGATCGAGATTCAAGACCGCTTTGCGCGCAATGTCGGGCGTTCGGGGCACACAAAAGTTTGCTGAAAGCGGTCGTTTTCGCTTTTCATACGACTAACGATCACCAAAAGGTGGGGAGCGGACTGACAGGTTTTTGCAGGACCTTCAAGAAAGCTGACACATGGCTATGACCTGGCATGTCGCGAAAGTCATAGGCGAAAATCTCATGGTCAGCCGGCTCGTTGCCGGCATTACGCGTCCCTTGTTCCAAAAGACCGTCATGCCAAAGTTGCTAACCCAAGTATCCTTTCTCAGGTCTCAAAGTGGCCGAATATTGATCGGAATGGTGACCGGCTTCAAGTTGGAATACACGGCCGTAAAGCGACGGAATCTGCACCTGACCGCCAGCGGCACCTTGGATGATGATGCCTGTGTGACGTGGGAAGGGCAGTCGCTCCGTTCCATCAATACCGTACCTGGTGCTGCATCAGCAACGAGAGTGAAAACCCATATCCGTCCGAGACGCTCAACCGCCGGTACATGTGGACGGCATGGCTCGGCCAACGCCCCATGACAGGCGTCCCTGTACGATTGTCAGCGTGTGCCGGCCGTTCGAATAGATCGTTCCGTCTGACCCCATGGAGGGCAGGACCACTGCACTAGCGCCGTTGATGGATACCGAAGCGCCATCACCGAGCAGACGCACTGCGAGACGCGTGCCGTCCTCACACGTGTAGTTACTGACGGGATAGGGATTACCCGCGCCAACCGACGCACCAGAAGCGGAATGCGCGAAACTTGCAAGCATGAGGGTACTGATTGCTAAGACAGACATATTAACCAACATGATAGTCCTCTAACCGTGCACTCTGTGCGCAGAGCATCCGTCATTTTTATGTCGGCAACAGGCGCTAGCGCCAACAGAGCCGACGGCTCAGTTATCCAAGCTCTTAAAACATCGCTCGTGCACATAGCCTACTCGGGATAGGTTTCAACGCCGCCCGGCGTTGAATTATTGAAAAGAATGATCAACAGCATGTTCCCGGGTTCCGACATCACATCGCTACGCTGACTCAATACCTCTCCGGTTACCCCGCTTGTATATTCCGCGACCACCTCGCCGAAGCTGTTACGTTGAATGGCCACCCTCTGTCCGGCTTCGACTTTGTCGTTGAGCTTGACCAGATGCTCGACGATACCACCCGCTGTGGCCAGCACCGGGAACCCACTATTACCAATAAAGACTGTTACGTCTTTGCCAGTGCGTCCTATTGGTCCAGCAAGGATGCCATGATGTTTGAGAACGTTCAATGTGCCTTCCACGAATAGTGCTATCATCTCGGGGTCCAGCACACGCGCAGCGCCGATCTCCGGACAAAAGGCTGGAATTCCAACGTCCAGAAACGCATTATGCAGCACTGTAGGATATGCCTGCTTCGGCATGTCGAGGATCTGACTGACAGGATAAAGGTCCAGCATCTCCTTGACCTCGGGTCTAGCCGTATCACCAATGTTGAATGCGGTAACCTCCAGCCCCGTTGTCCCAGTATGGAAATCGATCGCAACGTCGGCGTTCGGCCGCAACAGCCGGTTGAACAGCATCCCGGCATGGCGGCTCGGTGCCGTCAGACCGTTCTCGTTCCCTGGCCATTCGCGGTTCATATCGATCAGATCGATACCTCT
>Ga0308165_1005558_pt1 | contig 11615 bp, 6 predicted proteins | sample PhyWR2_FD_201032 | JGI IMG/M metagenome (GOLD analysis project Ga0308165, IMG submission 201032) | Phyllosphere microbial communities from UC Gill Tract Community Farm, Albany, California, United States - DLSLW.R2 | ecosystem: Host-associated > Plants > Phyllosphere > Unclassified | place: USA... | reverse complement strand
ATTCGAGTTCGCAGGGTCAGGCGCCAAAAGTCGTCGTAACGCGGAGATGAACAAGCGGCCGAAGTTGGGAAGCTGGGAAGGGGGCGGGGACGTCTGCTTCTGGGTCTGGCCGGAAGCCGTAGGGCAGGGGGTGATCGCCCAGTTGCTGCCGTTTGTTCATAGTCGTAGCGCGCCGAGAAGCAGAGGCTAGGCAGACCATCTCGACCGGCATCCGCATCTATGCGACGAAGACCGTTCAACGGCTTCTCGTCAGGAGGTCTGTTCGTAGATCCAGTTAGCTAATTTTTTTGAAGACCTGCTTATAGACGATCGGCGTAGAAAGCAGTGGACTGATGATGGTGGTATTCTCCATCAAATCCTGGCCGACACTATGGTATTTTGAGGTTCGCTCGCTATCGTCGCCGCGGAATGTCAGAGCGACGGTTCCACCATCAGCTTTTACCGATACATCAAAAACAAGCTCCGGGATGAGCTTCCACGTGATCGGATCTCCGCCTATCCAAACTACGATAGGTGTTTTGGCATCATAGGCGAGGCCGACTCGACCTCCTGCGGTGGAAATTCTAATCCTATTCACCGCAATGGACTTGCGGAGCCTCATCCGAACACGAGGGCGCTTGTCGTCGGAAATGGTGGCGGTAGCGCTGTCGATCACTTTAAAAGCGTTGTCACTCCGCGCAGTGTCCAGTTCATAGATGCCTGAAACCACAGCTTGCGCCGGGCTCGCTGAGCCTGAGGTAGAACTCAACATGGCAACTGCGATCGCCGCCGATAGAATATGCTGACGCATCACACGCTCCTCGAATTTCCCTGCTCGTGGGTACGGGGGTAGCGACGATGCGGGTGAGCGCATAGGTGATACCTCAGCTGTCGGTTCGGAGGACTTCCTTCCCCATCACGACATTCGCGAGCGGATAGCCGGGCTTCAAAATCGGTCATTCGCAAAGATGAACCAGCGTCTGAAGTTGGGAGGCGAGAGAAGGGGCGTGAACGTCTGGTTCTGGGTCAAAGAACTCGCTGATCTGAAGAACAGCGTCGCGTTCTGGCTGATGCAGCAGCGGCCCGGGTGCACCGTTTCTACGCTATATGGCAAAAAATTTGGGCAAGCGGATTGTCCACATTCACGGTGAAACGGTAAGATAGCGGCTCGGCCATTTTCGGGCAGCGATTGTTGTAAGCAGCCGTTCGTACATTTGGTGGGTAGGGGGCTAATCGCGCTTTTACCGGGGAACACGATAACACATCTCGAAAGTGCGGCAGGCCCTTTAAAAATACGATCAGCATTTGTATCCAATCTCAATCGGTCAGGACCTGGCTGGATTGGGCCTGACTGATGATTTTGCCCGCGTCCTCTTCGCGTAGCCAACCAGCGGCGCGCTGTTGCGCCACGGCCGCGCGGACTTTCGCGACGAATCCGGCGTGATCGCCATAACGCTCTGCAAGGGACAAGCGAGGATCCCGGACCGCCAACCGTTCGGCGCGCGTTCTGGCGAACGGTATGAACCCCCCGAAAAACCCGCATCCGCCGCCCTTGCCGAACCCTGCGGACTGCACGTTCCAGCCAAGATAGGTCCCGATTGGCACCTGTAGCTGGACGGAGGGTACGCCGGCGGTCTCGTTACCGTCCGCATCGACGCGGGGAACGCGCGACGGTATCGTCCCGCGGATCGCCGGTGGCTGGCGCGTAATTTGGCCGCTCACGTCGCGATAGCGAAATCCCTCCCCCACGTCGTAGTCGATGAAGGCGTTCAGCTTGCCATTCGGACTGGGTGCTCCGGGCCAGGACGGAAATCCGATCGCCGCCGCGTTCGCCTCGACGAGATCGCCCGCGGCCAATGTCGGGTAACGGCTAGGGGGCGGGGTGGTGCCGTCGCGCACCCAGGCGACCAGCATCATCTGGGCCGCACGCAGGCTGTCCATCGAAGGGTTTGGATTGCCCGGCAATGCGCAGATTGGTAACTTGGGATCACCACCGAGCGGAAAGCCTCCGGTCCATGATCCGCCATGCGTGGTCGCCGGGAAGTAATAGCGTCGAACGTTAGCCGGCAGCGGGAGATCGGTCGACGCGGCGGTGCCGATCAGCCCCGGTGACATGCGCAATCCCCAGAACTCGGCCGAGCCGAACGTCTCGATTACCTTGGGGCAGGTCTTGGTCGCCGTGCAGCGGTCGAGCAGGCTGCTGATACCTCGCCCACGGGCAACATCGTCGTACCGGTCCCACCACAGCGTTCCCTCGCTACCCGGTTCGTACAGCGTCGCGGCACCGCCGGGAACGGCGAAGCGCAGGTTCAACGGAACCTGGCGAGCGGCAATGTTGGGATTGATCCCGTCGAACACGCGGTACCCATTCTCGTCCGCGTTGAAGCCCAGACTGACGAAGCTCTTCAAGAAATTGCCGGATTGCGACGTGCCGCTGGCCACCGTCCAGCGAATGCGTCCGGCCGGATTGGCCTTGCCCGTGTCGTCCGACTTGCCACTGCGCAGGTAGGCGACAAGGTCCCGGGTCGCGGCAAAACCGATCCCCTGGACGAGCGGATCCTTGCCTTCGTAGATGAGCGTATAGGCGTAGGCAGGGTCGAACCCGCCCCGCACGCAGAGTTTCGCGGGGTCGGGCTTGCCTGGGAAGGGCGTCGTCGCACAATCGGCAAAGGCCCAGTCCGCGGGATTCACGTCCACGGGCGGTGCCAGATCGGCGGTTTGGCGGAACAGCCGCGCCTTCGTCGTATCGAGCGTCGAGGGCACTGGCCGCGCAGTCGGTTTGCCGATGCTGCCGGTAATCGCGATCGACCGCGCGCCGGCAGGCATATCGGTGAAGCGGGCGAGGACGGGGCCTGTCAGCGGCTTTCCGTCTTTGCCGTGAGCGGTCGGGACACTGGCGGTCTGGACATCCGGCCCGGGCGGAAGGTCGCCTTGCCAACCACTGATGACCCGGACGTATCCGTCCGCATCCGCACCGATTTGCGAACCGCCGCGATTAGGCACGTCGTAGAACAATATGCCGGTGGCTTGCGATCGATCGACGGGTCTGGCGATCGCGAATGTCGCCGAATACTGGACGCGTCCCTTCGCATCGCGGGGCGCACCATCGATATCGGTAATGACGTTATTGTGCGCGTCCGCCGGATCGAGCGCGCCGAAGAACCGACCGCGTAAGATCTCATACGGTATCGGCAGCGTCGAGGCAGGCGCGCTGCCGACCGGAGCGGGCGAGACGCTGTCGACCTGTATCCGCACCAGGCGCGCAGGGGCAGGGACCGCCAGCGCCCCAATCGCGGACGTTGCCAGAAGCGCAAAAGACCGACGCATTAGCGACTCTTTCATTGAGGATCGATCTCGAGATCGAGCAGCTGTGCGCCGAGCGTCTTGCCGTGCGCGTCGAGCGCCAGCGACCGTGTCACGCCCCCACGCAGCGCCCCTTCGAGCACGAAGTTGAGCGCACCGAGCCCCGGCAATTCGAACCGGCTGATCCGGCGCACCGAAAGGTCGGCCAAGTGCGCGACGACGCGCTCTGCGGTCACGGCGCTGGCCAATAGCGCGAAGTCTTCGCTGCGATAGGCGATGACCGCAATCTGGGAAATGTCGCCTTTGTCACCGGTGCGAACATGGGCGAGGTCGCGCAGGATCATGTCAGGCGACCTCGTACTGGACCGAAGGGACGATCTGCGTCCGGTCCAGCAAGGTCGACGCGACCGCCAGCACCTCGCGGACGCTCGACACGGCGCCTCCACCACCGAAGGGACCGTTGGTGTACAGCGCCTCGACTTCCGCGCTGATGCGTTCGGCGGCGGTGCGGGTCGGCGTCCGTCCGGCCACCCGCACGCGCACTTCGCGGGGTTCCGGCCCGTTCACCTGGCCTGTCCGGTCGATGGCGTTCAGTCCGATGAGTTCGCACCTGAGATCCGATATCGGCACGCCGGTCATCTTCAGGCGCTCACGTACGACGTCCAACGCCAGTTGGCCTCGCGCTACGGCGCCCGGGCCGGCGTAGGAGATCTGACCTTCGCCGACGAAGCCGTCTTCGTATCCGATCGAAACCTTGACCGTATCCGGCTTCGGTCGACCGGTGCCGCCGCGCACGTGCACGCGGTCGGGTGCTTTCAGCTCGAAGGAAACGCCGGTGAAGTCGGCGACGACGTCCGCCTGCAGATAGCCGGCCGGATCGAGGATTTCGTACAATAGCTGCTCCTTGCAGGTGGCACAGGTCAGGCAGCCGCCGGATCCGTCGACCTTGCCCAGGACCGCGCTGCCATCGTCCGACACATCCGCGAACGGGAAGCCGAGCCGCGCCAGATCGGGTACGTCCTTGATGCCCGGATCGGCGAAATAGCCGCCGGTCACCTGGCCTGCGCATTCGAGAAGGTGACCCACGACGGTACCGCGGCCAAGCCTTTCCCAGTCGTCCATCGCCCAGCCGAATTCGTGGATCAGCGGTCCGAGGAACAGCGCTGGATCGCCGACCCGTCCGGTGATGACGACATCGGCGCCGCCGGCCAGCGCCTCGACGATGCCGCCTGCGCCCAGATACGCGTTTGCGGAAACGATCGCGTCGCCGAGATCGCCACTGCGGCCGGGCCGGTCGATCAACGGGAAATCGCCGGCTCGGATGATATCGAGGACGTCGTCGCCGGTGACTGCTGCCGTGCGCAGTCCGGTCAGGCCCAGTTCGCGGGCGATCCGGGTGACCAGACGCGCCGCACCGATCGGATTGGCGGCGCCCATATTCGTGACGATCCGAACGCCGCGGGCATGCGCAGCGGGTAGGACCGCGCGCATGCGGTCCTCGAGCAAGGGATCGAACCCGGCATTGGGGTTCGTGCGACGCGCGGCGTGTGCGAGCGCGATCGTACGCTCCGCCAGGCATTCGAACGCCAGATAGTCGAGGGCACCGTGTTCGACCAGTTCAAGCGCCGGCTCGATCCGATCACCGGAAAAGCCGGCTCCGGCGCCGATGCGGATGATTCGACCGGTCATAACGAGAATATTCCAAAAGCGACGGCGGCCAAGGTCATCACGATCGACGCGGCGAACAGCCAGGGGATTGCGAAACGCTGATGCGCGCCGAGTTCGACGCCGCTTAGCCCAGCGACCAGAAAGGTGGCAGGCGTAAGGGGGCTGACAGGAAAGCCGGTCGTCATTTGCCCCAACAGAGCGGCCTGCGCGACCTGGACCGCGGGTACGCCGAAATGCCCGGCGACTTCGGCGATCACGGGCAGCACGCCGAAATAGAAGCTGTCGGGATCGAACACGAGGCTCAGCGGCATCGCGATCATGCCGAGAAGGACCGGAATACGCGGGCCGATCGCGTCGGGAACATGCGCCACCGACGCCTGCGCGAGCGCCTTGATCATGCCCGATCCCGTCATGATGCCGGTAAAGGCGCCCGCTGCGAACAGAATGCCGGCCATCATCAGCGCGGCGCGAGCGTGCGCGTCGATCCGTTCGCGCTGTTGCGCCGCCGAAGGATAGTTGACGATCAACGCCAGTGCGGTGCCCGCCATGAACACGACCACGGGCTCGATCAGCCCGGTGATCATCGTCGCCACGACCACCAGAGTGATCGCGACGTTGACGAGGAACAGGCGAGGCCGTCGCAGGGCCAGTTCGGCGTCACTGTGGCTCGGCGTGACAGCGAGATGAGCCGGAGCCTCGGCGTTCGCGGCGTGACCGCCGAGGCCGAGCCGCCGTTCCTCACGCACGCCCAGCCACCAGGATACGACAAAGACGAAGACGAGACCGACGACCTGAACCCCGATCATCGGCGTGAAGATGGTCGCGACCGGCAGCTTCAGCGCTGCCCCGGCGCGCAACGTCGGACCGGTCCAGGGCAGGAAGTTAACCCCGGCGGCCATCGATGCGGTGCAGGCCAGTACGCGACGATCCATCCCGAGCCGGTCGTACAGGGGACGCAACGCCGGGATGGTGATCAGGAAGCACACCGCGCCCGAGCCATCGAGATGGATCAGGAGCGCAAGCAACGCCGTACCGACCGTGATACGCGAAGGGCGTTCGCCGACCATGCGCAGGACGGCATTGACCAGCGGCGCCAGCAGTCCGGCATCGGTCATGATGCCGAAGAACAGGATCGCGAAGACGAACATGCCGGCGACCGGCGCGATCTTGGCAAGGCCATCGACGATATAGCCGGGGATGCCGGGCGCGACGCCCGCCGCGATCGCGCCCGCGATCGGGATGAGGATGAGCGCGGCCAGCGGCGATACCCGGTTGGACAGGATGACGGCGAGCAACGACAGGATGGTCGCTGCGGCGACTAAAGCCAGTATGATCCCCTCCCGGTGCTGTTCAATGTCTTATCGACGCATCATGCCCGCTGGGCACCTATTCATCAATTACCATTATTTGATAGATCGATCAGCTTAGTCTATCGCACCTTTCGGCGGGTGCGCCGCCGTCGCTGGAGCGTGATGCCGTGAGATCGACCATCATTTCCCTCCCCCTGAAGGGGAGGGATTTCGACCTGTGGTCATCAGGCTCCAGAAACGACGTGTACGATGAAAGAAACGCCAAGGCTGGCACCGCGCGCTCGGTATCGCCAATGTCGATGATCAAGATTGCGGATCAGCGTGATGGCGCACTTTCAGGCGGGCGCCACGCAACGGGCATAGAAGTTGCACCGAGCGCAACGGTAACGGGTTGCCCAAGCGTGTCGGACGCTCCACCCAGCATGACGCGATACGCGCCTTTGGCAATGCGCCAAGTCCGGGTGGCATCATCGAAATTGGCAAGGAGGCGGGGGTCTATCGTCACGGTGACGGTGGTCGTAGCCGATGGTGCCAACATGACCGCGGCAAATCCGCCAAGCCGTTTGGGTGCTTCCCATCCCACGCCAGCGATATAGATCTGCGGAACGGCCTTGCCCGCGACCTTGCCTGTGTTGCGCACCGTGAAGCTGGCTCGCAGGCCCGCGCCGTCCTTGACCACGCGCAACTTCCCGTACTCGAAACTGGTATAGGACAGGCCGTGACCGAAGGCGAAGGCCGGGCGCAGCGCTTGCCGGTCGAGCCATTTATAGCCGACCGCTGCACCCTCGGTATAGCGGACATCGCCCGGTGTCGGCACGGCTGGTCGAGGCAGTTGGCTCAACTCCGCGGGAAAGCTGATCGGCAAGTGACCCGAAGGATTGGTACGGCCGAACAGCACGTCGGCGATCGCCGTGCCCCCCGCCGTTCCCGGAAACCATGCGGCGACGATGCCGGCGACGTCGTTGCGCCACGGCGTCAGCACCGCGCCACCGGACTCGAGCACCACCACGGTGCGCGGGTTGGCGGCCGCGACGCTCTGGATCAGCGCGTCCTGACCATCGGCGAGGGTCAGCGACACGTCGAATGCTTCGCCGGCCCATTGCGTCGCGAACACGATCGCCACCTCGGCACCGCGCGCCTGCTCCGCTGCGGCACGCGGGTCGCTGCCGTCGACGAAAGTGATCCGCGCGTTGGGCGCCTGACGCCGGATCGCCTCGAGCGGCGACGACGGATAATACATGACCGGCCCGGGCCAGTAGGTCGGCGCGATACCGGGCACCGCATTACCGCCCTTGGGATAAACGAGCGACGATCCGCCGCCGGCCAAGACGCCCTTGTCGGCATGGCCACCGATCACGACGATCGACTTGATCGCGGACGACAGCGGTAGAATGGCATTCCGGTTCTTGAGCAGCACCATGCTCTGCGCCGCGGCCTGTCCCGTCACGGCGGCGTGATCGGCGAGCATCGTGCCGGGCAGGTCGAGCGGTGCGGCGGTGATCGGGTGGTCGAACAGCCCCTTGTCGAACATCGCATGCAGGATGTGCCCGACCATTCGATCGAGCTGCGCCTCCTTGACCGTGCCGGCGGCGAGCGCCGCGTCCAGATTGGCGCCGAAATACGGTTCCTTGTCGAACGGGTAGCCGGACTGCTGATCGAGCCCGGCGGCGATGGCGGGACCGGTCGAATGCGTGCCGCCCCAGTCCGACATCACATAGCCCTGCCAGTTCCAGTTGCGGCGCAGCACGTCGCCGAGCAGCCAGGGGCTCTCACACGAGAACGGGCCGTTGACGCGATTATAGGCGCACATCACCGAACCGGGATTCGACTTTTCGATCGCGAACTGAAAGGCGAGCAGGTCCGACATGCGCGCCGCCGCCTGGTCGATCACGGCATTGCCCGCGTTGCGATCGGTTTCCTGATCGTTGATCGCGAAATGCTTGATCGTCGAGATCACGTGATTGGACTGGATGCCGTCGATCTGCGCCGCCACCATCGTCCCGGCCAGCAAAGGATCCTCGCCACCATATTCGAAGTTGCGGCCGTTGCGCGGTTCGCGGGTCAGGTTGACGCCGCCGGCTAGTAGCACGTTGAACCCCGAGGCACGCGCCTCCGCCCCGATCATCGCACCGCCGCGCCTTGCCAGCGCGATGTCCCATGTGGCCGCGATCGCCAGATTGGAGGGGAGGGCGGTCCGTTCGCGCTTGCGGGGGGCGCCGCCCTGGCTTGCCACGCCGATGCCGGCATCCGCCTGCCATTGTGGCGGAATACCCAGCCGCGGCACGCCGGGCACGTAACCGGCCGATCCGTTGCGCGCTTCCGCCGGCGCCTTGAACTTCCTCGGCGGGAAATCGGTCGCGAAATATCCTATCACCATCTGCCGCTTTTCCGCGCGGGTCATCTGCGGCAGCAACAGCGCGACGCGGCGCGCCGGTGCGATCGACGCGTTCATCCACGGCTGCGCCTTCATCGAGGCGGATGGAGCCGCGGCCGGAGCCTGGCCGACCACCGGGGTGCTCGACAGGATGAGCGTGGCGATGACGGCGCCGGTGCGTAGCGTCCTGCCGGTACGTGGTTCACTCATCATTGGCCTCCCCCTGTGTCCGGCCGATCAAGTTCAGCCGCGCGGCGATCCTGAATCGGACACCTGTCTCCCCTAACAAGGAGGATCAAACCCCCGGCGTCCAACAGAAAAATGTGATCGCTCGATCAGTCTTCGTCATAGGTCATACGCAAAAATCTATGCTTGAAATGAATAGGTCGATCGGAAAATTATATTTTTCTATTGGCTTTCAGGGTCGCATGCAGAGGCATCCACTGTCGATCCGATGCGAAACATCTTCCCATGCTGGCCCGCTGGCATGACTCGACGTCCCGCAGCGCGAACGAACGGTTGGTTTAGCACGGGGCGGATCAACGACCCCGGCGAACGGGGGGGATGACATGAATCCGAACTTACGTCTGGTCTATCGTGGCGCCAGCATACTCGCACTTGTGATCGCGACGCAGACCGCGCCGGCGTTAGCGCAGCAGGCCGCCAGCGACGTGCCCGTGGCGCCGGCACAGGCGACTCCCGCCGATCAGGCCGACGCGACCACCGGCGCGAAAGTGACGACGGCCGAACAGCCATCGACCGAAAGCACCACCGAAGCCGCCGCGAGCGAAAAAGACATCATCGTCACCGGCACCAACATTTCGGGCGTCAAGCCGGTGGGATCGCAGACGTTGTCGATCGATCGATCGCAGGTGCTCGCCACCGGCTACACCAATGTGAACGACGTGCTGCAGACGCTGCCACAGGTTCAGAACAACCCCAATTCGGGCGGCTCCGGCCCGGTTTACAGGCAGGGCGGCACGTCCGGTTATGGCGGCAATTCGACACAGGGCAACGCGATCAATCTGCGCGGACTCGGCACGTCGGCGACGCTGACGCTGGTCGACGGCCGCCGCGTCGTGCCGAGCGGTGCCGCCAGCACGTTCACCGAATCCATCCAGATCCCGGTCGCGGCGCTGGAAAGGATCGAGGTCGTCAGTGACGGCAATTCCGCGATCTACGGCTCCGACGCGGTCTCCGGCGTGATCAACTATGTGTTGCGCAAGCGGTTCGACGGGCTCGAAGTGTCAGGTCGCGACAGTGTCGATCGCTATCACAATACCTGGGGTGTGTCGGTGACCGGCGGGAAGAGTTGGGATACGGGCAATATCATCCTGACCTACGATCACGAGGATCGTCGGCCGTTCGTCAACGGTCGGTCGAAATTCCTGCGCCGCGATCTCAGCCCGCTCGGCGGGCTCGATTCGCGCGCGAACAACGCCACCCTCGGCGTCACCAGCCCGGCGCTGATCGTCGGCGGCAACGGCGTCCCTTACAGCTATTATACGGTCGCGCCCGACGCGCGCCCCGGCATCGCGTTCGGACAACTGACCCCGGGCGCCGCGCTCGCCGATCAATCCGACTTCACCGACTTCCTGCCGCGCCAGAAGCGCGATCAGGCGGCGCTGTTCTTCAATCAGGACCTTGCACCGTCGATCTCGGTCTACCTCGAATCCTTCTACACCAAGCGGCAGACATCGAGCCGCAGCTACGGCAACTCGCGCGTCGGCAACAACCTGCTCGTCTGCCAGGGCAGTCCCTATTACATCAGCGGCGCGCCGGCCTCGGCGTCGGCAGCCAACGCCGACTGCGGCGGTGGGCTCGCCCAGACGGTGGCGGTCAACCCGATCACGTTCTTCGGCGGCCCGTCGGTCACCAAGAACCCGACCGAAACGATCAGCGTGACCGGCGGCGTGACCGGTCACCTGCCCAATCGCTGGAACATCGATACCTATTTCACCTACGCGCACGACACGACCTGCGGCATCTGCAATTTCGACAACAATGCCAATGGTGCCGCGCTGGCATCGCAGATCACGGCGGGCGCGATCAATCCGTACCAGTCGACGCCGCTGACCGCCGCGCAATACGGCACGTTTTTGGGCACCAACACGCAGTTCTCGTACAACACGTTCATCGATTCCGTGGTCAAGCTCGATGGTCCGCTCTTCTCGCTGCCCGGCGGCGAGGTGCGCACGGCGATCGGTGGTGAGCTCGCCTACAACCGGCAGCATCTGCTGAACGGCAGCAACAACGCGTTCGAGCGGGACCGCACCAACAACAATTTCGCGATCACCAACGACAGCACGACGGATCGCAGCACCGCCAGCGTGTTCGCCGAACTGTTCGTGCCGCTGGTCGGCGAGGACATGAACGTCCCGCTGATCCAGGCGCTGAACATCGACGCGGCCGTCCGCTACGACAGTTATTCCGATTTCGGGGGCACGACCAATCCCAAGATCGGCGCGACCTGGACCGTAAACGATTTCCTCTCGGTCCGCGGTTCATGGGGCACGTCGTTCCGCGCCCCGGCACTGACCGATACCAATCCCGAAAACTATTCTTCGGCGGTGATCGGCCTGCCGTTCGCCAACGCATCGGGGCGGAACGATATCGCGCTGTTATACCCGGGGTTCAGCAGCACCTATTTGTTGCTAGGCGCCAATCGGAACCTGCGACCGGAGACGGCCAAGACCTGGTCGGCGGGTTTCGACGTCAAGCCGGTGGGATCCGGTTTCCGGTTCTCGGGCACCTATTATAAGACGCGCTATGCGAACCAGATCGTCGGCCAGAATGTCGGGCTGTTCCTGTCCAACCCGCAGAATGCCGCGCTGTACAGCCCGTACATCACGCCGGTGAACAATCCGGCGAATTGCGTGAATGGCAATCCCGCGACCTATGATCCGGTACTGGCCAATTTCATCGCCGCCAATCCGGCGCTCTACAATACGCCCGTGCTCAGCGCCTGCACGGTCGGGGTC
>Ga0308165_1005557_pt1 | contig 11616 bp, 8 predicted proteins | sample PhyWR2_FD_201032 | JGI IMG/M metagenome (GOLD analysis project Ga0308165, IMG submission 201032) | Phyllosphere microbial communities from UC Gill Tract Community Farm, Albany, California, United States - DLSLW.R2 | ecosystem: Host-associated > Plants > Phyllosphere > Unclassified | place: USA... | reverse complement strand
CGCCGGCGACCTCACCGTCGTCGCCCTCGGCTGGTCCGACGCGGAGATGGCGCTCTCCCTCGGCGTCGTGCCCGTCGGTGTCTACGACTGGCAGTCCTTCGGCGCCGACAACAAGGCCGTCGGCCCATGGGCCACCGACCTGTTCGGCGACGTCACCCCCGAGATCATCGAGGACAGCGGCGACACGGTCAACTACGAGCAGATCCAGGCGCTCGAACCCGACCTCATCCTCAACACCCGGTCCGCCGGCGACGAGAAGCAGTACGAGCGGCTCTCGGAGATCGCCCCGACCGTCTTCGCGCCCAAGGGGACCGCCGCGTTCGCGACCCCGTGGGACGTCCAGCTCGAGCAGGTCGCCGCCGCGCTCGGCAAGACCCAGGAGGGCGACGCACTCGTCTCCGCCACGAAGCAGTCGATCAACGAGGCCGCCGACCTCCACCAGGAGTTCGCCGGGCTCACCACCGTCGCCGCGACGAAGTTCGGCGACGCCTACGGCGCTTACCTCGAGGGCGACGGTCGCTTCGACATCCTCGCCGACCTCGGCTTCCAGCAGAACCCGGCGGTCCTCGACCTCGAGGCCTCCGGTTTCTACGCGGCGGTCTCCGCCGAGCAGGTGTCCGCGTTCGACGCCGATGTCGCCGTCCTCCTCCCGATCGGGTTCAGCGCAGCGGACACCACCGCCGACCCGCTGCTCGCGAGCCTCCCCGTGGTGCAGGACGGTCGCGCGATCGTCCTCGACCCCGCCGACGAGCTCACGCAGGCCTACAGCGCGGCGTCCGTACTGAGCATCCCCGTCGTCCTCGAGCAGCTCGTCCCGAAGCTCGCCGAGGCCGCCGCCAAGGTCGCGAAGTAGGGTCCAGCCCACCAGCACCACAGCAGGAGATCCGCGCGAGAGCCGGACGGAATCGCGTCTTCCGTCCGGCTCTCGCGCTGTTCTCCGGCTCTCACGCTGAGCGCCCCGACGCTCAGGCCGGCCGGGACAGCTTCCGCAACCGCGCGAACCCCAACGCCGCGACGATCACGAGGACCCCGACGAGCAGGACGACGGCCGCACCCGGCGCCACCGGCGCCAGCGCGGTCAACCCACCACCGACGAGGAGCGCCAGCAGGATGGCGTCCGACTGCCAGAGCAGGACGTTCAGCGAGGACGCATCGCCGAACGGCGTCGGGACGGGCATGAGCAGCAGGATCGGCAGTGGTCCCTTCGCCGCGTCGAACGTCCGGAGCACGACGATCCACACCGCGAGCAGCGGCCACCACCCGAGCGGCTGGAGGAGCGCCATACCGCCCGGTGCCGCGGAGGCGAGCACCCCGAGCAGGTCACCGATCCCACCGATCACGACCGCGGCCAGCAGCGGGGCGACGGCTCCGGCGAGCACGAGCGAGCGGGGGCTCCGACCGTAGAGCGTGGGCGTCCCCGCGCTCTCGACCCCGTGTCGCACCGCGTCGCACCAGACACCCACCGCGAGGTAGGCGAGGAACGCCGCGGGGACGGCGAGCATCCACCGCACACCGTCCGGGAGCCCGAAGGAGAGACCGACCGACGCGCCGGACGCCGCCAGGACGAGGGAACCGAGGGCGACCCGCCCGGGTGTCCGCCGAGCTCCGACGATCGACCGCCTGAGGACGACGAGCCAGAACGGCCCGGTCATCCGCAGCGGGACACGGCGACCGCTCGTCGGGGAGGCTCGCAGCCCGCCGACGGCACCCGAGGCGTCACCGCTCTGCAGCATCATCCCGACCCGCTGCCAGCGCAGCGCCTGGTCGAGGAGGGGTCCGCTCCGCAGTCCGTCCAGCGCCCTCGGGACGAGCAGGAGGGAGACAGCACCGAGCACGACGAGCGCGACAGCCGGCCACCACGACACCGGCACCCCCACCGACGCGAACCAGCCACCTCCACCACCCCAGGTGAAGAGCCGCGCCCAGTCCCCCGTCGCGAGTGCACCGCCGAGCACCATGGCCTCGATGCCACCGGCCACCGGCGACCAGAGGAGCCCCAGCCATCCCCACGGCGAAAGGAGCAGCATGCCGGGGACGAGGAGACCGAGCACTCCGCCTGCACCGGCGACGATGACGACGGCGGCGACCGTCCGTCGCGAACCGTGCTGACCGAGCAGCCACGCCACCGCGAGGAGCAGGGAGAAGCCCACGGCACCGATCACGAAGGCCACCACGGCGGCGGGCACAGTCGGTCCGGTCATGCCGATCACCGAGGCCGTGTCGGCGGCCACTCCCACCGAGACGGTCGCCCGCTCCCCCGGCACCAGGAGTCGCGACAAGCCGACCACCCCGGCCACGAGGACCGAGAGCCCCGCGAGTGCGAGCGCCGAGGTGACGAAGGGACGACGCAGCGTGAGTCGACGCGGCAGTGGCGAATCGGCGAGGAACTGCACCGCCGCAGGTCTCGGCACGACCGGTCCCCTCGTCCGACCACCGAGCACGACGACGATCGTCGCGATCGCCGAGAGCAGCGCGACCGCCCCGGGCCGGACGGCCGCCACGACGCCCGCGGCATCCGGCTCGATCAGTCCGAGGACAGCGAACCGCACGAGCGGAGCGCCCACGATGAGTGCGACGAGCAGCGCGGCATAGACGACGAACGCGACGTCGGCGACCCGCGGACGCCCGTCGCGCGCGGCGAGCACCGCCCGGCCGGCGCGGAGGATCCGACGGTCGTCGCGCGAGATGCGCCCGGTGCCGGTGCTCACGGGGCTTCGACCGTGATCGCCTCGTCCGCGACCCGTTCGACGAGCCCGGCGTCGTGGCTCGCGAAGACGATCGCCGCCCCGCGCTCCTTCGCGAGCAGGATGCGGTCGGCGACGAGGCCACGCCGCTCGGCGTCGAGGCGCTGCTCCGGTTCGTCGAGCACGAGGACGTCGAAAGGCCGGACGAGCGCCGTCGCCAGGGCGAACAACTGCGACTGACCCGAGGACAGCTCGGTGGCGAAGCGGCGCGCGAGCGTGTCGATGCGCAGGGCCACGAGCAGCTCGTCGGCGGCGTCGTCCGCCGCCTGGCCGGTCACACCCCAGGTCGTCGAGATGTAGCGCAGGTGTTCGCGCAGCGTCAGGTCCGGCGCGTAGGCCGGGGTGCCGATGAGGGCTGAGACGGAGCGACGCACCGTGCGGTCGCGGTCGTCGATGGTCCGGCCGCCGATCGTCGCCGTCCCGCTCGACGGGCGCAGCCGTCCGCTGAGGATCCGCAGCAGGGTCGTCTTGCCCGATCCGTTCCGCCCCCGGACGGCGAGCGCCATCCCCCGCTCGACCCGGATGTCCGTGGGCGCCAGCAGGGTCTCCCCGTCGATCACCGCTCCGACGCCGTCCGCCTCGATCAGCGGCTGCATCGCGGCAACCGACTCCCCCTCGTGTCCCGACATCGTCCCATCCTCGCAGGCGTCCGCCGAGGTGTCCTCCACCGCACGGCGGATCGCGCGGTCGGGCGTGGGGCTCAGCACGCCGGTCGAGGGTGCAGAATGCAGAGCATGGGAATCGTCACCGGGCGCCGGAACGCGCGTCCGCCGAAGCAGCGCCGCGGTGGCGGACCACCCGAGGGCGACGCCTATGACGAGGTCGTGCGGGAGATCCGCGCCGGACGCCTCGACGCCGACGCAGGCGCCGAACGACTGATCGAGCGGCTGACCGACGCGGAGCTCCTCGGTCTGCTCGACGGCGACTCCCCGCGCCGACTCCTCCCGCTGATCCCCGTGCTGCTCCACCGGCGTCCGTTCGTGGCCGGAGCCGTCCCCCGGCTCGGGATCCCGGGGGTCCGGTTCAGTGACGGCGCCCGCGGGGTCGTCATCGGCGAGTCCACCGCGTTCCCCGTGACGATGGCGCGGGCGGCCACCTGGGACCCGGTGCTCGAGGAGCAGGTGGGTGAGGCGATCGGTGCGGAGACGCGGATCCGCGGGGCGAACTACTCGGCGTCCGTCTGCGTCAACCTGCTCCGCCATCCCGCGTGGGGCCGCGCACAGGAGTGCTACGGCGAGGATCCGGTGCTGACGGGCCGGATGGGATCGGCCATGACCCGAGGCGTCCGCGTCCACACGATGGCGTGCGTGAAGCACTTCGCGCTCAACTCCATGGAGGACGAGCGGTTCGAGGTCGACGTCTCGGTGGACGACCACGCACTGCACGAGGTCTACCTGCCGCACTTCAAGGCCGTGATCGACGCCGGCGCGGACTCGGTCATGAGCGCCTACAACCGGGTGCGGGGCGAGTACATGGACGTCAACCGTCCGCTGCTCACCGAGGTGCTGCGGGAGGAGTGGGGCTTCACGGGCTTCGTGACGAGCGACTGGGTCTTCGGGACCCATGACGCGGTCGGCAGCCTGGAAGCCGGGATGGACGTGGAGATGCCGCTCCGCCTGCGACGGGCACACGAGTTGCCCGCCGCCCTGCGGGCAGGCACCCTCCACCACGCCACCGTCCTGCGCTCGGCCCGGCGCATCCTGCGGACGACCCTCCTGCACGCCGCGACCCGCACCGAACCGCAACCCTCGGCGGACGTCGTCGCCGGCTCGGCCCACCGCGCGCTCGCCCGACACGTCGCCGAGGAGTCGATCGTGCTCCTCGCCAACCGCCCGGTCGACGACGGCGTACCACTCCTCCCCCTGTCGGCGACGACCCGTCGGATCGCGGTGGTCGGCCGTCTCGCGGACCGGGCGAACCTCGGCGACCACGGCTCGTCGCGCGTCCGTCCGCCGACCACCGTCTCGCCGCTGCAGGGGCTCCGTGAGGCACTCCCCGACACGCAGATCACGACCACCCCGGCCGGGAACGTGCGGGCCGCGGTCACTGCGGCGGCGGCAGCCGACACGGCCATCGTCGTCGTCGGCTTCGACCAGCACGACGAGGGCGAGTCGGTCGTCACCGGCGGCGTCGACGTCGGCGTCCTCGGGGCGGCCCTGGACTCGGGTCGACTGCGTAGCGCCATCACGGGCGTCGCGCACCTGGCGTCGCGGTTCGTGCGCGGCGGCGATCGCACTTCGCTCCGTCTCCGGCCGTCGGACGAACGCCTCATCCTGGCCGTCGCCGCAGCCAACCCGCGCACGGTCGTCGTGCTCATCGGCGGGAGCGCGATCCTGACCGAGGCCTGGCGCGACCGGGTCCCGGCGCTCGTCCTCGCCTGGTACGGCGGGATGGAGGGCGGTCGAGCGCTCGCCGACGTCCTGACCGGAGTGGTCGAGCCCGGCGGGCGACTGCCGTTCGTGATCCCGACCGATCCCGCACACCTGCCGCCCTTCGACCGCGAGGCGAAGGCCGTCGTGTACGACGACCGCTGGGGACAGCGGCGGTTGGACGAGGAGGGCCACACGCCGGCTTTCCCGTTCGGCTTCGGCCTCGGGTACACGACGATCGACCACCGCCTGCTCGGGCACCGGTTCGACGACACCGGTGGGACCGCCGAGGTCTTTGTGACGAACACCGGTCACCGCGAGGGGTCGACCGTCGTCCAGCTCTACGCCGCCGACACCGCACTCGAGCGACCGGTCGCCCAGCTCCTCGGGTTCCGGAAGGTGACCCTGCAGGCGGGCGAGGAACGCGTCGTCCGGGTCGTCCTCGATCCGACACCGACGCTCGAACGCGACCCGGTCACCCGCCGCTGGTCACCCCGCACCGGCGACTGGGCGCTGCAGGCCGCCCAGCACAGCCCGTCGACCTGGGCGGACGCGACCCCGCTGCGGAACGGTGACAGCGACCTCGACGACGACCCCGCCCGACTGCCGGACACAGCCGGCTGACCCGATCAGCTCGGGCCGGCCGACTCGAGGTCGGCGAGACCCTCGACCCGCACGGCGAGCTCCTCATCCCGTCCGAGGACGGCGCGGAGGAGGCGCTGCGAGTCACGCCGGACGGAGAGCACCGCGTCGTCGCGTCGCAGCACGAGGGTGCCGTACGGCCCGGTGTAGCGCTGCTGCAGGTCGTCCAGCTCACCGGCCCGGAGCAGCGCGACCGTGCTGGACGCCGCCGGGTCGACGAGACGCACGAGGGCCGACTCGCCCTCGAGCTCGCTCGCGACCACCCGCCGGGCGCTCGCGTCGAAGATCGTCTTCTGCGCCGCCCGGGTCACGACGAACGGTCGTGCCGGACCGTCGAGCAGCCGGTCGACGACGTCGCGGGCCGCGTCGGGGCGACCGACCCGTCGGGCCGCGGCCTGCATCCGCGCCAGACGACCCGGCTCGCCGAGGATCCCGTCGATCTTCCACCCGATCGTCGTCGCGGTGTTGCACCGGACGGCGGCACCCTGCTCCATGAGGTAGTCGCCGTTGCGGACCTCCTGCCCGGGGATGGGGTTCACGAGGACCATCGGCAGACCGGCGGCCATGCACTCCGACGCCGACAGTCCTCCGGGCTTGCCGATGAACAGGTCGGCTCGGCGCAGGAGCCGCGGCATCTCGTCGGTGAAGCCGAGCACGGTGTAGCGGTCGTCGCCGGGCGCGATGAGGTCCTCGACACTCCGCCGCAGTGCCTCGTTCCGCCCGCACACGATCGTCGCGGTGAACGGCGACCGCAGGTGCAGCGTCTGTCGGACGACCGCGAGCGCGTAGTCACCGCCGGACGCACCGGCCGAGATGAGCAACATGGGCGGTGCTGCCGGGTCGCGCTCGGCCGGGGTGCTCGGCTGGGCGGCGATGGGGATCCCCGAAGCCACGACGCGGTCGGGCGGGAGACCGAGGGCCGTCAGCTGGACCCGCCCCTCCTCCCGGGCGAGGAAGAGCGCGTGGAAGGCGCTCGTCAACCACAGCCCCTGGAAGTCGTAGTCCGTGGTGACGATCGCGGTCCTGGCGTCGACGGCGCCGCGGAGGATGAGGGAGGCCAGCAACTGGGCCGGGAGGAAGTGGGTGCAGATGATCGCCGTGGGTCTGAAGCGTTTGATCGCGCTGACCACCGGCATCGCGTTCGCCCGCGTCCAGGGGTCGAGCGGGCCGCGACGACGGAACGGTGCGTCGCTGAGGTCGTAGCCCCACTCCACGAGCCAGGGCGTCTCCTCGACGAGCACGAAGTACCCCTTGCCGAGGACGTCGCGGTACAGGGAGGTGCTCGCCTGCAGGACGTCCAAGACCTCGACCTCGGTGACGTCGGGACGCCCGGCACACGCCTGTTCCACGGCGGCGGCGGCGCTGTTGTGTCCGGACCCGACCCCGGCCGACAGGATCAGGACGCGTTCGCCGCCATCCGGTCCGGGCTGCTGCTTCGATGTCCTGCGCATGAGCCGATGCTAGCGCGCGGCCTCCGGTGCCAGGGCTGCCTCGTACAGGCTGATGAGGCGGGTGGTCTGCGTCGACTGGCGCAGGGTGCGGGCGAGGCCCGGGGCGACGACCGGTGCGGTTCCCGCCTCGATGTCGGCGACGGCGCGGCGGATCGCTTCGGCGAGCGCCTCGACCCCACCGTCCGTCGGCTGCCACATCGAGTCGGCCGGGAGCTCCGCCGCGATGTTCGGGTCGCTGATGATCGACGGTGTGCCGAGTGCGGCCGCCTCGAACACGGTCATGCCCTGCGTCTCGAACCCGATCGACGTCTGCACGAGGGCGTCGGCGTCGGCGATGGCGCGCAGTGAGTCGGGGTACGAGACACGACCGGCGAAGACGACGTGGTCGGCGAGGTCGTGTTGTGCGACGAACGCCTGGGCCTTCGCGAGCAGGAGTCCGGCCCCGTACAGGCGGAACACCGCGTCGACGTCCGCGAGCCGGACCGCCTCGAGGAACTCCATGAGCCGCTTCTCCTGGCTGAAGCGGCCGATCCACACGAATGACGGCAGCCGGTGCGGCACGTGGAGCGTGGTCGCGCGTTCGTCGAGGATCTCGTCGAGCACCGCGTCGTCGACGCCCGTCGACAGGACCTCGGCGTGGGCGGTCACCCCCTGCTCGCGGAGGACGCGCGCGAAGTGGTGCGACGGCGCGATGACGACGGCCGCACGCTTGGCGAACTCCTGCAGGTAGGACCAGACGCCGGTCGGCAAGGTCGAGAGCCGCGGCCGGAGGACCCGGCGCTGCCACCACGACAGGGCTCCGACGACGAGGCCCGGCGCCGGCATGGTCTGCTCGATGCCGACGTCCATGCGGTTGTGCATCGTGTGGAGGGCCGGGATCCCGTGCCGTTCGGCGTAGCGGTAGGCCGTGAGCGCCTGCCAGAAGTCGGCCTGCACGTGGACGACGTCGACCGGGGGTAGCTCGGCCAGGCGTGCGTCGAGCCAGCGGTCGGTGAGGCGGCCCGGCACGGTCATCGAGTACTCGCGGTCGAGTGTGATGGGGATCGAGGGAGTGTCGAGATAGTGCGGGTCGTCGTCGTGCTCCTGGTGCATCCGCGGCGAGCACACCGTGACGGTGTGCCCCGCGGCCTCCAGGAAGCGCCGCTGCAGCCGGATCGAGACCTGGGCCCCGCCGGACGACTCGGGGTGCTGGTCGCTGAAGACGAGGATGTGCATGGTCACCAAGGCTACCCGTGGCACCGGGGTCGCAGGTGTCCGGCGCCGCGACTCAGGCTTCGTCGAGGACGGCGACAATCGACTCCTGCAGGTACCCGAGCCAGGCGTAGATCGCCATCATGAGCTGCGGATCCTGCTCGTCGTCCGAGCTCGTCGGAGACGGGTCGAACGGCTCCGCGTCGTCCTCCTCGATGCCGAGTCGAGCCGCGATGGTGAGCCGTGTGTCGTTGAGGAACCGCAGCCAGGTCCAGGCCGTCTCGCCCTCGAGGGTCACGGCTGCACCGTCCTCGTGCCCGACCGAGACGTCCGTCGGCTGAGCCGCGTCGGACGCGTCGGCGGTGAGCGCCGCCAGGACGGTCCGCGCCGCGGTCACCTTGCCGCCGACGAGGTCGTCGGCGGTGAAGCGTCGGAACTCCGCGGCGGCCTCGGGGTCGTCGCGGTACCCCTCCGGCACCAGTCTCGCCATGGCGGGGTCGAGCTCCACGGCGGTCGCCAGCCCGGCGCGCGTCGCGTCCTCGAGCATGTCGACGAGCTGGCTCGCCAACTGTTCGAGGATCGAGGTCTCCTGCTCGTCGAGACGGAGCACGACGGGTCCGACGGGCGGACGGACGAAGGCGCTCATGCGTCGGCCTTCGCGAGCGAGGCCCAGAGCCCGTACCCGTGCATGGCCTCGACGTGGCGCTCCATCTCCTCGCGGTTGCCGGTCGCGACGACCGCACGGCCCTCGTGGTGCACGGCGAGCATGAGTCGCTCCGCCTCCTCGTGGGTGTAGCCGAAGTAGCTGCGGAACACGAGCGAGACGTAGGACATGAGGTTCACCGGGTCGTTCCACACGATGGTGACCCACGGCTGCATGGTGAGGGTCGCCTCGTCGACGATCGGCTGGTCGAGGATCTGCGCCATCCTCCAAGCCTCCCACGATGCGTGCCGCAGCGCCTCCCTGCCGGGGTCCGACTCAGGAAGCGGACGGTGCGCCGGCGCGCGGCTGGCGGAGCGGCAAGGTCACGGTGAAGGTGGAGCCGCGGCCCGGGCGGCTGGACACGGTGATCCAGCCATGATGCGCCTCGGTGATGGACTTCACGATCGACAGCCCGAGGCCGACGCCGGGCCGCGCGTCGTCGCGGACCTCCCTGGCCCGGAAGAAACGGTCGAAGAGCTGCCGCTGGGCGTCCGGTGAGATGCCGATGCCGGTGTCCGCGACGTTCACGGTGCAGGTCTCACCGTCCACTGCGACGGTCACGACGACCCGCCCACCTCGCGGGGTGTACTTCACCGCGTTCGACAGCAGGTTGTCGAGGACCTGGCGGAGCCGGCCACCGTCGCCCTCCAGTTCCACGTGCGGCGGGACCTCGGCTCGGACGACGACACCGGCCTCCGACGCCTGCGGCAGGATCGCTCCCACGCTCTGCCGGGCGATGTCGGCGACGTCGGTGAGGGCGATCCGCACCCGCATCTCGGCGTCGCCCGCCGCGAGCAGGTCGCCGATGATCGCGTACAACTGCTCCGCGTTGCGCTGGATCGTCGAGACCTCGCGCTCGAGCCCGAGCTGCCGCAGGTCATGTCCCTCGGTGAGGAGGTCGAGGTAGCCGATGATCGACGTCAACGGGGTGCGGAGTTCGTGGGACACGTCGATGAGGAACGCTTCCCGCAGCGCCACCGCGTTCGCGAGGTCGGTCACGTCGTGACCGACGGTGATGGTGCCGACGAACGTGCCGTCGTCGGTGTGCACCTGTCGCGCGTTCCCGATGATGGCGCGCTGGTCGCCCGGCTCCCCCACCCAGTACAGATCGCCGCGGAAGCTCTCTCCGCGCAGCGCCCGGTTGATGACCTGCTCGTCGGGCCGCAGCCGGGTCTTCCGGTCCGGTCCGTAGACGTGGACGCCGGCGCGGGTCTTGGGGTCGAACCCCGCCAGTCGGGCCTGCTCGTACGTGGCCTCATTCCGGAGCGCCACCGTGCCGTCGGGCCGGAAGAAGGCGACGGCGGCGTCGACGGATTCCGAGACCGTCGTCGCGACGGCCGCAGCTTCCGTCGCCGCGGCGAGCGCGATGCGCGCCCGTCCCTCGTGGGCGCGGAGCTGGCGCGCGGCCAGGTGCACGGTGACGGTCATGATGAGGACCAGGGCCGGCAGGATGCAGATCGCACCCCACCCGCCAGGCGTCGTCGGCCACGCTCCGGCGCGCGCGACCGGCACCAGGGAGACGAAGATCGCTCCGAACACCGGTACGGGCAGTGCCGAGACCCCGAACCCACCCGCGAGCCAGAGCACCGGGATCACGATGAGGAGACCCGACGTCGGCAGGTTCGGCAGGGTGTCGCGGAAGAACCCGACGGCGAGGATGTCGATGGTCGGAACGAGCACGAGCAGGCCACGGAGCTTGCCTGACGGCGGCACGGCGAAGAGCAGGGACGTGGCCGCAGCGGTCAGGGAGAGCCCGATGAGGAAGTCGGGCTCCAGCAGGGTCCAGGTCGAGGTCAGGCCGATGTACAGCCCGAGCATCAGGATCGAGGCGATGAACGCGAACTGCGCACCGGCGAAGAGGTGGTTGGCCCGCGGCAGGGGTGCGGCTGCCGCGGCCGGGACGGAGATGCCGACGGCCGGTGATGCGGGCCGTGGAGCGGCGGCAGGTCGAGCCGGGGCAGGGCGGGCCTGGCCCGCCGGAACGGGACCCGACTGCATGGGGACCGGCCGAGCGCCGCCACGATCACGGAAGCGTGGGTCCTGGGGCTGACGCTGGGCCATGGCTGCTCTCCGGAAGGGGACGAGCGATCACCGGGCTCGGGCCGCTCACTCCCGAACCCTACCCGGTGAGCGCACCGCCTTCAGCAACCGTTGACAGTAGGCGGCTCAGGTCGGGAGACGATCGGGCCGCTTCGGCGGGTACACCCAGGTGACCATCACCACCGAGATCATCATGAGGAGGAACCACGACACCAGCTTGGTGAGCGGGACCAGCTGCCAGCCGTCCTCCTGATTCGGGTACAGCCAAGCGCCCGTGATCGTCCCGATGTTCTCGGCGATCCAGATGAAGCAGGCCACGAGCAGGAACGCCACCAGCACGGGCATGCGGTGCGTCCGACGGAACACGCGGAAGTGCATCATCGTCCGGGCGAACACGACGAGGACGGCCGCGAGCAGCACCCATCGCAGATCCACGATGAAGTGCTGGCTGAAGAAGTTCACGTAGATGCCGGCTG
>Ga0308165_1005554_pt1 | contig 11626 bp, 9 predicted proteins | sample PhyWR2_FD_201032 | JGI IMG/M metagenome (GOLD analysis project Ga0308165, IMG submission 201032) | Phyllosphere microbial communities from UC Gill Tract Community Farm, Albany, California, United States - DLSLW.R2 | ecosystem: Host-associated > Plants > Phyllosphere > Unclassified | place: USA... | reverse complement strand
GCACTTCGCCCTTCTCATCGGTAACTTTCCCTTTAATTTTAATAAGATCCTGTGCATAACTCATACTCGCTGCAAATAAGAGCAGTGCAAAAGCCATGAGGTAGCCTTTAAGCTTGATGTGTATTTCTTTTATCATTTAGATTTATATTGGTTAGTATTTAGTTTAATGGTTTTCTTCGCTTTCATCCCGTATTCGAAATGAAGATTGTTTGTTGATTTTTTTTATAGGCGCTTATTTAAGGGTTAAATTTTTCATTTATTCGATAGCACGAAACACAAGTAACGATAGGTTCTTTCCCCCATTAGACCTTTAATTGTATTGACTTTAATTGCTAAAGGCTACGGTACTAATAAAGTATTGGCGAATCACATTTTGATTAGTTCAAAAAGTGGGATTTTGCTGTTCTGGAAGTCTTGGGAATTGGTGTTTCGGAAATATGCTGTTTGTTAGGTACATCCAAAATAATCAGTTGTAAAATGCTCATCATTGGTTTAGTATTATATCTGGTCATCACAAAACTAGGTCTAAACACCATTACGGAGGGTTCGTTTTTGTACGGAAATGGTTTGTTTTTGTACAAAGAAGGCTGTTTCTGTATGTTTTAATTTATTTGTTCAGAAAAATGAAATATCCTTTGCGTGAGTAAGCACGTATAAAGTGAAGAAATTAGGAAGGACTGGAGATATATTTGGTGCAATCTTTACCATTCAATCAAAATAAATGGTGAAAAGCAAAGGGGTACAGTTGAAGATAAATGCACACTTTTAGAAAATCCATCCCTAGCCTAATAGGAAGTATGTTCAAAGATAATCTGGTATGGGGTGACGATATGTTTAGAACCGCTTTTATTGACCCAACGTTCAATGACAACATACTGAAAGTCAAGCAAAAATGGCTGCTTTTTTAGTGAGCAACCCTTTAAGGTTATGGGCTTGAGCCCGGTTAGTACCGATCAGCGGGACTACTTTCAATATTTAAAAGCCTTTTTATTGCTTATTGAACCCATAGTCGATGATTTAAAATCAAAAGGATTCATATAATTGAGTCTAAAATTTTAGAGATAATGTCGTCAAAACACCCACACCGGGAATTTTTGAACCAAAAAACTTGACATTCTAATTGGTAGTATTTACTTAAAAAACAATATGTCGTTCTATAACTCAAATCGTTAAATACTCATTATCAAAAATGGATTTAAACCATCCTGTTTCTAGTGAAGAGTGAAGTATTGAACGGGGCTTTCATTGATTTCATTAAATATTAAAATTACACTAAAGTGTAGCATGTTTACAAGTCCTGATAGAGAACTTTAACGATTGAAATCAAACTTAATCAACTTCAAGCATGGAAAAGAAAAAAACGCTATCATTATCCCTTAGCATTATTGCAATCATTTTAGGTGTGACAATATTTAAGCAATTCGACTTTCAAAATTTAAAATTTGAAAAAATAGGGTTGGCAATTGTTTACCTAATCGGTTTTATCATTTCAATTTATTTCCTGATTAAAATCTGTAACGACAAATAGCCTGAGCTTGCTTTTTCGAATATAGCTATGTAGGGATAAATAATGGAAAATTTTCATCACCTTCGTTTCCATAGCAGGGGGTAAAAACATCAGGATTTATAGGTCAATTTTCGGCAATACGGATTTTCATAGGGCAACTCTTTTCTGTGGGGCGTGTCCATGATAGTTGGTACGCATAGGTGAAAACTTCATTTGAAAAGATAGTAAAAATACCAGAATCGGGATTCCGACAAACCGCATGAGGTAAGGTGGAAGCAATTAGTGATATATACACTCTTTTTTACAATTTCATATCCTGAGATGTTGATATAAACACTAAATTTGGTTAAAAGCTCAAACTTAGCAAACAAATTTCACCAATGATGTATTTTTATTAAAGTTTGCACATAACCAGACTGATGACAGAAAATTTCATGACATTCCTTAGTGCGCTTGCCGAGATACAGGAGAAAGATTTAGAAAGGATATCCAATTCGATAAAGATTAAGAACGTAAAAAGGCACGCCCCTCTTTTAAAACTTGGACAGGTATGCAAAGAGTTCTGTTACCTTCAAAAAGGCTGTATGCGCTCATTCTACGTTACGCTTGACGGGAAGGAAAAAACAAGGTTGATCGCGTTCGACGACACCCCCATCACAGCACTGACAAGTTTTGTCCATCAGAATCCAAGTGTGGAATGCATAGAGGCTTTAGAGGATTCACAGCTATTGTGCATATCCCATCAGAGTTTTTTTTTATTTATAGATGAAATCCCCGGATGGGAGACCTTCTACAGAAAAATCCTGGAGTATGCTTTTTTCTTTCAGAACAGGAGAATTGAGGATCTGGTAACCCTTAAAGCAAGTGCACGTTACGAAAAACTTTTGAAAGAGCAGCCTGAGTACGTAAAAAGAGTGTCCAACAAAATTATCGCAAGTTACCTGGATATTACCCAGGAAACGCTCAGCCGGGTCAAGTCTATATGATTATTTGATCTATATCAAAGAATCGCCTTAATTAACGAACTAATTTTGTCATGTATAAACGCAATGCATAAAGCAAAGTATAAAAATGTAAGACAAATGAAAATAATAACGATCGAGGAACATTTTAGTTCTGCAAAAATAAGCGCAAAAATAAAGAAATCCTTACCGTACACACCGGGTAAGATCCAAGGGGAAAAGAGTCCGATCCAAACCATGATCAATCATTATCTGCCGACAAATGATGATATTGAAGATGTAGGGGACAGAAGACTGTCTTTCATGGATAAAAGTGGAATAGACATGCAGGTATTGTCATATGGAAGCGGCAGCCCGCAAGGTATCCCTGACGCCCCTACCGCAATCAGCCTGTGCAAGGAAGCGAACGATGAACTGGCGGAACTGATCACCAGAAACCCTTCCCGTTTTGCAGGTTTTGCAACACTGCCGGTAGCGGACCCAATTGCTGCTGCGGCAGAACTGGAACGAACTGTTGTGGAGCTGGGATTTAAAGGTGTGATGCTTGGAGGAACCTTCCAAGGGAGATTTTTTGATGAAGATGAATTTTTTCCGATCTTTTCAAAAGCCGCTTCCCTAAATGTACCCATATATATGCATCCGGGCATCGTAGATACAAAAATTACAGACTATTACTACAAAAACGAGAACTGGCCATCACTTGTCAATTCGATTTTCGCCGCATCCGGATACGGTTGGCACATGGACAGCGGCTTACACGTGATCCGTCTGATACTATCGGGCATTTTCGACAAACTGCCAGGTCTGCAGATTATCTCGGGCCATTGGGGGGAATTCGTTCCGTTTTTCCTGAGCAGGCTTGAGCGGGAACTCAGCCCTTTGGCTACCCACTTGGAACATTCTATACTTCATTACTATAAAAACAATGTTTTCGTAACGCCAAGCGGAATTTTCGATGAACCTCAATTAAAATTCGCGATTGAAGTTATAGGTGCAGAACGTATTATTTATTCAGGAGATTACCCATATATCATTGATACAAATACCGGTAGTTTTTTAATTAACTCATCGATAACACCGTCTGATAAAGAAAAAATCTCCCATTTAAATGTAGAGAGGTTATTAGGATTATAATATAAAACATATGGAAAACAAAACATCAAACCAGAACGCAGGTAATCTGCTGAGTGTGCCCGGGGCAGAACTCTATTATGAAACAAAAGGAAACGGGCCTCTTTTATTGCTGATCCCCGGAGCAAATGGCGACCATTTTATTTACACACCGATCCGGGATATATTGGCGGAGAATTTTACGGTTGTCACTTACGACCGTAGGGGATTTTCCGGTTCAAAACTTAACGGCGCCCAAGATTATGAAAATCGGATTGATGTTGATGCAGACGATGCGGCAAGTTTGATCAAACACCTTTCTACAGATCCAGCATTCGTTTTTGGTTCCAGTTCGGGGGCGTTGGTTTCACTGAACCTGATTTCGAGACATCCCGATCTGATCAAAAAAATGATAGTACACGAACCGACTGCCCTGAAATACCTTAAAGATACCGAAAAGTGGAAAGCGACGGTAGATGCGATCTATGACTTATACACCAAAGAAGGTGCTGGCATTGCCAAGAAAAAATTTGTGGATGAGTTGATACCCGGACAAAAAGACGGTCAATTGATGCAGCAGAAAGGGGACCCATCGAGTCCGAATGAGATTTATTGGTTTACTTATGAACTCAGGCAGTATCCATCTACAGACTTTGATACCGAAAAAATCGAGGCATCGAAAGATAAGATAATTTTCTGTGTTGGAAAAGACTCCATTGAAACCATGCCCGCCTGGCCCGTTACCACATTAGCAAGCACATTCGGAACTGATGTACTTTATGTGCCGGGAGGACACCTGGGTTATTTATTGCATCCCGGGGATTTTGCAGCAGACCTAATATCAGGCATAAAAAAGCGGTCTGAACAATAGCTTACTATTTTTCTGATGAATAATCCCGACCGTTGGGCCTGAGAAACGGAAACGCCAGCAAAAAACTTATCGCGAAGTAACTGTTAAAAATCAAATCAGTTTACATTTTTAGACTGTTATCTCCTGTTGTAGGAACAGCGAAAGTTGATGGAACATCAATAAATACAAAGAGCTCTTTGCATAGCTCTTTGTATTTATCGAACGTAAACTGGTAAAAATAGCTTAACAAACTTAATTTAACCCTGATGACCGTAAAAAGAAAAAAACAATTAATATTTAATCCGGAAACAGATCTTGAGATGAGAACTTGACTTGCGGATTATGATGTTCTCACTACCGGCCCGCCTCAACCCAAACAAGAGCCTTTCTGGCGTCGGAAGGTGACACTGTCTGGGTGCAATTGTTAAAACTGACATCACGGGCATGGCGGATATAGTAACCCCATGCCGGCAGGTTACCAAACACACTACCTTTTGGATATCTACCGCTGTATTCGGCAGGATCAGCGGGTACGGAATTTACCCCCCCTTTGGCCTGAAGATGGACATTGGTAAAGTGCACCCCCTCTACGCGAAAAATCTTATCTCTGGTGGACAGACCGGAAATAACATTGCCCGTGGGTGTCGCCATATCGCGGCAATCGACATTTTTAATCTTAATATTGCCAACCAATCCGGTTTTTTTCGGACTACCGATCGGAGTATTACCCCGCAGATTGGCACCGTTAAGAATAAAAACGAATGAAGGAAATCCGGAAATATTTAAGTTGGAGTAGCTGATGTTACTGATATCTGCACCGTCAGCACTATTCAGTTCAACAGCTGCATTACCATTATGCCACGAAGCTATCTGCATGGCCACATCGGTAACAGTGATGTTTTTAAAGCCGCCATAGGAGTCGGTGCCAAGCTTTAATCCTCCACAGTTTGTTACAACCGAAACATTCTTAATCGTAACACCATCAACCCCCCTAGCAACACAGCTCTTAGGACAAAGGGCATCGTCGACACTGATTATGGTGCTATTTGTTACCGTTACCCGATGGCAATCCATAATATCAATACCGTCACCGTTTGCAGCAAAGTCATTACGTTCATTAATTCCGTCAATCGTTACGTTGTCACATTCGATGAGCGCAACTCCCCAGCAGGCGCCGTTAACCAAGTCAACATTGGTAATTGAAATATTTTTTCTGCCCTTTGCCAGGTAGAGCATTGCCGGCCGTGTTGTTGATGTGCCATTATGGTCGCCGGTTGCACAATTATTTAGCGCACCGGAAGGCGACGCACCGACTCTGGCATTTCCATCGATTTTACCGCCACCGGTAATGGAAAAATCATTCGCACCATCCGAGCAAATAAAACCCCGTCCGAGTTCTCCTTCCTTGCCGGGCCAGTTCACACGGCTGGCAGGGTTCGGCCTGAATTCGGGATAGGCCGACTTTTGTGGTGAACCTCGAAGTACCGCTCCCTCAGAAACCCATAATGTCATGTTGGATTTTAACATTAATGCGCCTGAAACAAATACCCCAACTGGAATTACTACAGATCCGTTCGTGCCCGAGCAAGCATCAATTGCTCTTTGGATTGCCTTTGTGTTATCCGTTAGGCTGTCGCCAACCGCGCCATAACTGTTAATATCAAAAACAGGGGTTGGTGGTTCAGTAAAGCTATTTCTGCTCACTGCGATATTGTCAATATTCGGTCCTCCAAAGGATGTATTTGAGGTTAACCGGATTTTATTTAAACCCCGCTTCAGTTTTACCGTTACCCGGGCATTCCAATACCATTTCCAATTCCCGTAAACTGGAGTGAAGGGAATATTTTTAACCCGTGTCCCATTCACTTTGAGCTCGCACTGGCGGTTTGTGTCTGACCCGTTAGCATATTTAACAATTAGAGTGTACCATCCTGCAGCAGGGGCGTTGATACTGTTCCATTCTGCATAAGAACCGTTACCTCCAATTTCAAGATACCCTTTGCCGATATAGGGAAAGTTTGCGGTACTGATTTTACATTTTGATTGAGCGGAAAATTCCTCAGCCTCAAAATAATTTTTTTCAATCTTTGCCACAGAACCTGTGAATGAAAATATGGAATGAAAAAACACGGACAAAATGCAGGAAAATATCTTTTTGTTCATAATTGGTTATCTCTAAGAAAATTATTTATTTCAATATATTCAGATATGGCAATCAAACAGCACGACCAAATTATTAATATCGGCTGGCCATTTCGCAGCTCTCACTGCACTTTACCAATTTACCTTGGCAATTTCTCCCCTTTTTCTGTAAAAGTAATATTGTCTGAGTAACCTTTATTTTCAATATTTCCGCTGGCCAAACTCATAATCAGCTTTCCGCACATTTTAAGGTTGGTAATGGTAACGTTTTTAATTTTATTTGTATCGTCTTCTCCCCAGAAATAGGAGTTATTTGCACCGACACAATCAAACTGGACATTCGATATTTCAACGCTGGATATCGGGCCTGCCAAACCGCTCTCAAAATTAAAATCGGGATTTCGATCGTTTGGATTCCTTGCCCTATTTTCAATCTCAAATCGAAAAGCACAATCTATGTACGCTCCCTTACGATATCCCTCAAGATTTCCGGTCATTTTTTCAATCCGGAAATCTAGAACCTTCAGATCATGCCAGTTACCATCGCCATACCAGTGATCAAAATTAAATCCTCTTTCACAACTTAAAACATTAAAATCTTTTGCTATGACATCATAAATATCATCTTCTGCCTGATTACCAAACTTAAAACCTGATGCGTGGGACGAGTGCACTACCAGATCTTCAAACTTGACGGCATATACCGGATAATCTATTGATTTGACACAGGCGGCATCGTCACATGTCGAAATAAAACAATGCCTCACTGTCACATTATTAGCGCCTACCACATCAATACCGTCATTCCATTCCCAAGTCTTTTCATTTAGAACCTTTGCATTTGTTATAGCAACATTTCGGCTCTGTGTCCATGGACAAATACTCCACTCAGTGCTTTCACAGCTAATAATCCCGTCGATAGTGGCGCCATTTGTGTTGTAAAGTCGAATACCTGTTATTCTTATCGCCGTAGATTGGTTAGTGGGCCTATTACCATTGAGTAGATTCCCCCGACAGTAGATAGTTCCCCTTCCAAAGATTTTCACGTTGGAAGCGCCATCTGACTGTATGAAATTATTCCGTCTGTCTGTTGCCTGCCATTTGTTTTTGTCCAGTGTAGCCAATAAAACTGCACCGCCTTGAATGTATAAGACGACGTTGCTTTTTATTTGTAGGGGCCCGGAGAGATACGTCCCTTCCGGAATATAAACGATGCCTCCGCCGGCAGCATTTGCATCATTGATCGCATTCTGTATCGCATTTGATGATAATCGTTTACCGGATGAATCAGCATTATATGGTGAAGTGGTAACATTGTATATTCCTTTGCCGGATGAGGTTGGAGTATCGTTTTCTAATGGGTCAATTAGTAGATAAAGTGTCTTTTTTTTATTAATGGAGATACTTAAATACCTGGAGTCTCTTACTTTAAAATATAGTTTCGTGCCTTTTACCCTTGCAGAAATGTCGAAATTCTTCGGTGTAAGCTCATACGTATTGATGTTTTCCTTAGCATCGATTACATAGCTTACATCACCAGATGCCGAAAGATGCGCCCAATAATATTGGTGGTCGCCATGCGGCATATATTTAACAACAGGAACATTTTTTCCTTGTGCAATTATTGAGTATTCAGTCGTTGCAGTAAAGCAAGACTGAAGTGGGTAGGTTATTACAGTAACAGTGCTCGTTGCCAAAGCATGCTGCACACAAAGGACCACAAGCAGGAAAAATAATATAATAACTTTAGATGCTTTTTTTAACATTTTAATCTTTTCTTAATTTAATCAAGTTTTTCGGATGCCTTATCTTTAAATAAAAGTCTAACAAGGGGTTTTGGGGAGCACATATTTCATTAAGCTCAATTGTGAAAAACGGATTGGCCGATCGTACCCAACTTATAAAAACAATTGCAAGAAAATAAATAGGTAAGTGAATCCAATTTCAAAAAACTAAACATTTTCATCTGTATATATCATAAACCAATATGAATACAGCAACATCAGATTATAAAACCAACAGGAAGCCGGGTATGAAAGCATCCTGTTGGTTACTTTATCAGATGCTATTTTTCTCCCGCTATTGCATCTGTCAGATTTTCGAATGGTTTTTGGTTTTGTCCGTAGCCTGAATAGCCATAATTTTGATTTATCCGCCCTCCACTGTTAGCATCAATATCGCCCTGGGGCACAGGCCAGAGTATATGATATGGACTGATGGTAAATATTGCGCCATAGGTTGTTTTAACATTTTTCCGGTAAAAGTCATTGTATTTAATGACGCGATTGTACCAATAACTGTCCTTGGAAAGGTTTTCCAATGTATAGGTCTTACCAAATTCATCTGCTTTGTGCGTAGTGGCATATATATAGGATACACGGCTAAGTTCCATGTGACGTAACTCTTCATAATATAATTCCCGGCAACGTTCATCCATGATTTTACCCATGGAAATATCTGCAGAGGTATACATTTTCGTGCACTTGGCACGCCTGCGTATGGCGTTCACGTCATCAGCTGCGAGTGCTGGCATTCCTTTCCAATAGTATGCTTCAGCACGCAACAGATAAGTTTCTGCGAGACGATAGACGTACCAATCGCCAGCGCCACCATTGTAGTTATCTACAGTTTCAGCTCTTGGTGTTTCCACATAGAGCTTATAGTGAGGCCAATCAAACCAACAACGCACAGTGTCAGCGACCAATAACTTACCTGCTGCATCATACAACTGAAGGTGTTTTCCATAATACGGATCAGGCGTTTTGAGTGTTAGAAGTGCGGGGTTGTTGTACACTAAATCTTCCATGCGCATCCAGTTACCGCTACTAACGCTATGGCGCAAGTCGTCAGCGTCATCCCAGATTGCATGATTACTATACCAGGTGCCACGTACATGGGCCACCCCCCTACCATAAGTTTTACGCAGATCTATTTTGTCAAACGTTGTGGTATACTTTGAAGTAATTCCCGCATTTCCATTTGGAGTAACTATTAGCTGATTTGCTGTACCGGAATAATAAGGTGTTGCATTTCGCATTGTGAACATATCCTGACGGCTATTGGCAAAATCTTCACGGCTAACTAAGGTCATAATTGACTCCCTGTTCGCAGCAATGGATTTATTCTGCCAACGGTGCAAATCCCATATCACGTTGCGATTAACATTGTGAACTGCGGGCATAGGGTTGATAAATGAACCAAAGGTTGTAGTCATTAAAGAATATCTGTTAATCAGGTCATTCGAAGTGGCAATAGCTTTATCAAACTCTCCTATTGCTAAATAATACTTGATAAGCAACTGTTGGCATGCACCTTTTGTTACCGCACCAAAATCACCATTTTCAGGTACGTGGGCTACAGCAAATTCCATATCAGATGTCATTTTTTGCAGGATCACAGATGCCTTCGTAGATCTGTAATTGAGTTTTGGTGCTGAAACTTCCTGGGTAAGTAAGGGGATATCGCCGAAATCAAAAACTAGCCACATATAACGGAATGCCCTGTGAAAATAAGCCATACCGAGCATTTGATCTTTCAAAGTAGCATCAAGGTTTGGCACCCTATCAACGTTAGATATGATGGTATTAGCATATTTTATACCATTATACCCTTCTTTCCAAAAGTAATTAATTCGGTTGGTTGCAATATCATCATTATTGGAAGTGGGCGTTATTAAGGCATTCAAATCCTGTGCAGGGCCAGATTTATCTGTAATTCCGCTTACAGCTGCTTCACTAAAAAGCAAATCGGTCAAAATTGGTGCATTTTCACCATACCAAACATGTGATAAATTGCGATTACAAGCCGTAATAGCTGCAGCTAATCCCTCTTTTGTAGTGAAGGTAACGCCAGGTTCATAAAAAGAAAGCGGATCAGGATCCAAAAAGGCCTTTTTACACCCGAAATTGATTTGCAATACAACGATAAACAGAACTGTTGCCGTTATCTTATATAATTGAGTCTTCATATCCATTTAATTTTAAATATTAAAAAGTAGCATTGATACCAAAAGTGAAGGTTCTTGGCAGAAACGAAGATTCAGGATCGCCGTATTCTAAATCCGGCGAATAAAAAGCAACATTTCTAATTCCGGCATTAGCTCTTATCTGGTTAACACCTAGTTTTTTGACCATGGCCTGAGGAAGCAGATAAGACAAAGAAAGATTATCAAACCTGACAAAAGACCCGGACAATACCCTGTTAGGACCAATATTTTGCACATTGGTAGAATTTAAACGGGCATGTGTAGTGGAAGGATTCTCCGGCGTCCAATAGTTCCGGATGTAAGAATTACCAATTCCATTTGTATTTAGAAAATCTCCAGTTGTAAACTTCTGTCCGATATATGAATAAAAATTCATGGATATATCTAAGTTGTGAAATAGGGTAAAGTCATGCCGCATAGTCCAGCGAAACCTAGGATTCCTTGATCCCTGGAACATTTTATCTGCGTTGGTAAATTTGCCATCTCCGTCAACATCAAGCACTTTAACATCGCCCGGTATTTCACCATATTTGGCAGCCTCAGCCTCTTCTCCTTTTTGCCAAATCCCCAAAACTTTATATGTCCAAATCGTATTGATATCCCGGCCGATGAACCATCCGTTTGAAATGTCATCATTTTCCGTAGAGGAAGTAACATTTCCGTTTGCATCCATTACATCAGTGTAGGTATAATACAAATGCTTTATTTTATTCCTGTTTAAGAAAAAACCGATATTTACATTCCATTGAAAATTAGGTTTTTTGACCGCTACTGCGTTCAGGTTTATTTCCAAACCATTGTTAACCACCTCTCCGAGATTTGTACTGACATTGGCAAACCCGGTGAAATCTGGAAGATTTTGATTTACCAGTAAGTCGGTGGTCGGCATATGGTAGGCGTCAATACTGCCTGTCAAACGGTTGTTCAAGAATCCAAAATCAATACCTGCATTGAAAGAGGCTGTTGACTCCCATTTCAAATCATGATTTGCCATGCGGCTAACATACAGCTGACCAAGTTCATAGACTGTACCTGTTGGGGTAACATATGGCTGCTTTCCGCTTCCCGTT
>Ga0308165_1005553_pt1 | contig 11628 bp, 3 predicted proteins | sample PhyWR2_FD_201032 | JGI IMG/M metagenome (GOLD analysis project Ga0308165, IMG submission 201032) | Phyllosphere microbial communities from UC Gill Tract Community Farm, Albany, California, United States - DLSLW.R2 | ecosystem: Host-associated > Plants > Phyllosphere > Unclassified | place: USA... | reverse complement strand
TTGGTTGAACAAAAGCTTGAGCTTGGCGGTACGTTCCACGCAGCAACAGATTGGGAACCGTATGCTGAATGGATGCTAGATGTATTAGATAACCGTCCAGACCTTGAAAACTTGGCGGGTAAAGGCAACAGCTACCCACGTCCAGACTGGCGTCCAATCACTAAGTTCGAACGTCGTGGTATTGAGTCAGGTCATAAGATTAATGACTTTATCTTTAAAAAGATTAAGTAAAATTTGATTGCTAAATAGCGAAAAAATGAGAGCATTAAATATTAGTATTTAATGCCCTTAATGTTTTGGAATTATTTAAAAAGTTAAGATAAAGACCAAAATACTTTTGGTCTTATCACCCTAATTTTTAAATAATAACTTGCTGGTTATTGATTAGATCATTTAAATTAACGTTTGTATTATTCAATGTTAACAACAATGAACTACTATACGTCGTTGCTGCACCATCCCTATCAATATATAACTGTGTATTTGAACCACTCACAACAGTTTTTATAAATGGTTCCAAACTAGTAAAACTATAAGTACCAGAATAACCAATTAACAAATCACCAATATCAATTTTATCTGCATTTGTATTTGATGTGGTATTACCAATAGTGAAATCAGACCAGACATCTGTACCATTTCCACCCAGAGCATCAGATTGAACTAATAATTGATACAGTGCTGTATCAGCACCAGTTCCACCGGTAAGCTGATCATTTCCACCTTGTCCATCTAAAATGTCATTACCAGCTCCACCATTTAAAGCATTTACTCCACTATTACCTGTAAGAGTATTATTTAATGTATTACCTGTTGCATTGATGGCTGTTGAACCACTTAAAGTTAAATTTTCTAAATTACTGCCTAATGTATAAGTAATAGAGCTCAGAACCGTATCTATACCTTCACTAGCATTTTCTGTAACAATATCACCAGAGTTATCAATTACATAAGTATCATTACCTAAACCACCAAGTAACTTATCAGCTCCTGCTCCTCCATCCAGATAATCATCACCTGCGCCACCAGTTAAAGTATTAATTGCACTATTACCAACAATCACATTATTAAGCGCATTACCTGTACCATTAATTGCTGTTGATCCAGTCAATGTTAGATTTTCAAGATTATTACCGAGAGTATAAGTAATTGAACTAAGAACAGTATCTATCCCTTCACCGGTATTTTCCGTGACAATGTCACCTGTATTGTCAATAACGTAAGAGTCATTACCTGTTCCTCCTAATAATTTATCTGCCCCAACTCCTCCATCCAGATAATCATCACCTGCGCCACCAGTTAAAGTATTAATTGCACTATTACCAATAATCACATTATTGAGTGCATTACCTGTACCATTAATTGCTGTAGTGCCTGTTAAGGTTAAATTTTCCATATTATTTACTAATGTGTAAGTAACACTACTTTGGACAGTATCAGTTCCTTCATTTACACTTTCACTAATAACATCCGCAGTACTATCCACAATATAAGTGTCATCACCTTTTCCACCGTACATTGTGTCGTTACCCGTACCACCATTTAAAGTGTCATTACCTGCTTGCCCATAAAGAATATCATTCCCTGCTTGACCTGTTAGGGTGTCATTCCCTGAAGCCCCATATAACGTATCAGCATTGCTTGTTCCATTTATTGTTTGATTTTGAACAACAAATGTTAGCCTAAACACATCAGAAACTGATTGGTTAGCAATATCTTTGACTGTAATTTTAATATTTAGCGGCATTGTGTTATCAGGTGAAGTGCCACTCAACACTCTCGTAGTTGGGTTGAAACTAAGCCACGATGGTAATGGAGAGCCATCTTCTAAGGTAGCCGAATACGTTAATGTATCACCATCAGGGTCTTTGAATGTTGTTGCAGGAACGGTATAGCTAAATGCTTTAGCATCCGTCACGCTTTGATCTGCAATTGCATTTAACAATGTTGGAGCTTGGTTCGGTAGACTAACTTTTAAATTAAATGAGGTGGCGGTACTATAACCATACATATCTGTTCCCCAATAAAAGAACGATAAGTTGCCAGTCACATTAGTAGGAGGAGTACCAGATAAAGTTTGTGTTGCAGTATCAAAACTTAACCATGATGGAATAGATTGGTATTGTCCACTACTATCTTTAGTCGTTAATGTAATTTTATAACTCAAAGAATCCCAGCTATCCTGATCAACAATAATATTATTAGCAAATTTATAGCTAAATTCAGTTCCCTGATTACTTGTAATTAATGGTATAGCTGCATTAACAGTTGGTGCATGGTTTGTTAAGGCTCTATTAACTAATGTGTTAATATCATCAACACCCCAAATCACTCCAGAATCAAAATTAATCTGATCCATCTGATAGGTGGTATTTTCGGTATCTGCAATATAATAATTAGAAAGCCAAATATGATCATTTGTACCTTTAAAACTAAGATATACGCTATCGCCATATTTTTGAGCAGATACATCATTAGCTGAATAACCTTGAATTTTTAATATATTTACAGCATCAATATTATCTTCAAAGCTGTAGGTATCCGTACCACCACCTCGGCTAAAAATATAAGTATCATTTCCGGCTAAACCATCAATATAATTATCTTGCTCATTTCCAACAATGATATTATCAAGATCATTACCAAATCCTGTTTTAGCATTACCTTTTAAAATAAGATTTTCGATGTTATTTTCTAATATTTTATAACTATCTGTTAAAACTGGATTTCCATTTTCATCTTGACTAATAAAGCGTGCATCTTCCCAACGTTCAAGAGTATCTATACCACCATCAACATCTTCAACAATCTGGTCTCCGTCTATAATGTAAGTAACACCATTATCATCAGTTTCAATCGTTTCGGTTGTATCAACAACATAATAGTCATTACCTATACCTCCTTGCATATAGTCACTACCTGTACGACCATCAATATAGTTATTGCCACTATTGCCAATTAATTTATTATCAAATTCATCTCCATAGGCATTAATATTCTGGTTACCTAATAATGTAACAGCCTCAAAATTATTTAATGCAAGATCAAAATTTTTAGCAATATAAATTGTATCGTAACCACCATTTTGGTCATTTTCTTCATAAGTATCTTGTTCATCAACAATAAAAGTATCATCACCCGAGCCACCCACAAGATGATCTGTCCCAGCTCCACCATCTAAATAAGCTCCACCATTTCCAGCCTTCAATGTGTCATTTCCATCTCCTCCGTATAAAAACTGTATATTTGATGAAAGAGAATAACTTACAATAATATCATTACCATCATCGCCATATGCTTCAGTTTTTTGATTACCTAAATAAATATAATCATCACCCTCTCCACCATAAACAACATCTTTAATATCATAGATATTACGCGCTAAATTTATATTTAAATAGGGACTATTACTAATTTGATTATTAGACAAAGGATCATAAGTATAAATTACATCATTACCAGTTCCGCCACTTATTTTGTCAGTTGCAAAGACATCAGGTGTAATGATTACATCATCCCCCTCTCCTGCATAAACTTGACTAGATCCTAAACCAGTATTTATTTGATCATTACCATTACCTGCATAGATAATATCTCCAGATCCAGCACCACCGACATAATCAGTTAAACCTAAAATAATATCATTAGAAGCAGTATATTCTGAAATAACTTCACCCTGTGAAAGAAAATCACCAAAAGAAAGTTTTGTTTTATTAAAAGCATAGGGATTGAGTTCTAAATTAAATTTAAAACCAGAAATTTCCACATCCATATTTTTCAAATTTTCAATATCATTAGGATTAAAAACTCCACCAATTGAAAACTTATAATCCATATTTTTAAGTTCTTTTTGTGATTGATCTCTAATTAATAGTCGAATTTCACCTAATGAGAAATCATAATAGATACTTGAAATTCTCTCGCTATATTTATTGTAGTTATAATACTTAACTCCATTATAATAACTTGAAAATTCAGATAAAGAGTTTATAAAAGGACTAATAACCATGTTAGCTTTTTCTTGTACAAAATTGCTTTCATGGATATCAGAAGCATTATGAATATAAATACTTCCTTTAAAATCTGAATCAAATATCTTAGTATTTCTTCCATTTACTTGATAGGAGTCATATCCTTCTCCACCATAAAATTCACTGTTATTATTTCCTATTAAATTATCATCTCCCTCTCCTCCATAAAGGAATCCAATATTACCTGGATCAACAATAGCATCATTACCATTGCCTCCATATATATAATCAACACCACTTCCACCATAGATTTTATCGTCACCATTTTTTGAATATACAGTATTATTAAAATAAGGATTACCCACTATAATATCATTTCCATCACTACCATTATGAAGAAAATTTATTTTTTGGCTTAAATCTTCTGGATACCATACAGTATCGCTAAATTGTATTTCTTTTATATTATAATTCAAAATAAAATCAGTAATAGCGACGCTTGAATCAACCCCATAAAATATATTTAAATTATTATCAACAATCTGTAACTTTATATTTTCTGAACTTACAGATAAAAACCTTAATACACTTACATCTGTATCATTAATTACATTGTTATATCCTAATATATCAAATACATATTCATCTTCTCCATTTCCTCCTTCTAAAATATTATTGCCTTGTCCACCACTTAAAATATCATTACCATCTCCACCGTATAATTTATCATCACCATCTCCACCGTAAAGCACGTCTCTACCAATATCTCCAAAAATTTGATCATTGCCAGTGCCACCCTCGATAATGTCATTTCCATCGCCAGCTTCTAAATGGTCATCATCATCCCCACCTTCTAAATGATCTTCACCAGCACCACCGAAAAGTTGATCATTGCCAATGCCCCCTTTAATGACATCATTACCATTTCCACCTTTAATGATGTCATTTCCATCACCACCTTCAATAATGTCATTTCCATCACCACCTTCTAACTGATCATCACCTTCACCACCTTCTAACTGATCATCACCTTCACCACCAAAGAGCTGATCATTACCAGTGCCCCCACTAATAAAGTCATTGCCAGTATCCCCCTCTAACCTATCATCCCCTTCATCGCCAAAGAGCTGATCTGAACCACCAAGACCTTTGATAGTGTCATCGCCAATTCCACCATAAACAATATCTTCACTCTCAGAGCCTGTTGTTTGATCATTTCCTCCTAACAAGTGATATTCATTGGCCTGATATTGCGCATACGAAACAACATTATTTCTAATCTGTTGAATATCAACAATGTCACTTAAATCGGAGTTTTCATAAATTAAATTATCATCTTTAATATAACTATTAGTGAAAATTAGATATAATCCTTGAATTCCATGCCAAGAGGTATTCAAAATTTTATAACTTAGTCCTTCACGTTCTTTTAAATAGGTATCAAGATGAATAACATAATCATTCTGAATTGTATTATTTAAATTTGTATTTACATTATATTCATTACGATTAAAATGAAGATATTGATTATAACCACCCGTAACATTATTTCCATATTCATCTTTAACTATCTCTCCATCAGTCGTTAGTTGGGTTTCACGACCATCAGCAAAAGTTAGCTTAAACTGTGGTAAAACAGCATTAGGATCTTGACTTATGGTTGGACTAATAAGACTAACTGCATTGTTATACCAATAGATATTTATATTTGAAAAATTGAAATTTCCTTCTAAATAATAGTGATTTTCTCCAGAACTATCTAAAATTTTAACTTCCGAATCTCTTACTTGAATATAATATGTGTCATTTCCCTCGCCCCCAGCTAATTGATCATTCCCTTCATTACTTATAAAAGTATCATTACCTTTTCCACCATAAATGATATCATCTCCCGCTCCTCCATCTAAAATATCATTACCATCAAAACCAAATAAACTATCTTTTCCACTTCCACCATAAAGTTGATCATTACCATCGGAAGTACGATCATCAGTTACATCACCTACAAGGTCATCATCTCCATCACCTCCATATAAAATATCGGAACCACCATCACCATGGATATTATCATTACCAGCATCTCCATAAAGCGTATCATCACCGTGATATTGTCCACCTAACTGAGTATTATCTCCTTCTATATAGTCACTACCAGTTCCCCCATAAATAATGTCAGAACCTCCATCCCCCCATAACAGATCATCTCCTAAACCACCGTAGATTTTATCATTACCATGATATTGAGAATCTAGAGCTGAATTATCCCCAGAAATTCTATCATTTCCCTTATCCCCATAGATTTCATCATCTCCACCATCTCCATTAATCTCATCATTACCATCATCCCCATGAATCTCATCATTTCCATGATATTGTCCATCTAAATCCGAATCATCTCCTGCAATTAAATCATCACCATCGCCTCCAAAAATGTAATCTGCGTTACCTTGCCCCAAAATCGTATCGTTACCATCTCCACCATATAAAGTATCTTCATTATGGTACACACCATCTAATGAAACATAATCTCCTGAAATATGATCGTTTCCGTTTCCACCCTCAATTATATCTTTTCCACCATTCCCCCATATTTTGTCATCACCCTTACCTCCAAATAATCTATCATCGCCATGATATTTCCCTTCTAATGTCAGGTGATCTCCCAAAATTTCATCATCGCCATCATCACCATAAATTTCATCATTACCTAAGTTTCCTAAGATCTTATCGTTTCCTGCGCCGCCATAAACTAAATCATCACCGAAACGATCATAATTTTCAGATTCAATTGGTGGAGCAAACTTACCTTCCAAATCTTTTAAATCGGCTTGGATAATATCGTCGCCTTCACCACCATATAGGGTATCTCGCTCAAGCCCACCAACAAGCTCATCATTTCCACTACCGCCTATTAGTTCATCACTTCCATCCCCACTATATATGGTATCGTTATTATCACCACCATACAGATAATCACTGCCATCCATTCCATAAATAGCATCATCTCCTTCTCCACCATATAGAAAGTCTTTATCAGATGAACCCAAGATAATGTCATTTCCTAAACCGCCATAAGCAATATCACTTCCTGCGTAGCCATGACCATAATTTAAAGCTTCTATAAAGTTATAAAGATAGTATTTACCATATTGGCCTGTATAATAAATATCGAAAAAAGGAAGAATCTGCTCTGTAGATTTCCCTAAATTATTATATATATAATATGAAAATTTATTATTCTTATCTAAATCCAGCTCAAAATTAAAGTTTAAAATATTATATTCTTTATTTAACTCTGTGGTCCCACTATTTGCATTTCCAATTTGATTTAATAAGGGTTCTTTTACTGCATCCAATCTATTTGAGGTCATAATAATATCATTACCAGCCCCTCCATAAACCTGATCTCTACCAATTCCAGAAAATATAATATTATTATCTTGTTCTGATGTAGTTACTCCAGCATAAATAACATCATCCCCTTGGCCTGTAGAAATTAAGTCATTACCATCACCGGAAATAATGACAGCATTTTCATTAGTAGAATGAATGAAGTCATTTCCTGCAAAACTTGCCACATAACGTTCACCAAAAATAATATTATTACCTTCTGTTCCAAAGGCATAAATCGAGGTATCAGATGGTGGATTACTATTATTCTCTAAATCACTAAAATTGAGACCTAACTCACCATTATTAAAGTATTTTACAGTAATGCTTTTATTATCATTTTCTTTACTAATTACTATTTTTTGTGTTGTCGTTACACCATCGAAATCATCGACTAACGCTATCGTGTATTGTCCATCAGCACTTTTCCAAAGTTTATTATTAATTTTTTCACCAACAGATAGAACTACACCATCTATTTTTATTTGACCATTACCATCTAAATCATAGATGGTATCGTATCCATATTTTCCATCAAAAATATAAGTATCATCACCTTTCTCATCAACTAAATTATCATCTCCTTCTCCGCCATCTAAAATATCATCTCCTTCTCCACCATCTAAGTGATCATTATCCTTTCCACCGTATAAATGATCATTATCAAGTCCACCATAAAGTTGATCTCGATTACTACCACCATAAAGCTCATCATCTCCTGTCCCACCATAGAAACGATCTTTTGTACTATAAGATGAATGATATAATCCAATGAAATTAGAATTTGTCTCTAAACCATATATTCTATCATTTCCTCCCAAGCCATAGACATAGGAGACATCTGTACCAGGCTCAACTGATAATATATCGTTTTGATCAATCTTATCCTGATCCCCAACAGCCCAGTAGTTATCTTCACCAAAAAAACGATTTAAAGCATAATGAGCTGCAGACCCAACACCACCTAAGGATAATCTAGCCAGCCATTCTTCAGCATCATTCGAATAATCAGATACATCTTTAGTTTGCTCAATTTTCAATCTTGATTCTGGATGAATCAACAACTCAGAACGAGTAATTAAATTATTATTTTTATCTAAATAAATTGTTCCATGGCTAGCCTCTGTAACCCAATCTACTAGTACCAAACTATTCAATAATGCATCTGGACCTGTGCCTTCAGTTTCTGTTATTTCCTTCCACTTTTGGTTAACAGCATCAATACCAAAGCTTTCAATAATTTTCATGGGTGTTTCTAATGTCCAATAATTAATGTTTAAACCATTAGCATTAAAAACCTGCATATGAAATTCTCGTATTTTTGGAAAATCTATTTCTTCATTAACAAAACCTCCATTATTAATTGCCTTTTCCAGCAAAGCATTTAAATAACCATTAAGCATCCCAACTCGAATTTTTTCAATGGTTTCAGCGCTAATCGTTGTCCCCAAGCGATGAGCTGTCTCCTGCATAAAATCCAATGCTCCTGTACCTGTTATAGTATTCCCGGTTGATACACCAAATGCCCAACCAGCATAACCAAAGCCTATATTATTTAGTGCATTATAAACTGCAGGAACAGCATTAATACCTTGTGTTAGTATTAGTTCTTGATAATCTTTAATTTGCTTAGTCGTTAAATTTTGGATTGTACTCATATGATTTCCCCTGTTTAATCATCAATTAGATTTAAGATTTTTTAATAAGGTTTCTAATTTTTGCTAATTAAATACTAAAACTTAAAATCGATATTAAAAGAAAATTTAAATTCACTCTATAATTAAAAGCTCTACTAATTCGCATAAAATCTATTTATTAAAAAACATTCCCAACTTTAGTTGGGATTTAATATTTCAACAAAATATTATAAAAAATATTTGATTTTACTTACAACTTTCTATTCTCGAGTAATTTATTTGGCCTTATTTTCTCTACTTCATTAAACAAACTAAATGTCTGATTCATGTAATTTACAACGCCAGATATTTGTTCAATATAATGCATAAGCTCAGGAGTTTTTTCTGCTTGAATTAACTTAACTGATCGTGATGGATCAAAACCATCAAACTGACAGTAAAATAAAGGATCACCACGTTTTAATATTAAATCCTTTGATGTGTCGTACCATTCAAACGCCCACATTAATGGTCTAGGCCAAATATGAATTGGGAAACGTCCACCAAAAATAGTTCCAGGTAAAGGATTTTTACGATAATGTGCAAATGCATCGAGTTGAGTTAGATACACGACTTCATCAGCTATAAAACAGTAAGGCAATTTAAGCTGAAGAATTGGCACTTGGGGTGTCCGCCATTCATTTTCATTTACCAACGTTAGCAATTCACGTAATTTATTGGCTCGAACAGGTGACTGGTCGCCTAATACATTAACTAAAGTCGGTTTTCCGTTTGCATCTCGGGCGAATCTTAAATGAAAATCAAAAGGACAATTCACCACGAAGTAGCGACTTTCAAGTTGTAATACCGCAGGACAGCGACTCGCTGACTTCGCATGCTTGGTTTCAGATTTTGAACGCATTCGATAAGGTGGTTCATAAAGTAATGCAGACTTATCATCTACCAGAAACCAACCTACCTGGATTACGCCTTCCCCTATGATCTTATCTTGATCATCAATTGTAAAATTAAGAAACATTAAGAATTTATATTTTCATTTTCAATACATTATTTTAACATCAATTATACAAAACTGTCTGTATATTTCTAGCGCAACAGAATGATAAATATCAAGAAAATTATGCTTTGATAAGCGCTCTTTGTTCACTTATCTTTTTTTATTATTAAATCTTAAAAAATCAAAGAATCTGTATTACATTCAATTTACTGAAACTCACCATAGTCAGAAAACAATATGTTAAAAATTTTAGGGCGCGATAACTCCATTAATGTTCGCAAAGTCTTATGGTTGTGTGAAGAACTAGATCTTGAATATGAAAGAGAAGACTGGGGACGAGGCTTTCGCTCTGCTCAATCACCTGAATATTTACAATTAAACCCAAATGGTCAAATTCCTGTAGTTTTAGATGGTGATTTAGTCCTTTGGCAATCCAACAGTATTATCCGTTATCTGACAAATGCTTATGATAAAAAGCATCAGCTTTACCCTACTCAAGCGAAGGAAAGATTCTTTGTTGACCAGTGGATTGATTGGCAAGCGATCGAGCTGAATAACAGCTGGACTTATACGATTATGTCTCTCTTGAGACACTCACCAGATCATCAAGATCCAAACTTATTACAACAAGGTATTGATGACTGGAATCATCATATGCAGATTCTTGATCAACAACTTGCAAAAACTCAGGCCTACGTCGCAGGTACTGAGTTTACCCTAGCAGACATTCCAATTGGCTTGTCTGTACAGCGCTGGAAGGCCACTCCTTTTGACCATCCGACGCTTAAGCATGTCGACCAATATTTTGAACGTTTAAATCAACGTGCTGGCTTCTTAAAATGGGGCAATAACGGCGAACCTTAATTTTTAAATAAGCTTTAAGCCGAGTGATGGCGCTTCAAAATGCCATCACTTAAAAGTTGATAGACCTGTTTTAAATCATTTCGATTTGCTTGAGCCAATAAGTCTTGATGCATGGTCAAGATATTTTGATCGCCACGCATTGCAGGCCCAGTTTGCATTTGCTTTGGATCATTTTCAGTGGCTTTTTTTGCTGTTTCTATAATTAAAGGATAAAGTAAACTAAAGTCGACCTGCTCTTCATCTACAATTTGCTTTGCCATATCAAAACAATAATTACTAAAGTTACAAGCGAATACAGCCGCTAAGTGTAAAGTTAAACGTTGTTTTGAGGTGTATTGATATACTCGACTACTTAGGCTATTTGCTAAATCTGAAAGTAGCTCCTGATCGACATCTCTTATTGCTTCAACAAATAACGGCGTTGCAGACCAAACAACATCTCTTTCTAAGCTAAATGTTTGTAATGGATAAAACACCCCTGCTTTTTCATGTACATGACTGATGACTTCAATATCAGTACTGCCCGAGGTATGAACAATAAGTGTGTCAGGAAAGAATTCATGAACTTGTTTTACAAGCTCTGCAATTGCACTGTCTGAAACCGCTAGAATGATAAGATCGGTTGATTGGAATTCTTGAAGAGACTGGCATGCTTTTGCTTGAATTTTCTCTGCAAATTTTTGGGTTTTATCAAAATCACGCGCATAGACCTGTACGATATTATGACCTTGGCCCAATAAAGCCTTTGCCAAATGAAAGGCCACTCGCC
>Ga0308165_1005551_pt1 | contig 11633 bp, 10 predicted proteins | sample PhyWR2_FD_201032 | JGI IMG/M metagenome (GOLD analysis project Ga0308165, IMG submission 201032) | Phyllosphere microbial communities from UC Gill Tract Community Farm, Albany, California, United States - DLSLW.R2 | ecosystem: Host-associated > Plants > Phyllosphere > Unclassified | place: USA... | reverse complement strand
ATAATAAAGATATAGATGTTACAGATATTGATCCTAATTTATCGATTGAAGAATATTTGGACCTTCACAAATATAGTCATGAGTTCCGTTATGAGCATCTTTATCCGATGTGCGGCGCATTATGGTCGGCTCCGGTTGAGCAGGTAGGCCAAATCCCATATCGATTTGTGGTGAGTTTTTTTCAACATCACCGCATGTTACAGCTAAAAGAGCGGCCGCAATGGCAAACAGTTAAACACGGCTCAGCAAGTTATATACATGCTATTCAACAAAACTGTCCATCCATTGAGTGGAAGTTTGCAGAAGTAAAAGCTGTGAGCCGTTCACAAGAAACTGTGTTTATCGAAACGACTGAAGGGCAAGCCGAATATGACTGGGTGATTTTTGCAAGCCATGCCGACGATAGCCTAAGTTTAATTAAAGATGCTTCATCGCTTGAACGAGAAATACTAAGTCAATTTAGCTATCAAGATAATCACATGGTGGTTCACCGTGACACTTCAATTATGCCTAAAAGCCGTTTGCAATGGGCAAGTTGGCATGTACATGTAACGCCAACATCGCAAGTTCAAAGCAATGAGTCTGACATACATTATGGTTTTACCTACTGGATGAATAATTTGCAGAATTTATCCTGTGCTACTCAGATTTTTTCTACGTTAAATCCGAATATGAAAATTAAAGCTGAAGACATCTTGGTTGAACGCCAATATCGTCATCCTGTGTTTGATACTAAAGCGATTCAAACTCAATCTCGTTGGCAAGAAATTAACGGAAAAAACAGAACTTCATTTTGTGGAGCGTATTGGGGCTGGGGTTTCCATGAGGATGGTGCCCGCAGTGCAGCACGTGTTGTAGAGCAAATTTTACACTTTTAAAAATAGGTAAGGAGCTTTTCAAATGTTATTAAATAAACTTGCTATAGCTCCTACACTTATTCGTCACAGACGCTATAGCCCCAAACAGCATCAATTCACATCGACCTTAAATTATTTATGGTTCGATCCAGATCAATTAGATGATATTACAAAAGATTGCTCACTTTGGTCGACCGATCATTGGAATGTACTAACACTATCTGAAAAAGATTTTTTAAATATGTATCGCGGTTCTATAAAAGAAAAAGTAGAAAAAGCGATACTGCAAAATAACAACTTACATCTTCGGCCAGACTGGCAAATTCGAGTATTGGCTTTACCTCGTTGTCTCAGTTTTAGGTTTAACTCGGTCGTCTTTTATTTTGTTTTAAATAAAGCAGGAAAACCGCTATTTATTCTTAGTGAAATCACCAATACCCCTTGGAATGAACGAAAAGTTTACATACACAACTGTATGAATCAACGCTCCCATGTAGGCGGTTATGAAAGTTTCGATTTTCATTTTGAAAAATCATTTCATGTTTCGCCGTTTATGCCCATGCAGTTGACTTACCACTGGCGATTTAGTTTTTCAGACCAGCAAAATGTCATTCATATGCAGCTCTTTGAAGAACAAAAACAAGTGTTTGATGTAACTATGCGGTTTGAACTTGTGCCCATCACATTTCCTTCACAGCAGTATCGATATGCTCTTATGAACAGCCTAGCCCCTTTTAAAATGTTGTTTTCAATATATTTAGAGGCATTTAAGTTGTGGCGAAAAAAAGTTCCATTTTATCGTCATCCTAAAAAGATCAAGGTAGATAAGACATGATAAAAACATTTCTTTATGGTGAAGATGACTCACTACCGTTACTGCTCAAGAGTCTTCTCAAATTACGTCATGGACAGATCACTTTTCAGGGCGCATGGAGTGGTACGGTTGGCGAGGTTTCAGACTTACATGCTGTGATTGAAGTTCGCAATCCTTTGCTGATGGATCTCATTTTAAAAAATGGTGTTTTAGGAGCAGCTGAAGGCTATATCCGTGGTGATTGGAGCAGTGAACAACTTGTAGAGTTGGTTCAGATCTTGGCACGTAATCGAGATGTATTAGACCAGTTTAACCAAAATGTTATTGCACAGGTGAGCCAGTTTTTTCTGAAGGGTTGGTATAAAAATAGAAAAAATTCTTTAAGTGGTAGCCGTAAAAATATTGCCGAGCACTATGACTTAAGTAATGACTTTTTTAAATTATTTTTAGACCCGTCTTTAATGTATTCGAGTGCTGTTTTTGAAAATGAAAATATGTCACTTGAAGATGCATCTGATTTTAAAAAAGAGCTCATCTGTAAAAAGTTAAATTTAAAACCAATGGATCATTTGGTTGAAATTGGAAGCGGTTGGGGCGGTTTTGCCATTTATGCAGCCCAACATTACGGCTGTAGAGTGACCACCATTACCATTTCACAAGCTCAATACGATGAAGCCGTTATTCGTGTAAGTGAAGCTGGGTTGGCACATCGAATTGATGTGCAATTAAAAGACTACCGCTTGCTCGAAGGAAAGTTCGATAAGTTGGTTTCAATTGAAATGGTTGAGGCCGTAGGTGCACAATATTTATCAACATATTTTGATCAGTGTAAAGCGCTGTTAAAACCGAAAGGTTTGGCATTTATTCAAGCTATTACCATTGAAGATTTTCGTTATAAAAAAGCATTAAATACAGTCGATTATATTAAGCGTTATATTTTCCCTGGTAGCTTTATTCCTAGCGTGAGTGTATTGACTCAAACCGCCTCTGAAAGTGGTTTAAGGCTAAAGCATTTAAATGACATCGGTTTAAGTTATGCAAAAACAATTCATCACTGGCGAGCACGGTTTTTAATTGCACGAGAGCAAGTATTGGCTCTGGGTTTCGATGAAAACTTCATTCGCATGTGGGATTTCTATTTATGTTATTGCGAGGGTGGTTTTAAAGAAGGCGTAATAAGCAATGTTCACTTGTTGTTTGAAAGTACCAGTTACTAACTCAAACATCTCAAGCAAGGAGAGTGCTCATGTTTTGGAATTTACTGATCCTAGATTTAATGATTATGTTGCTGAGCTGGCTACTTGCCACTGCAAATGGTCGAGCTGGAATTGTAGATGCCGCATGGAGTTTCTGTCTGGCACTGAACATTATTGTGTCTTCTTTACTCATTTCAGTTGCTCCAGTTGAAGTGCGACTTTTTGTCGGTATTTTTAGCGGCTTATGGTTTTTAAGATTATTTTGGCATCTGTTAAGACGTTATCAATCAGAACACAAAGAAGATGGTCGTTACGCGAACATGCGTCAAGCCATGGGTAAGTTCCAGCACGTCGGCTTTTTATTATTTTTTATCTTTCAAACTCTTTTGGTGCTTTTGTTCTTTTTTCCGATGTGGACGCTACTCAATGTAGAAGCAATTGAATGGAGTGGCGGATATAAAATCGCTTTAGTGATTGCTGCTGTCATCATGGTGATTGCCTTTATTGGAGAGCAGCTCGCTGATCAGCAGTTATACCGATTTAAGTTAAATCTGGAACATCATGGCAAAACCATGGATCAGGGTTTATGGCGTTATTCACGTCACCCAAATTATTTTTTTGAATGGTTACACTGGTTTGCCTATCCAATTATTGGTTTAGCTGCGGGCCAATATTTATTGTGGATTTATCCGTTACTGATGTGGCTCTTTTTATACTACGTCACGGGTATTCCATTTAGTGAAAAACAAGCAATTAAAAGCCGCGGCCAAAACTATCTTGATTATCAACAAAAAACATCAATGTTTATTCCGCGAAAACCCAAAAAATAGGTGCGCATATGGATTTTATTGTTCATCAGTCTTTAAAAATTGTTGAAAGTGGTGTGATTCCAGATCATGCAATTCGGGCAGCAATTCGTGCTTTAAGCAAAAAACGCTTAATTCAAGAAGGGCGTTATGACCCTGAACAAGGGGCACAGCGCTATATGGATGTGCTTAATATGCTGAAACGGAGCGAAATCGCCGTTGAAACGGACAAGGCAAATGAGCAGCACTATGAATTGCCGACTGAGTTTTTTCAGGCAGTGCTTGGAAAAAGACTCAAATATAGTGCTTGCTATTTTCCGACTAAAACAACAACTTTAGATCAGGCAGAAGAGCTTGCACTTCAGCTTTACTGTGAAAGAGCACAACTTAAAAACGGCCAACATATTTTAGAGCTAGGCTGTGGATGGGGTTCTCTAACATTATGGATGGCAGAAAACTATCCGCGCTCACAGATTACTGCTGTTTCAAACTCTGCAACCCAGAAAAAGCATATTCTTGGGCAAGCAAAGTTGAAGGGTTTAACGAATCTTGAAGTGCTCACATGTGATGTGAATGTGCTCGAATTAGACCAAGATCAGTTTGATCGGGTTGTATCGGTTGAAATGTTTGAACACGTTCGTAACTATCAACGTCTTTTTGAGAAAATTCAGGGATGGTTGAAGGCAGATGGGCTACTTTGGTGTCATATTTTTTGCCATCGCTTTTTACATTATCCTTTTGAAGTAAAATCAGATTATGATTGGATGTCCAAGTATTTCTTTACTGGCGGTTTAATGCCTGCGACATCCACTTTTTTGCATTTTCAAGAGCATTTAGAATTGGCTCAACAGTGGCAGTGGTCGGGTGAGCATTATATGAGAACCGCAAATGCTTGGCTTGATAATATGGATAATCAAGAAGTTGGATTGAAGCCTTTGTTTAAAAAAATCTATGGAAAAGATGCCAATATTTGGTGGCAACGTTGGCGTATTTTCTTCATGGCTTGTGCTGAGCTGTTTGGTTTTGAGCAAGGACAAGAATGGGTCATTGGTCACTTTTTATTTAGAAAGAGATCATTGTAATTTCTAGAGCCTACCTCGGCGATAAAGATATGATAAGAACTCGACATGATGGCAAATCTAGTCATCCATTAGCCAAAATGTTCAATCGATATTATTGGTTGCAGATTGGTCTGATTGCATTATCGATCGTGGTCGGGTTGGCTTGTAGTGCATGGGTCATTAAAGGCTCTTTACTTAAAACAGCTTTAGAACAGGAAATGGAGCATTACTGGTTACGCATAGAACGTGACCCAAATGCAGATTTACCGGATACGAAAAATTTATATGGATATCGGTGGAATACACAGGTCGCACCTCAACCATTTCGGGGCATGCATTTAGAGAGTGGGGTACATCGAATCTTTGTTGATGGTAAAGAGCGTATGACGGTCTATGGTGAGCGTAATGGTCAGCATGTTCTGTTGGTATTTGGCGAGAGCAATGTCAATAAGCTGATCTGGTTATTTGGATTGGCTCCGCTCATGTTTAGTTTGTCTGTGCTATATAGCTTTTTATGGTGGTCAAATCGAAAAGCCAGACGCTATTTTTCCCCAATTACACGTTTGGCAAATGCTTTGGAAAATATCGATTGGGCACATCAAGATACCCAAGCATCTCCTTTTAAAGATATTAATACCAATGGCAACATGGAAGCAGAATATCTCAAGCAAGCCTTGGAAAAATATCATCAAGTTTTAAGTGATTTTATTCGACGCGAAAGGGAGTTTACGGGAGATGTGAGCCATGAGCTGCGTACTCCACTCACTATTTTGAAGGGTAATGTGCAACTTTGTCAGGCGAGATATGGAGATGATAAAGCCTTAGTTCGTCTTCATAATACGATTGAGGATATGCAGTTATTAGTCGATACCTTATTGGCGATTGCACGTAATACAGTAAAAAGCTTACCGTCTGAGAAGAATTTTTTATCTAGAATTGTGAAGGATCTAGTCGAAAGTTTACAAGCAGTGAGTGAGAGTAAGGGAATACATATTCATATTCAACCCGACCTTTCTGAACAGCCGCGCTGGTTATATCCCTCTATGACTAAAATGGTTTTAAGCAATATTTTACGTAATGCGCTGAACTATTCTCAAGGCTCACAAATCGACATTATTCAACAAAAAAACAGCCTGATTATTGCGGATAATGGAATTGGAATTTCTCTACCTAATGATGTGAAAGTACAAGAGCTCAGCGACTCTCAGCTTTCTTTAAAAGTTAAAGGCCACGGAATTGGTTTGCAATTGGTGCAAAAGCTTTGCAAACAATTAGGATGGCGAGTGGAGTTGTTTGATCGGCAGTACTATTTAGCTACTCATCCTGAGCTGGACTTAGAACAGGCAACAGGTTTAATTGTTGTGGTCTATTTGAGCTAACTTACAGAACTGTCTAAAGCAATTTTTAAACCGACGCCTGCCACTGTATGTAATAGCTTAGGGTCAAAAGGTTTATCAACCATTTTTCTTAAATTATAGATATGACTACGTAACGCATCACTTTCTGGTTCTTCATCGCCCCATAACTCCATCATCAGTTCTTGTTTGGTTACCACTTTTGGCGACTGACGCATCAAAATTTTTAATAATTTAAATTGAATAGGCGGCAATTCGATATTATTTCCGGCACGAATAACTGTTTGGGTTGCGCTATCAAGAATTAAGTCGTGAATCTGAATTTTATGATGAGTGACTTCGCCAGCTGCTCTTTTTATTAATGCACGAATCCGCATCACTAATTCATTAAAATCAAAGGGCTTAACTAAATAATCATCTGTTCCAGCGGTAAAGCCTTTAAGTTTGTCATCTAAAGTATCTCTTGCTGTCAGCATAAGGACAGGAATATCAACACCCTGTTCGGTGCGCAGCCAGTTGCATAGGTCATAACCTGAGCCGTCTGGTAAGTTTATATCGAGCAGCAAAAGATGATAATGCTGCGATTTGAGAAAAGTCCGTGCAGCATCTAAATTACGCGCATGATCGATGATATAACCATGCACTTCAAGAAATTCGCAGACGGTTGCTGCAAGTTCAAAATGGTCCTCAACCATGAGGATAAAATGATTACCCATAAGATTTTATTAAGCCATTAATTTAATAATTGTTGTTTTAATTTAGCATTAAATGGTTCGCTACCAAACCAGATTTTAAAATATTGATTTGCATTCGGATTGTTTAAAGAACCGAGTAGCTTCTGGTTTAATTTTAGTTCCAGTTTTTGATTTTCATGTTGATAATAAAGACTATAGATATCTCCACTCTTAATCGGCCTATATAGTTCATTAATATGATTAAGCGGAGATTTTGTATCAAATCCACTAATATTTTTCTTTAAATAATGGGTTGCTGCACGTTTAAAAGCCCACTCGGGAATATTGCGGTTATAGCTAAAGTCTATTTTGATGCTTTGACTCTGCCAATTTTTTAAGCAATCTTCAGCAAAGTAACTGACATTTCCCACTTTCTTACTCGTGATCATCAAAGGCGCTGAACTACATTTTTTCAGTTCAGCTGCGTTAGCTTGAGATACGGTCAAGATTCCCAGAAATATTAAGACTCGACTTTTTTGAATGGTAATATCCATTTATAGACTCCTCCAAAGATTGGTAAAGAACGATAGAGGCCATTCGCCGGATCCCAATAATCTTGCTGGAAAATAATTTTTTGCTGATCATTAATCTTAATTTGACTAATTCCATAAGAAGCCATGGTTTTTGAGCGACCTAGCATTTTAAAGTCATAGGTCATGTACCAATGGATATAGGCCGTATCTTGATGGTGAGTTGCACTAATGAGTTTTACAGTGACATTACTTACTCTGGCATTCATGCCTTCAAAATGCTTAATGAGATCTTTTTTCTGAGAGAACTGCGAGAGTGTATCGTTAATATAAAGCTGATCAGCGTAGAGATTGCCAGCATTGCTTATAAAGGAAGGGGTACCAAGCGTATTAAAGGCAGCAACAAAACGATTACCGATATCTAACGCCTGTTGGTCATTTAATTCTATTCCAGTAATTTTTTGTTCAGCTTTGCCATAGTCACTTGAGTAGCTAGGCACACTTGTACACGCTGTTAAACCTACCAAGGTAATCAGCCCTAGGGCTGTGGTTATAATTTTCATGTCTATATCCGAGCCAACTTTATAAGATTAAATTAAAGAGCTGGTCGTGAAGTTTGCGTGAATTCTTATGTTTTATGATTGACGTTTAGAGGCTGGTTTTTCTTTTTGAAAATACCCTTTATTAGATCTATTTAAGTTAGAAGTTTCTCTGGGCTCCACAAATTTTAGTATTAAGAAAGCAATTTTATTCTAGCTGCGCTTTACTCATAAGAGATATAGATAAGTTTTGAATAAATAGAAGGGTTAAATAATGAAAACAATTGGTTTATTAGGTGGAATGAGTTGGGAGTCCACAGCGCTTTATTATCAACAAATTAATAAAATGGTTCACGGTAAATTAGGAAAATTACATTCTGCTAAAGTAATTATTAATAGTGTGGATTTTGAAGAAATCGCAGCCTTGCAAGCGAAGGGTTTATGGCAAGAAGCTGGTGCATATTTAGCTGAGCAAGCACAAAATTTAGAAAAAGCAGGGGCAGAGTGTATTTTGGTGTGTACGAACACCATGCATAAAATTGCATCGCAGATTGAGGATGCTATTACGGTTCCTTTCTTACACATCGCTGATGCAACGGCAAAAGAAATTGTGAGTCAAAACATTGGTAAAGTCGCACTGTTGGGAACAGCTTTTACAATGGAGCAAGATTTTTATAAGGCTCGACTACAGGAGCATGGAATTGACGTGATGATTCCAAATGAAGCCGACCGAAAGATAGTACATCGTATTATTTATGAAGAACTTTGTTTAGGTGTGATAAACCCAAATTCAAGACAAAAATACGAGACTATTGTAGAGCAGCTTATAGCTGAAGGAGCCAAAGGAATTATTTTGGGGTGTACCGAAATTTGTATGTTGATTGGTGAGCTTAAATTCTCGGTTCCTTTATTTGATACGACTACAATTCATTCAAAAGAGGCGGTGAGTTTTAGCTTAAATGAAAACAAAAACTCTAATGGCATCAATCTACGCATGACTGCTGGGAATATTCTTTAGCAATATTCTAAATACCTTTCCTGTCATTAATCGTTAAGCCTGTGTCGTCAAATGTAAAGTGGCACATATCCTACTTATTGTAGTTTTAGTAATTGCTTTTATAGGCACTTAATAAAAAACCAAAATATGGGATAGGACATGACGTTGACGAAAGCTATACGTTTCTATGGAACAGGAACGCCTGAAGTAATGCGCTATGAAGATGTAGAAGTAGGAAACCCAAAAGTTGGAGAAGTACGCCTACGTCATGTGGCAGTCGGTTTAAATTATGCCGATACATATTTTCGTAATGGAACGTATAAAATTCCAATGCCTAACGGCATGGGCGTCGAGGCTTCAGGTGTTGTCGAAGCTTTAGGTGAAGGAGTAACTCAGCTCAAAGTAGGGGATCGAGTTACTTATACAGGTTTTTTAAATACTTTAGGTGCATATAGTACCCACCGTCTAATTTCAGCAGATGCGCTGATTAAATTACCCGAAGAAATTTCTTGTGAAACAGCGGCAGCCATGACCATGAGAGGGTTGACCGCTGCTTATCTAATGCGCCGTATTTATGACTTTAAAGCTGGCGATTCAATTTTATTACATGCAGCCGCAGGTGGTGTTGGCCTGATTGTTTCTCAGTGGGCCAAATTACTTGGCTTGACTGTTATCGGTACCACATCTTCAGAAGAAAAAGCTGCCGTAGCTCGAGCTCATGGTTGTGATCATGTCATTAATTATAGCCATGAAAATGTTGCCGAACGTGTACGCGAGCTAACAGGTGGCGTTGGTGTAAATGTCGTTTTCGATAGTGTCGGTCAAGCCACTTTCATGAGCTCATTAGACTCCCTAAAACGCCGTGGTTTGCTGGTCTGCGTAGGAACAGCGTCTGGTCCAATTCCTGCTTTTGATCCGGTATTACTCGCCGTGAAAGGATCATTGTTTGTCACACGTCCAGCTTTAGCAGATTACATTGCAGATCCTGCCGAGAAAAAAGAACTGGCCAATGAATTATTTGATCACGTTCGACATGGGCGAATCAAAATCGAAATTAATCAGCGCTATGAGCTAAAGGATGCCGTGCAAGCTCATCGTGATTTAGAAGCACGTAAAACAATAGGTTCATCAATTTTTGTAATTTGAAGGGATTTCTTATGCAAATTGAACAGCTAACTTGCAATATAGGTGCAGAGTTAAGTGGTATAAAACTGTCTGATGCTATTTACGACGATGGTTTATTTTCTGAAATTCGTACCCAACTGCTTAAACATCGTGTTTTGTTTTTACGAGATCAGCATTTAACCCGTCAGGATCATGTCGCATTTGCAGAAAAATTTGGGCAATTAGAAGCTCATCCAGCGGTCAGGAGCCATCCTGATCATCCTGGTTTATTGCAGATTTATAAAAGTCCCGAAAGTCCAGTTGATCGTTATGAAAATTCTTGGCATAGCGATGCAAGCTGGCGCAAGGCCCCACCTATGGGATGTGTGCTGCATTGTGTTGAATGTCCACCTGTAGGTGGCGATACAATGTGGACAAATATGGTAATGGCCTATGAGTCTTTACCCAACGATATCAAGGATAAGATTGCAGACTTACGTGCGTATCACAGCATAGAAGCGAGTTTTGGCGCTGCGTTGCCACTTGAGAAGCGTTTGGAATTAAAAGAAAAGTTTCCCGATGCAGAGCATCCAGTGGTACGTACTCATCCTGAAACGGGCGAGAAAGTTTTGTATGTAAATGCATTTACTACCCACTTCAGTAATTATCACACCAAAGAGCGAGTCAGATTCGGACAAGATGCCAATCCCGGGGCAGCTGAACTTTTACGTTACTTAATCTCTCAAGCCTATATTCCAGAGTTTCAAGTGCGCTGGCGTTGGAAGCCTAACAGTATCGCAATCTGGGATAACCGCAGTACACAACACTATGCCGTGATGGACTATCCGCCATGTCATCGAAAAATGGAACGGGCTGGCATTATTGGTGACGCAACCTATTAAGTTAAGGCTATAGGCTAAATCATTTTATCTAATTGAAAATTCATAAAATATATAAGGAGATGCACATGCAATTCTTTGACGATTCTTTGCACCCAGAAAATATGGAAAAAGTGGTAATCACGGTTGCGCCGTATGGACCGGAATGGATGCCTGAAGACTTTCCCGAAGATATTCCTGTGACCATGGATGAGCAAATACAAAAAGCGGTCGAGTGTTATGAAGCGGGTGCTACGGTGCTGCATTTACATGTCCGTGAGCTTGATGGCAAAGGATCTAAACGCCTGTCAAAATTTAATGAACTCATCGCAGGTGTTCGTGAAGCTGTGCCTGACATGATTATTCAGGTGGGTGGTTCGATTTCATTTGCGCCAGAGAGTGAAGGTGAGGCGGCACTATGGCTAAGTGATGACACTCGACATATGTTAGCCGAACTCACACCAAAACCTGATCAGGTCACGGTAGCTATTAACACCACCCAAATGAATATTATGGAATTGCTCTATCCTGAATATTTGGCAGGGACTTCATTGGCACATCCAGCGACTCAGACAGCATATGCTGAGATGACCGTGCCAGCTGGTCCAGCATGGGTAACTGAACACCTTAAGCGCTTATGTAAAAATAATATTCAACCGCATTTTCAATTAACGGGAATGCATGGTCTTGAAACCCTAGAACGTATGGTGCGTAAAGGGTTGTATATGGGGCCGTTAAACTTAACTTGGATTGGAATTGGTGGTGGTTTTGATGGTCCAAACCCATTTAATTTCTTTAATTTTATTCATCGCGTACCTGATG
>Ga0308165_1005549_pt1 | contig 11637 bp, 11 predicted proteins | sample PhyWR2_FD_201032 | JGI IMG/M metagenome (GOLD analysis project Ga0308165, IMG submission 201032) | Phyllosphere microbial communities from UC Gill Tract Community Farm, Albany, California, United States - DLSLW.R2 | ecosystem: Host-associated > Plants > Phyllosphere > Unclassified | place: USA... | reverse complement strand
TTGCATCGCAGCGGCAAAACAGAACAGGATGTTGAGCTGATACCACGCAACCCCAGCCCGGTTGAGGGCAAACCAGAACGCGGGTTGGGCAAGTATTGCCATTAGCCACAGTTTGTTCAGCGACGACTGCCGTAGCGTGCGTCCGCTCAGATTGCAGGCACACACCAGGGCAAACAGCGGAAAGGCCACACGCCCGGCGGCATGCAACAATAAACTCGCCATCCCTGTTATGACTCCGGCACTCGCCAGGTGATCACCTACCATTGCCACGAACGCGACCGTTTTTAGCAGGTCACGCTGTCGGGGGGACAGCCACAACAGGGCGTTGATCGCATTGGTGTCCGATGGATGAGATAGGGTGTCACCTGCCATGTGATGATGTCTCTGTCGCAGGTGTGTCATCCCCGAGACTGAATTGGAACGGCGAGGTTGACGGGTAGTCACAGTAAGACTGCAATTTCCGGTTCAACGCCACACGCCAGCAGTTTCTGAACCCTGGGTTCCACCCCGCAACCAGCCTCAAAATAGTCCACAGTGACCAGATAGCGAACAAAAACCGAGCTAAAGTCCCATTCCACGCCCCCGTCGCCTTCACTGCAACAATCACCTCCTGAGATGTTGTAATGTTGCTGATATCACTCAATATCTCTGCAACGACCTGTGGCTGGAAAACAACCAGCGTCGCGAACAGCCAGAACAGAGCGCAAGGCATGACATACAGCGCCGTTCTCAGGATTACAGAGCCAGTCTGCACCAGGTTCAACATCTGCATCAACCCGGTGCGCGGATCAAGCAGGATCCGCTGCTGTACCGCTGCCATCAGCATGTCAGGGACACACACACGCTCCCAATCATGCAACTGCACATCAACCTGGTGCGTAGAGACCGCATTAATGCGCGCGACCAGAGACGCCTGATATCGCTCACTGACATGCCAGAGCATTCCACAGACCAGTACAGACATCCCCGCCCAAAACAGGGTATGGGGGAACAACATGAAGCTGAGCAGGCCCCCCACCAGTACGGAGAACAGCGCAGTGACCAGCCACCATACCGGCGAATAATGTTCTTTCATCATCAAGTTCCTTGTTGTAGAGATTAGGGTATTTCATAATGCCAGCCTGCTGGGCTGACGCGGTTATGGTTGAATAAGGGAGGGAAAGAGTTAGCCAATACGGTGGTATTTCTGGATAACTTTCGGTGCTGGCTGTTATGCCTGTGCCTGCAGAAACTCTTCAACCCGTCGGGTAAGCGCTGGAGCATCGGCACCTCTGAGCAACGGGATCCCCGCTTGAGACAACACCTCGGCCAACAGAATATCGCGCCGTTGACGCTCAGGTTTGCGGTGGCTGTTATCATCGAGTTCAATCACTGCCACCACCGCAAAACTGGCACGATCAATCACCACCACATCACAGTGCCACTGCGACACCAGCCGGAACAACTTCCACCAGGCTTTGGTTCCTCTCTTGATATTAGTGGCCACATTCACCACGTCAGCCACCCGAACCTGGGGACACAGCCGTCAGCGACTTTCGTCAATATGGTGACAAAGCTGACTGAAAAAACGCTGTTCGCGGGCGGTCATCAATGACCCAGCAGCCGCATAGGAAGGTGTCTGGCACACTAATCTGTCCACCTCGCGGGGAGGCACACCTGCCTCTTTCAGGGCTCCGAGCATCGGGTGTGACGACCGTCCTCCCTTGACCAACAACTTCACCAGTACCACACCGAAAAGCACCACACCCAACACCAGTAATACCGCACTCATACTCATGACCTTTCTCCTTGTTCTGTCGGTTTTCACTACTCTCCGAGGGTTTTCTCCAACGTGATATCCTTCTCAGGCTGTTTTACCCACTCACGTTCAAGCTGTTGCATCCGCTCTCGCTGTATAGGTGAGCGCGCCATTTCGCGATTGACCAGTTCGGCAACATTATCCCCCGACTCTCGTGCCTGCAGTTGCTCGGCCACCCGTTTCAGTTCCCGCTCATCGTCCGGCATTTTTTCCGTCACTGGCACCACTGGCAAACCGTCTTGCGCTTTTCCTTCAGCCGCCTCCCGCACCAGTCGATCCCGCTCAGCCTCCGCCTGCTGGCGCTCATTGGGAATAAACGGAATGGGGTCATCCTGGTGGCCAGATTTAAGGGCATCGGCCGGAATGGGGTCGCTGTTAACCAGCTTGCCGCCCGTCAGGCGTTTGACGTTCAGCGGCATCTCATCCCCCGTCAGGCGAACCAGAATGCCGGTGTCCGGGTATTCTCGCGCCAGCGCCAGCCCGGACGGGATATTGTCAGCCAGACGGGTTTCACCGTTACGACTGACCTGGAGACCGGCAAACCGGGCTTCATTGCTACCCAGTACCCGACCTTCGTCACTCAGGCTGACTTTGCGCCCCTCCTCATCCAGTCGAATTTCGGCCAACCAAGCTCCTGCGGCTTTGCCCTGACGATCCCACACTGGCAACGCCACGTGTGGTGACGGATATTTGGCCCCCGGCCCGACAAAACGGGCCATGCTCTCGCCACTCAAACCGTTACCTGCCAACACCTGACGCCCAAGCGCTGTTCGTGCCAAAGGCGAGGCAGTAGCCAGCAGGCGCCCCCCTGTTTGCGCCTGACGATCTTCGACATGGTGCAGCAGTTCATGGGCGGTTTTCCCGGCATTTGACTGCCCGGCAAGATTTGACCATTTGGCGAAATTGTCCGTATAGACCTGGATATGCTCTTTTGCACGTGACAATGTCACATAAAGAGACTCCAGAGATGCCATCATCTTCCTGCCACCTTCTGCGCCAAACAGGGCAATGACAAAACGCTCACTGGCCCCTTGCACACCGTATACGGTCAGTGCGTAAGCCAGATCAATATGGCGGTCTTCGGTGACCTTCTGCGGATCGACAACTTTTTCCAGGTCCCCCTGACGAAAGCGCACGGCACCGTCTTCTGTAAAACCGGCCACTTCCCACAGGCTGTTGGCCACATAACCTCGGTCCGTGTCTGAGCGGGTAAATCGCACTCGGTCACCCTGACTTACTGTCAGTTCCCGTGGTTTGAACAGGGAGATATCCTGCGCGGTATTGTGCTGTGGAGAAATCAGTACCGACTCTCCCTCTGCGCTAGTGAGGGTGACAACGCCGTTCTGTGTATCCGTACTCGCCACGGTCCAGTAACGTTCGTTCATCATGGCCACCGCGCCGGTGTATTTCGCAAAAGTCTCCACGGTACGCAGGGCGTTATCCGGTACCCGCAGCGACTCCAGCACGGTCAAGGTGCGTTCGTCCAGTCCGACGTCTCCCTTTTTATGTCGGGCATCATGAATAGCTTCATTGATGGCGTGTCGATCGACGTTCAACTCGGCCACGATCAGCGTCTGCTGCTGCGCCTCAACGGTTCGCCCCATCCAGTCATCCCGGATGGCTTCAATAATGTTGGTGCGGACCAGCGACATCTGCTCCGGCGTCTGTTTTTGCAACTCTTCTGCCCGCTCTCCGGTCTGCGCCGTTTTTTTATCCGGAGTACGGATTTCCATCACCGATTGCTCAGGTACCCAGGCACCATCTTGACGCGGCACCTGTTGCGGGGTGACATTATCCACCTGGTGTAGCGCTGTATGGACCTGACCGGCAATGATGCTCTCGATGGCCGGACGCAGCTCCGGCGTCTGGCGCACAATTTCCTTCATCACCACGGTATCAATCGCGCTGCGTTGCTGAACAAGGCGGAACGGCAGGCCGGTGGAGATGGCCTGCAGCTGCGCGGTGTCCCCGCTGGATACCATGCGTCCGCCACCTGCAGCGACGGCCCGGTACAACTCAGCCATATCGCGGTTTCCCACCATCGAGCTTTCATCGGTCAGGAAAAGAACATTGCGGAAGTCCGGTGTTTCCCCTGCCAGCATCTTTTGACGGGTTTCACTGAGAAAACTGGCCAGTGTCTGAGACACTACCCCGGCCTCCTGCAACTCATGCACGGCGCGGTGGGTGGGACCAAGTCCGATGACCTCCGGACGGGCACTCTCAGACAGTGTCTTCAGTGCAGACATCACGGCACGAAACTGGGTGGTTTTCCCTACCCCGGCATAGCCCTGGATGGCCATAAAGCGGTCGGTATTTTCCAGCACCGTGCGCGTGGCCATCCGCTGCCCTTCCTTCAGCCCATTCAGGGCAGAAGCCGGCGTCAAAGCCATCAGAGGCGGGACAGCCTCCTTTCCTTCCGCGATATGGCGGATTATGGTCTTTTCCATCTCATACGCCACCCGTGGCACCAGGATGTCATTACCGGCACCGGGGATGCTGGCCGATGACAACAGCTCCCCCGCCTGTATCTGACGCTGGATTTCAGCCTCCAACGCAATCAGCGGCACGCCAGAGTTTGCCGCCTCGGACAGCAGGGCCACCCGCGAGACGTTGATTTTCCCACGTTGTGCCCGGGGCAATGCCAGTGATACGGCCAGCTCGGCGGGCTGCATCAGTTGTTCACGACGCACGTCCATCGCCTGCGCCAGCCCGGCTTCCCCGGTATCGTGTATTACCTGTTCGCTGACCAACCGCACCGCTGGGACGCTAACCACCTTTGCTGCCGCCCGTTCAGGCGAAAGCGGTGTGTAGAGCCGGATATCGTCCCCCGAGCGAGCCAGTTGGTTTACCGTCGGGCTGTTCAGTCCACGCTGGCTCACAGCGGCCAGCACCGTGCGGCTGTTACTGACGGTCATGCCCAAACTCTCGACGTAGTCATGGGACAGTTTCAGCGCCCGAGAGATGTCCAACATGACGGTTTTCTCTCCGTCACGTACCTGCAATTTGCCCTCCGACAGGCCTGTCACGGTCAGCCGGTCCTGCGCCTGGATATCCCCTTTCGCTTCACGGCCCAGGGCGCGCAAGCGCTCACCCTCTGCCACATCAAGCTGACGCGGGATAAACAGGCTCCAATTGCCATCCAACTGGCTGATTTTCTCGGTACGCAACGTGCCGTCTTCAGCCTTGAGCACCAGGTTGTTTGTGCTGTCTGCCACCTGCGTAATGGAATAGCGCTGCATCAGTTTGTGTTCAGCGTCCCAGTGCTCCATCACCCGCCCTTCCCGGTAACTGTCACGCTGACGCCGAGTCTTGCTGTCCAGCCATACCGGCTCCAGCACCGCCAGAGAAACGAGTGTTTGCCCCAGTTCGCCCGAATCCCGCCTGGCGTGCCGGATGGTGTCTGTCAACAATGCCTGCTCGCGCACCCCGCTGACCTGAGCCACAACATCGCGACCCTCACCCATTAATCGGACATATTCCGTTGCCAGTTCGCCATAGCGGGTCCGCTTGTCCGGCTCGCTGACCAACCTGACAGTTGGGGGGGCACTGTCATAAAACCTATACTGTGCCACCCCGGTCTCTTTGAGCACCGACAGTGCGTTACCGGTACCCTGGCGGTTTTCAGTGTCCATGAACAATAACTGGGCACTGGCCTCCCGCCCTTTTTCCAGCAACAGCAGCGTGTCTTTGAGCGAGAGTTTCTCCGCCTGGTCAATCACCAGCGTGCTGTGTGCGGGTAGCACCAGATCAGCGGTCAACCCGGTGCGGCTCATTACCCGCCCGGTCAGGTGCACATCTTGCCTCAGGAAAGCTTCGCTGCGTTTGTCTACCGCCAGCACTTGCACATCCCGCCCGTGTTCGCGGGCCATCAATACCGCATCGACCAGCCGCTCCCGCTGAACTTGTGCCCCGCCGCGACCGACCAACACCGCCAGCGGACTTTTTTCCTGCCCGAGTACACAAGCAGCCAGTGGTCATGCAATTGGCAGACATCACGCCAGGCCTCATCCTGAAGTTTTTGGATCATCTGGAGTCAGAACGCCAGAATTCAGTGCGTAGCCGCAATCTACGCCTGACTGCCTTGCGAACGTTTCTCAAGTTTGCCGGACGACGAGACATTACTGCGTTGCACACGGTAGAACGTGCGCTTGGCGTACCAATGAAACGGTTCGATCAACCGCTGATTGGCCATTTAACGCAACCAGAAGTCATCGCCATACTGGGACACCCTGGTAATGAGTGGATCTCACAGCGCGATCACTTGCTGTTCACGCTCATCTACAATACGGGGGCCCGGGTGTCTGAGATAATCAACGTCCGCGCCATTGATGTCGTGCTTGATGGAAGTGCCTGCGTTCATCTGCAAGGGAAAGGACGCCGGAAGCGCTCGATACCGTTATGGAAATCTACGGTTGTGGCTATACGGGCATGGTTGCGTACCAACCCAAATATGCACGGTGATGCGGCATTGCTTCCGGGCCGGTCTGGCCAGACGATGACGCGAGCGAATGTGACACAACGTTTGGCACTTGCGGTCAATCGCGCCGCCGTCATTCAACCCAGTTTGAAGACCAGGAAAGTATCGCCACACATACTTAGGCACACGACGGCTATGCATCTCTTGCAAAGCGGTGTTTCCTTCAATCTCATCGCTTTATGGCTTGGTCACGAGAGCGTGAATACGACACATCGCTATGTCGAAGCTAACCTGAAAATGAAGGAAGAAGTGCTTTCTCGGCTTGAAGCACCCGACGTCGAATTCAAGCGATTCCGGGCATCTGACGACCTGCTCAACTTCCTAAAAACGCTGTAACTATGTAAATACGTTGTCGGCTCCCAGTCAATGAACTGTAGGGGCTGACAATAATCTCACCAGATAACTACACATAGTTGAGACATCAACATAGATTGGCTCAAGGGATATCACCACGCTTAAAACGCCAGATCTGCTGATCCCGGTCAAGGCTGCTGAAGCAAAAGAGATCTACGAAATAGCCGCCCGGTTGCAACAGCGTATCTCTGCCGTTATGCGATATGCAGCTCAATCCGGGATAATTGATTACAACCCTGCCGTAGATATGGCTGGTGCACTGACCACGGTTAAACGGCAACACCGCCCTGCCCTTGCGCTTAATCGTACCCCTGAGCTGTTGGCTCGCCTGGATGCCTACAAAGGGCAACCGCTGACACGGCTGGCAACCACGCTCACGCTGCTGATCTTTATCCGCTCCAGCGAATTGCGTTTTGCCCGTTGGTCAGAGATCGACTTTGAAAAATCCATGTGGGCGATCCCACCTGAGCGCAAACCGATTGAAGGTGTCAAATTTTCACACCGTGGTTCTAAAATGGGCACAGAGCACCTGGTGCCGCTATCTCGTCAGGCTCTGGAGCTTCTGCAACAGATACACGCTATCAGCGGGGGATACGAGTTGATCTTTACTGGCGATCACAACCCCTGGAAGCCTATGAGCGAAAATACCGTGAATAACGCACTACGACTCATGGGATACGATACGAAAGTGGATGTTTGCGGACATGGCTTTAGAACGATGGCGTGTAGTTCGCTGATTGAATCTGGTTTGTGGTCGCGAGATGCAGTCGAGCGCCAGATGAGTCACCAAGAACGTAACGGCGTGCGTGCTGCCTACATTCATAAGGCCGAACACCTTGATGAACGCAGGCTAATGCTACAGTGGTGGGCTGATTATCTTGATGCTAACAGAGAGAAGTTGGTGAGTCCCTTTGATTTTGCAAAACTACACACGTTGAAATAATACCGTTTGGTTATTGCCAATCAGCCTGGGAACAACACGAAAAAAGACACCCAGCCATAAAGAAGGCTGAATGTCTTTTTTGTTTATGACTTGCATGGAGCTGTATGGACAACGCAGGATACAAATATACTCGGGCAGTTAACAGAGAACGTGTAACATAGATATAAATTGAACAGGCATTGCTGCCAGCCGTTGCGGGGCGCTGCATGGTCTGAGACGTGATAAAAAACAGGGAACACGATGAAATTCACTGAAGATACTCGGGTAAAAATCCCCGTCATCCTCCACCTGATACGGTTGGGTTATCTGGACGGGTAAACGGTGGGCTTATCTGGCGGTGGTTCTGGATTTATTCGCCCGTAAACCGGTGGGCTGGGCGATGTAGTTCTCACCCGACTCGGAGCTCACAGTTAAAGCCCTTCAAATGGCCTGGGAGATGCGAGGACCTGCTGCGTGAAAACTACGCACGCATCAACCCCGGTGGCCTGCCGGGCCTCGGCCATATACGCAACGAGGAGCGGTGGTACCGCTACCTCCATGCGCAATATCGTCGAGTATGAAAAGTGCACTTCGCCAAAAAGACCCGTGGCGCCTGGCGCAGCGTGAAATACCTTGGCCGTTATCTGAAGCGCCCGCCGATGGCGGCTTCCCAGCTCCGACATTACCGCGGCGGCGCTGTGGTGCATCAGTATTACGACCACCGGACGCAACGGCACAAACGCCAGAAAATCAGCCAGGAAGAGATGCTGCAGCGCTATATCAGCCATATTCCGGCGCGGCATTTTAAGATGGTGCGGTACTACGGCTTTTTGGCCAACCGCAAACGGGGCCAACTGTTGCCGAAGGTCTACGAAGCGCTGTCGATGACGGTGCGGGATAAGCCCAAACGGCCCGGGTTCGCGGTATTGATGAAAGGCTTCCTGGGCACCGACCCGTACCAATGCATCTTGTGCGGCGATCGGCTGAGATTTGCCGGTGCCGAGGCAGGCAGACATGCGACAGAGTTACTGTCGGCCAGGTTGCAGCGGATGGAGAAAAAACGATGGCTTCAGGCACCGGCTCTGGATAGGTGCGCCTGAAAAATGGGTTTTAGATTAAAAAGACAGCAAAAGCGGCATTTTTACGCATAACCCATCGCGATACCACACCATCAGGGGACAGCGCTCTACCGTTCATGATCAGTCGTTCTCAAAAAAGAAACGATCCAATCTCCTAACCATCAAGTTAGAATAAGTTAAACAAACATAAAACAAAAACTGAAAATAATTAGCATTGATAGCCAAGCTATGACATATATACTAAATATTCTCGAAGATGTAGTGTACATACAGTATGCGTACACAAGTTGAACTGCTGTACTGACATCTCCGTATTAGATTATGTATCACGTGTAAATAATGAGGGTATGGTAATGACACAAATAGTACACTTTCAAGGTAGTCCTATTAATCTTATGGGTAGGTTTCCACAGGTTGGTAATGAAGCTCAAGATTTCACTTTGGTTGCGAAAGATTTATCCGACGTCAGTTTAGAAAGTTTCGCTGGAAAACGTAAAGTTATCAATATATTTCCTAGTATTGATACTGCTGTTTGTGCTACCTCTGTAACTAAATTCAATCAACTTGCAAGTGAACTTGATAATACAGTAGTGATTTGTATTTCTTCTGACCTCCCATTTTCTCAATCACGTTTTTGCGGTGCCGAAGGTCTGAGTAATGTCATCACTTTATCAACACTGCGTGGTGCTGAATTTAAGAGGGCTTATGGGGTGGAAATTGCTGATGGCCCTTTGGCAAATTTAACTGCACGAGCAGTTCTGGTATTAGATAGCCGAAATAAAATTATCCATAGCGAACTAGTGAATGAAATAACCAACGAACCAAATTATGCTGCAGCCCTTGCCTCACTGAAGTAACTTTGCAATATTAATTAATACATAAGAACGACTCTGGCACTGCTAATTTATAGTGCACTTGCGGATTTTTCTTCAACATAAGGGCTTTCTCACACTGCCAATTTATAAAGTGTTATGTTGACCTATGCATATCAGCTTTTATCCAGAGCATTGAAAGCCCTCTATTTCTTATTTTACACATTTATCTTTGGTTAAAGGATGTATTGATATATGAAAAAAATTTCCTTCTTGTTCTGCTCCCTAATTTCAGCCAATAGCATGGCCCAATTTTCAGTTACTAATGAGAATGCCAATTTAGGCAACAACAACACGATCACACTAGAAAGAAATAAATCTTTCAATTTGGAAGGTTATGGGCTAAAAGTCGGCAGCTTCATGCCTTCCATGGTGTTGGAAACTGCTAATATGGATGATTTTCATACTGATAAAAACGAGGGGAAAATACGAATTTACAACGTATTGGCTTCTGTAGATACACCAGTTTGTGTGCAACAGGCAAGTGAGTTGGTTAAATATGTTAAAGACAATCATGAGCAGCTTAAAGACATTGAAGTTCTGGCTATCAGCGCAGACACATCCTTTGCTCAGCAACGTTTTTTGAAAGAACAAGGATTGAACGGAAATATAAAGTTTATTTCTGATTCAATCAAGCATGATTTTGGGATTAACACCGGGACACAAATTAAAGAACTTAGTTTATTAGCACGCAGTATAATCGTTGTTGGTAAGGACAATCGGATTATCTATATCCAGCGAGTTCCCGAGCTTACAACTCTACCCGACCTTGAAAAAGCCGTGAAATTTGCGCAATCGAAAGTTTGATTTGAGTAATAAGCAACAATAGATAATTAAAACTTTGGATTCTATCAACAATCTTATTATCGACTATGTGGCGTGAACGGAGAGAAAAAAATCTGGGCTGTCTGTTTTTTTAGGCAGCCAACAGATGAAATTGTTTCGCGGGGGCTAACATCCGCAATAAAAAAGTTAGTCCCGAACGGTTGATTGTTCAGTACAGAGTAATAACAGGTTTCTTGAATCCGCAGGAGTGCGCGTAGCGTGCCAATGCTGGCGTTGGCGATGTTGTTTTCCAGGCGGGAAATAACCAGAGGTGTAACACCCATGCGTTCAGCAACCTGTGCTTTTATGAGGTTGGGTTATTGCTGAAGCTAATCCTGAATAAAAAGGTAGATCAATATTAGATCGTCGGTGGAGATGCAAGTGGATCACTTTTTACGGTTCTGTCGCATTTAGACTGCGTCAGGTAACATGCTGTTTTTTTTATGATGTTGCCTGCTCATGCCTCTGATACGAAAAGCTTTCAAACGCCTGCACTATCCCATCGATTTATGGCTCAATGCATTCGCTGGTATCTGGCTTATGCCCTTAGCCTGCGCAATCTCGAAGAAATGATGGCGGAGCGCGGCGTTATTGTTGACCATTCGACGCTTCATCGCTGGGTTATCCGTCTGGTGCCGTTGCTGGATAAGGCGTTTCGTCGACATAAGCGCACCGTGGGTCGGCGGTGGCGCATGGACGAAACCTACATCAAAATCAAAGGCAAGTGGAAATATCTGTACCGCGCGGTCGATACTACGTGTAACGGCTCGCAATCGAAATCCCCCGGGCTCGCAATCAGCGCAATTTCCGGCTCAGATTAAGTGACAATGAAAATCCTTCCGAGCTCACATTAAGTGACAATGAGCTCGCGTTTATCTTTTCCAGCCCGCATTTCATCATCATGGGCTCACATTAACTGCCAATGTAAAATGTCATATTGGGAGTCCCACTGCCAGCATCCTGTCCCGCAGTTCTGCCGTTCTGGCCGGGTCGAGTTGATGGTTGAACATGGCCCTGATTTCTGCAGGTTTTGCATCAAACTGCTCCACCATGTCTTTCAGTCGATAACCATGCCGCGTTAATGTCGGCTCCAAATCGTCAAGCTGGCGGGAAAGTACCGATTTACCGATTCAACCAGGGCGGCGGTTATCGGCTTTTCTCCCGTCTGATAACCAGCCTCCAGGGCCAGCGTCAGATGCAGTTGAACCTGAAGTGGGGTACGCAGTTTCATTGCCAGCAGGTCAATGGCATCGGCGGTCAGAATGTCTTCCGGCTTGCCTTTCCCCATGCTGGTTTTCAGTAACCATTGA
>Ga0308165_1005548_pt1 | contig 11637 bp, 27 predicted proteins | sample PhyWR2_FD_201032 | JGI IMG/M metagenome (GOLD analysis project Ga0308165, IMG submission 201032) | Phyllosphere microbial communities from UC Gill Tract Community Farm, Albany, California, United States - DLSLW.R2 | ecosystem: Host-associated > Plants > Phyllosphere > Unclassified | place: USA... | reverse complement strand
GGAAGGTCGATCTAACAGATTTACTTCCCGATAACTATCAAATTTGCTTCCGAGAGCTGGAGATGTTGGTTCAAAACTGGCTAAGCTGCCTACTGCGCTATGTTCGCATAATTTACAGAATATCTACTGCTAACGCTTACCTCATATCACCACTTGCAATCTAGACCGCAAGCGGGTTAGCGCGTGATATGAGGGAATTAAAAGACGCGGAAAATTTTTCCATCATGCCCATCCAAGCGGCACGTACTTCGGGGGCTTTTGAGCGCTCCATGTGAACGTCGATCAGGATTCGTCCAGACGGAATTCCGATAAATTCAGCGACCTTCACAGCAGTTTCGTCACTCATGGCTGTCTTTCCAGCCTGCAACGAACTCACCGCGCCACGCGTAACGCCGAGCGCTTTTGCCAAGGCGTAATCTGACGGCAAATTCAATTTCTTCTTCACCAATTCCAGATATTCAGGTGTTTTCATAAAGCTCTCCTAGGGCTAGTGGATGGGTACGCGATGCGTACCCATTGAGTACATCGGCATAGTAGTCAACTATCTCTATCCGTTCAAGGGATAATGACGCTATACGTACAGAGCCTCTTGACACGTATAGAGACGCTAGACTATAGTCCGCCCATCGACCGGGAATATCCGCTCTCCCTAGGCAAATCTGGCTTGAACAGCCGCCCCGGTCGATTTTTGTTGCCAGGGAAAGCCAAGACCTAGGGAGTCAAAATGCTTACAACTGGAAACAAAAAAGTCAGCCCGGCAGCCATTTCCCAAGCCCGTTACGCCCTCCTGGCGCGCGGCGAATACATCAAAGAACGCCTTGAAGTCGCAGAACACGCCGGTGCAGCAGGCCAGGTGCACGCGCAATTCTGGACGGAAGAAAAGACCCGCGTAGATGCGGCGCTGATCGAATTTAACCGCGCCGTCGCGGCATAACCATGCCCGCCGCCATCGTCTTGACCAAGACGGACGTAGCCGCGTCGGCGTTCGCGCTGTCGTCGTATGTAACCGGGCTGCGTGAAGCCATGCGCCGCGAGTGCGACATGGAACAAGGCCCGGTTCACTACTGGCCGATTCGCATCATCCGGGCAGAAATCGCCCTGCAAAAGATGCAAGGCCTGGCGCGCGGGGTGCATGGTGAAACAGAACAGTGACCGTGGAAGGGGTAGGGCTGTGAGCAAAGCAGACAACAAGGTAACAATTTCAAACGAACAGGCCATCAATTGCTTGGTGGCGCTGCAATTCAGACTCGACATGCTTCGCCATGAGGTGCATTTGCATCGGGCCGCCGGAAATGTAGTTCTGGCTGAAGGGTGGGAACAGCGCATAGCGGTAAGCGAGGCCCTTTTCAAGGATATCGACGCCAAGGTGGCGCGATGAAGAAAAATCTTATCGTGCTGGCACAAGGCATTTTCACCGGCCTGGTTATCGCCTCTCCGTTCCTGCTGTCCGGCCTCGGCATCGTCAAGGGATAACATGGCCGTCGTCCACCATCACGCGATAGAAGACGCTAACCGCGTCATCGGCCTAATGACGTCGATTGAGGAACGCCTGAAAGACGCCTATGAAGTGTTGGTGGCTACCGGCGTCAGAATCGACCATGCCGCCTTGCTGCGGGCGATCATTGGATTGCAGGACATGCGTGACGAGGCGCATAAGGTCGTGCTGGCCGCCATCGACGAGAAGGTCGTTTAATGCCGGTCATCCAGCAAGAAAACGGCGTCCGCTCCATCAAGGGCCTGCCCGCGTCCTGGGGCCGCAAGGCATACCGGGAACTGCACAAGGCAATGCAGGGCTGGAAGATCGGGACCGAACTGCCGCACGCCTATACGAAACTGTCGGCCTTGCTGGACGATGTGACCGCCTCACCGATTCCCCTGGACGCCACAGATGCACAGTTGTGCATAGTGGCCCTGCATCGTGCGCAATTCTGCGCCAGCATGACGGCGGTAATTCACGACAAAGCCGCATTGCGTCAACGCATGCAGGAGTTGTGCGAACAGGAGAGGATCGAACCGCCCAGGGTAGAAGACGACGCCCGATTCATAGCGCGCTGCATTGATCCGGCGTGGTGGCGCAAGCGTTACCGCAACACCTTCGGCCGCATTTTCGAGCATGCCGCCATCCGCCTGGGCAAGGTCTCCAAGTTCGCCGGTATGTACGTCAGCGATGAGACGCTGAAACGCTACATGGACCAGCAGCGCGAGAATCAAAAGATGCTCGAAGCCACGCGCCTGGTGAACAATCTGGACCAAGAACATGTCCTGGCCGATATCGTCGCCAAGACCACGGCGGCGAAGAGTATCCGGGCTGGCGAAGTGATGGTACGCATGCGGGGCATGGAGGCCTATGCAGCCAAAAACGGCCTGGTGGGCGTGTTCATCACGCTGACATGTCCGTCGAAATATCACGCGGTGTTGTCGGAGTCCGGCGAGACGAATCCGAACTATAACAACGCCAATCCCCGCCAGGCCAACACCTACCTGTGCAACGTCTGGAAATGCCAGCGCGCCGCCTATGGCCGCCTGGGCCTGCGTCCCCTGGGCATGCGCATCGCGGAGCCGCATCACGACGGCTGCCCGCATTGGCACATGATGTTTTTCCTGCCGCCGGAACAGGTGGGCGCGTTTTGCAAGGTCATGCGGGAATACGCCCTGGCCGAAGACGGCGACGAGCCAGGCGCGCGGCGCAACCGCGTCAAGATCGTCCGTATCGAAGCGGAGCAGGGGACAGCGACCGGCTACATCCTGAAATACGTGCTGAAAAACACCGGCGATAAAAAGCTGCAGCACGATGGCTACACGTCCCAAAAGAACATCTTTGGCGATGAAGAAATCCATCCAGGCATGCGCGTCCAGGCCTGGGCCTCAAAGTGGCATATCCGCCAATTCCAGGGCATCGGCGAGCCGCCGGTGACCGTCTACCGTGAAGTACGCCGCGTCGACGCCGAGAAGGTGAAGGACGCGCCGGAACACATCCAGGCGCTGCACGCCGCCGTGCAGAAGGACGTCGAGGCCGGTAAGCGCGTCGACTACTGCGCGTATCTGGAAATTCAAGGCGTGGGCATGGGCCGCGATTACCGGATCGGCCTCGCCAAGGAATTGCGCGTCGTCCAGGGCCGCTATGGCATGGACGAATGCGAGAAGCCAATCGGCATCTACGATCGTAGGGCGCCGGAAAAGGTTTATGCCTCGACGCGCTATGAGTGGCGCGTTGTCGGTCGCGCAGCAAAAACGGGTTTCCCTTGGACTCGTGTCAATAACTGTACGGAACCCATGGAACCGATGTGGGTGAAGTATGCAAAGGACACGATTTCAATCGAAGAGGTCGATTTTTCGGACTGGTTCGACAGTGAAGAATTCCGAAAAATTGAAATCAGCGAAAGCCGCCGTCTCGATGCGCTCGACGCGGCTTACCAATTTGCAATAGAAACGAGGAAAAACACAGTATGGACAACACCCCTGCGGACAAAACAGCAGAATTCAAGCAACTGGAGCGCGAGGCCTGCGCGCTCGTAAACCAATACGGCTTTTTCATGCCACAGCCGGTCAAGAAATTCTTGGCAAAGATGGCAAATTTTCTCAACTGGCAGGAACTGCAAAAGGAGTTGTAAACCATGGCAACAAAAGCACCGGCCCCAGCGGCCAAACCGAAGAAGCAATTGCCCTCCCTGGTCGATCAGATCGAACAGGCGTATCACAGCACCGACAAGGAAATGCAAAAGCAGGCCCTTGTCGCGCTCGCCAAGCGCGTGGAAGCGCTGGAACAGCAGTAACCCTTACCAACCGCGCCGGGGCCGCTCACAAGGTGGCAGGCGCACCATAGGCCGCGTTCTTACCGGGACGCGGCCGAAGGATTCGAAATGCAAAAAAAGATCATCGGGCACATCGCGTGCCAGGTATGCGGCCACGCCGACGCCGACGTCAAAGAGGATAAAAACGGGCACGCCTTCGTGTTCTGTTCCGACTGCGCCGCGCAGACTTTCACCCGTAACGACTTCCGCGACCGCAAACTGCGCGGCCGCATGCGTCCTGTTACGGTAACGGTAACGGAACAGCCAGCACCGGCGGCGGCTCCCGTATCCGTACCGAAACCGGCAGAACCGGCCAAGCCGGTACAGGCCGCGCCGACGCCAACGCCGACACCGGCGCAGAAAAAATCCTCCTGGCTCACGCCCCTGCTCGCGGCAGGAGGTCAGCAATGAGCGATCAGATCCCGACCAACGAAAACCAGGGCGGCCAGCCCGAACTGTCCGCGCTCGACCGCATAGCCCTGGAAGCTGCACAAGTCGAGCAGGTGCAGGACGCCCAGGAACAAGCGATCTTGAACCCGGAACAGGCGAACCGTCCAGACCCGGCCACGGCATGGGCGCAAATCCCCGCAATGTTCGGCGGCCTCCTGGGGATGGCGCTGCCGGAACTCGGCGCGGTCTACACCGAACAGAAATGCATGGCCTGGGGCGGGGCGATGGCCCAGGTGGCCGAAAAATACGGATGGGATGCCGGGGAAACGATGGCGAAGTACGCGCCAGAAATCGCCCTGGTCGTCGCTACGCTGCCGCTCGCCGTTCCGACCTTCCAAGCCATCAAGGCTGCCCGCAAAAAAGCCGAAGAGAACGCGCCAAAACCGCCGCCAGTGCAAAAACAGGACCTGGTTGATACCGGAATGCCAATCGACGCGAAAACCGGCTTGCCGATAGGAGGCAACTTTGTCAAACCAGACTAAGGGAACGGCCAACAGCGCCAAGATTCACGCCGTCATTGGTGCATCCGGGACCGGCAAGTCCTCCTACATCAAAGGCGAACTGCTGCGGCGATACAAGCGACTGATTATCTGGTCTCCGCTGGAGGAAACGGACCAATACGCCGGATTCTGCGGCGGCGTTGTCATCAAGGGCCGCGTCACTGCCCTGGTCGCGGCGGTGAAGTCGGACGCGAAGGCCATCGTGTTCGTGCCGACCGGCAGCGACGCCGACGTTAAAAAGCAGTTCGATCAGTTCTGCCGGATCGTGTGGGAAATGGAGGGCGCGACGGTGCTGATTGAGGAACTGAGCCGCGTGACGATGCCGTCATGGTCGCCGCCTGCCTGGCGCAACCTGTCGACGGCTGGCCGTCATAAAGGGCTGACGCTGATCGGTACGGCACAGCGCCCGGCCAGCATCGACAAGGATTTCCTGGGCAACTGCACAGAGGTCCGCTGTTACCGCGTCAATTACGAAAACGACGCCAAGGTCATGGCCGATTCGCTCAACCTGCAAACGGTTTATGAGAAGGGGCAGGGCGGGGCCGCCGTGGCTGTGAAGCCACAAAAGCAACTGCGGGAACTGCCTAATTTCCACTTTTTTCACAAAAATCCTGACCTCTCGGTGCGCCGGGGAAAGAACAAATCCCTGTAACGGTATCGGTATCCGTTACCGGCCATTTTCACTGCATCGCGGAAGCGTAATTATTCGGCTGTCTTCACCGAATTTACAGACCGAAAAATTTACCTTCTGAGGAAAAAATGAACAAAGCAACTTTGCATACCGCACTCATCGCCCTGGCCGCCTTTGCTGCGGTCGCGTTCGTACAGCGTAGCGTCATCGCTATCCCTGTTGTCGGCGCGTACCTGCCTGGCGGTGTGGCTGCTGCTGCGACCACCGCCTAATCAGCGATCACCCGACAACACAAGGAACAAAAAACATGTCCGCTTTTCTCGACCAACAAATCGACCTGCAAAACGTCCGTCCGGGCGCTACTGCAATCTTGAAGCTGTCGTATAACGCGACTTACGACAAGATTCATTTCAACCTGGGCGGCGGCCTGACCAAGGCCATGATCAAGCGTATCGAAGGCAAGGCCAACGGCACTACCTTCTTTGTCGAAGACGGCCTGAAAGTCGGCGTGCGTGATGGCTACTCGGGCAACTTCATCGACGCCAACATCCTGTCCCTGGACTTCACCGAGCCGAACAGCCGGGGCGGCGCACCAGCGCAATACCTGGCGTCGATCCCGCGCAACCTGCTGCAATCGCTGACCTTTGAAGTCACGATTGACGCATCGGCGCCCGCTGGTCTGACGCTGACCGCCGACGCGGAATACCGCGATCCGACGCCAAACACGTTCATCCTGCGCCGCAAGGATTTCAACGTCGCGCTGCCCCTGATCGGTGAAAACGATCTGGTGTTGCCGTCCGACGTGCAAGCCGGTGGCCTGATCAAACGTATCTGGCTGCACCACACCGGCAACGTGACCAAGGCCGAATTGCGCACCAACGGCGCACCGCGCATCCGTGCGTCGACCGGCACTATCGGTTACACCCAAAAGCGCAATCGTCTCGTGCCGCAAGCCAATTTGCTGGTGCTGGACTTCCTCGCAGACGGCAACTTGATGAACATGCTGAACACGCAAAACGTCAATGAAGCCTTCCTGCGCCTGACCGTCTCGGCGGCTGACAGCGTTACGGCCTACATCGACTACATCGACGATATCCGTAAGCTGAAATAAGGGGGCCGGTATGGCATGGGGCGAAGTAATGGATTTCGGCCAGGGCTTTGGCCTTGGCTCTGGTTTCGATGGTATCGACCTCGGCACCATCGACACGGCCACGCCGCCGCTCGCCGACAACTCCAACGGCTCTGCGCCGATGCAGTCGATGGACTGGTCGAGCCTGAGTTGGATTGGTGGCGCGCTCGATAAGGCGCTCAATTTTTCGCTGCAAAAAGACTCGATGGACTATCAGAGTCAGATTGCAAAGCAGAACGCGCAATTGCAGGCCGCCGCGCTCTATCGCCAGCAGTATGGCTATAGCGGTGTAGGTCCTACGCAACCGCTCTCCGGACGTCAGTTGCTGTTCTACGGCGCTATCGGCCTGGGAATTTTCATGCTGGTGAAAGATTGATGCCCCCAATTTCCGCCTCGATGCAGACGTCAAGTTCTGCAAAGGGCGGCGAGTTCGGCGTCAACCAGACCCTCATGCAGTCGGGGGACTGGATCGTCAACACGGCGAGCGGCGGCAAGGTCGACGGCGGCATGTCCGAAACAATGATGTACGTGGCTGCAGCAGCAGTGGGGCTATGGGCAATTCTGAAATTCAAGGGAAAAATCTAGCGTCTATCGCGCCGGGCGTTCTGGACGATGCGGCTCGCGCCGCATACGCCCGGGCGTTCGACGCGAAGCGCGACACCACCGGCGGCCTGGGCGACATGGAAACGTGTCTGCAAGAGGCGCAGCTATTCGACGTGGTGGTCGGCGGTCAGATCGTGGCGCGGTACGCGCTCAAACAGGTCGACCGAGTGAACGGCACAGAAATTTTTATCGTGGGGGCAGCGGGCGGCATACCAGGCTTTGACCTCGTTGCGTCGATCACGCCAGCCATTGAGGTGCAATGCGCTGCGGCTGATTGCATGACGATCAATACGCGGCGCAAAGGCCTGGTGAAGAAGCTGGTTAAACAAGGATGGACGCTCGATGCGTTCGTCATGAGAAAGAAAATAAATGTCTGAGAGCAGCAGCGACGCAAGCCAGACCAGCACCAGCGAAGCCGCCGATAACCGAATCGCGGCGGCGCAGGATTCGGTCAACTTGGTGATGAACCGGGCGACCGGCAACAGCATCAGCGTGACCACCACCGACATGGGGACCGTGTCCAAGGCGTTCGATTTCGCCACGCAACTGGCAAAGAACGCGGCAAGTTCCCAGGCCGCGACAACCGATGCCATCCAGAAAGCCAGCACCTCCGCTCTGTCAGCGGTGCAGCAGGCGTACAGCGATTTCAGCAGCAAGTTGGATGACGCCTATGTCACCAGCAAGGCGGGCGAACAAAAGGTCATGGTGGCCGTGGGCGTAGTCGCCGTGGCGCTCATTGCAATCAAAACACTGAAATAGGGCAGCGATGCAGATTTATACCGAAAACCTGAAAGCCGGTAAAACGGTCTCCTTGCCGACGGCTGGCCGCGTGTTCCTGATTGACTACGTGTCGGCGGGTGCAGGCGTCGACGTCACCCTGCTGGTCAACGGGGCGGCGGCGTACATCATGCCGAACCGCAAGACCGCATTCAAGACCATCGTACCGTTTGACGGCGTGCAATTGAAATCCGCGGTCGACGCCACGGTCGTATTTTTCGTCTCCATGGACGATGTACAGATCGGCCTGGCAGACGGTGCGGGCGTCAACATCCCGAACGGTGTTGTTATCACAAACACCGGGGCAAATCCGGTCCCGGTAGCGTTCTCTGGCACGGTTACACCGGTCTTGGGTAACGTCACGGTCAACAACACCGACGCAACGGCAGTTCCTGTCGCACAGAAAGCCGGTACGGCGTTCGACGTCACGCAAAAAGCGGGCGCATCGTTTGACACGCAAGTGAAGAACACCGACGCCAACGCCATTCCCGTACGCAACCAGGCGCTGACCACCGTCGTGAACATTGCGGCGGTCGCGGTCGGCACGGCCAATACCGCTCTGGTCAGCGATGCGACGCTGAAAAAGCTGCGCATGCGCAATACCCACGCCACGGCCACTATCGCTATCGGTGCAACCGGGGTGACCCTGGCGAGCGCGGCCATCGTGCTGGCCCCTGGTGACGTCTATTTCGAAGACGATGCAGCGGGCGCAGCCTGGTACGCGATCAGCGACACGGCAGGCGCAACGGTGGCTTTGCAGGGGTTGAAATAATGGCCGGTCGCATCCTCAAAAAACTGCTGGCCGCAGCGATCAGCTTTACGCCGGTCGGTACGCTGATCAGCACCAGCGTACAGGCGGCGCTTGCCGAACTGGATACCCGTGTCACCAATGGCATTCCAGCAGGAAAGCGCGGCGAATTTTACAGCGCAACGGCTCCGATTGGCTGGCTCAAGGCCAACGGCGCCGTTGTTCCGGTCGCCTCCTACATGAACCTGACCGCCGCCATCTACTGCGGCGACGCCAACAACGCGACGGCAGTGTGGGGCTATCGCTGCACCAATCCAGCCACGCCGACCACCACGCGCAGCACGACCGGCGCATATATCGTGCTGCCGGACGGTCGCGGCGAGTATTCGCGCGGCCTGGACGATGGGCGCGGTATCGACATTGGCCGCTCGCTGTGGTCCTGGCAGGCCGGGCAAAACCTCGCCCATAACCACGGCATGGGCTACTCGGACGGCGTGAACGGAATGGGCGTGGCCGCCAACCTTATGGGATCGACATATTCGGGACTGAATACATCGTCGTCCGGTGGAACAGAAAATCTGGTGCGCGGCCTGGCCGCGCTGGTGTGCATCAAATACTGAGGAACAGAATCATGCAAAAAATCTATCACTACCATCCTTACGCGCTGATCTACATCGGGCAAAGCCTCGCGGATGCAGATCCGCAGACGCCAGGCAATTGGCTGATCCCTGCGCATGCAACGACCATCGAACCGCTGCCGCAAGCGCCAAACAAGCTGGTGCTGTTCGATCTCGACGCGCAGGCCTGGAAGTATCAGGACATGCCTGTCGTCGCGTAGGTGGATAAGCGGCTGATCGTTCTCGGCCTGGCTGGCATCGGTGCATACCTGCTGCTGATCGGTGAAAGCCGATTCAACGACACCAGCGAAACCGACAACGCACCATCAATTCTTGACGAAATAACGAATACAGCAGGGGATATTTTTATGACCACTCCAAGCAATGACGGAAACCGCGCCGCGTTCCTCTACATGCTGCGCGTCTCCGAGGGGACCGCAGGCGAGCGAGGCTATAACACGCAAGTGGGCTACACCTATTTTGATGACTTCTCGACGCATCCGGCGCTTGCTGGCTGGCGCGGCCTGCCGCTGTCGGCGGAAATGTGCGCCGGTGCAGGCCTGGGGCCGGGTTGCGTGTCGACCGCTGCCGGCGCGTACCAGATCACGAAACCGACATACAAGCGCGTTGCCGCCAACCTGGGCATTTCCGATTTCTCGCCAGGCGCGCAGGACGCAATCGCTATCGAACTGATCCGCGAAAAGGGCGCGCTGGTCGACATCGACAACGGCAATTTCGCCGACGCGGTGTACAAGGTGCGCAAGGTCTGGGCAAGCCTGCCAGGCGCTGGCTACGGCCAGGGCGAGCGCAATCTTGCTACGCTGCAGGACGCCTTTGTCAGCGCAGGCGGGGTGCTGGCATGACCAAAGACAAAATGTACGATATCGCCCTGGGTGTGGCCGCTGTGGCGCTGGTGTACGCGGTCATTCGCAGCATGAAACCTGCGAACGGCGCCAGCGGTCCGGCAACCGGCGGCTCGGTGTTCAGCACATGGAATCCGTTCAATCCAGATACCGGCGAGTCCTACGATCCGGCGAACCCAGGCAAATACATCAGCCTGTCGGACCTGGTGAAGGGCAGCATCAATGATTTCTTCACCGGCGGCGGTGACTCCTATGCCTCCCTGGGCGAAATCAGGAATACCGCCATTGACGACTATTACGGCAATCCGGCGTCCGGCAACACCGCGCGCGATAACGGCAGCGTCGTATTCAAACCAGGGACGTATTGGTAATGAACGATCACAAATTCATTCTCCTGGGCGCAGGCGCTGCCGCACTCGCGCTGTTCATCCTGTTAAAAAAAAAGGGTGCGGCTGCGGATGTGGGGGCTGCGGTGGCTGAGGCTGTCGGTGAGTTCGCCTGGGGCGTTACTGACGGCGCTGTGTCGACCGTCACGTATGGCATCGGCGACGCCATCGGCGTGCCTCGCACCGACGAAACGGAATGCGAGAAAGCGAAGCGGGAAGGGCGGACATGGGATGCCTCGTTCGCCTGCCCGGCTGGCAATTTTTTAAGTTATCTCTGGAGCTAAAACGTGAACCTCAAAGACGTAATCCCCAAGCCGGAAGCCATGCTGCGCGAGGGCGTTGTTGTCCTGGCGGGCGTGCTGCTGGCGGCATTCATTCTCAGCCGTTTTCCGAAGCTGCAAGCCTTCGTGGCAAACAACTCGGTGACGGTCAAAGACGACACCGGCAACATTCTTTTCTAACTACAGGAGCAAACCATGTTCAGCATCATCAAGCGCATCAAAGAACCATCGACCCAGGCCGGTATTGCCTCCCTGGTCAGCGTCGCGGCCATCGTCGGCGTGCCGAAGAATACCGCCGAAGCCATCGCACAAGCTGTTACCGGCCTGTGCTCCCTGGCGGCCATTTTCCTGCCAGAAAGCAAGTAAGCATGAGCGCGCTTGAATTCTTCCAACTGGCGACAAGTTCCGGCGTTCTGGCTGGCGGGGTTGGCGTGCTCAAGTGGGCTTTCAGTATTGAAAAACGACTGCTGAAAATCGAAATCCTCAACACTGTGAAGGGAAAACCATGACCAAGAAACGCACGCCGCCGCGCAAAACGAACGGCCAGTTTCGCAAGCGCAAAAAGATGACAATGGCCGAATGGATGCGCAAGCGCGACGCCATCAAGCCATGAAAAAAGCCCGGTTTGCGCCGGGCTTTTTCTAATGAAAAATTGTCTTTCTGACTTGATTTAAATGGCTCAAAAATTTTAAGTGCGCTCTCTCTGTTAGAGCTGAAATAGCGTCACTGTCCACCTCTTCAATCTTGTCTATCAGATACAGCATTTCGGAATATCCGCTGATTAGAGTTTCGTCATCGGTTCCATATTTTGCTGATGTCAGAACATTCAAGGCGACTTTGTAAATTGTGATTCGTCCATAG
>Ga0308165_1005545_pt1 | contig 11648 bp, 8 predicted proteins | sample PhyWR2_FD_201032 | JGI IMG/M metagenome (GOLD analysis project Ga0308165, IMG submission 201032) | Phyllosphere microbial communities from UC Gill Tract Community Farm, Albany, California, United States - DLSLW.R2 | ecosystem: Host-associated > Plants > Phyllosphere > Unclassified | place: USA... | reverse complement strand
CGATATTTTAGCAGTAGCAAACTAATCAAAGGGGGATTTCAGTCATGGCAAAAGATATCTTATTCAGTGAAGAAGCACGCCGGGCGATGCTTCGCGGAGTAGACGCATTAGCGGACGCAGTCAAAGTTACGATCGGACCAAAAGGACGGAACGTCGTTCTCGAACGTAAATTCGGTTCACCACTCATCACGAATGACGGTGTGACGATTGCAAAAGAAATCGAACTTGAAGATCACTTCGAAAACATGGGCGCGAAACTCGTCGCAGAAGTCGCATCAAAAACAAACGAAATCGCAGGGGATGGTACGACAACAGCGACAGTCCTCGCACAAGCGATGATCCGTGAAGGACTCAAGAACGTCACTGCGGGTGCGAACCCGATGGTCATCCGTAAAGGGATCGAAAAAGCAGTCCGTCGTGCCGTCGAAGAACTGCACGCGATTGCGAAACCAATCGAAGGCAAGGAAGCGATCGCACAAGTTGCGGCCATTTCAGCTGCTGACGAAGAAGTTGGTCAATTGATTGCGGAAGCGATGGAACGTGTTGGTCAGGACGGTGTTATCACAATCGAAGAATCACGCGGCTTCACGACGGAACTCGACGTCGTCGAAGGAATGCAGTTCGATCGTGGATATGCATCACCGTACATGATCACGGATTCCGATAAGATGGAAGCGGTCCTTGAGAACCCGTACATCCTGATCACGGACAAAAAGATTTCGAACATCCAGGAAATCCTGCCGGTCCTTGAGCAAGTCGTCCAACAAAACAAACCACTCTTGATCATCGCGGAAGACGTCGAAGGCGAAGCACTCGCGACACTCGTCGTCAACAAACTCCGTGGCACGTTCAACGCGGTTGCCGTCAAAGCACCAGGTTTCGGAGACCGTCGGAAAGCGATGCTCGAAGACATTTCGATCGTTACTGGCGCAGAACTGATCACGGAAGAGCTTGGTCTTGATCTCAAAGAAACACAAATCACGCAACTCGGCCGTGCGTCGAAAGTCGTCGTCTCAAAAGACAACACGACAATCGTCGAAGGAAACGGACACAGTGATTCGATCACAGCACGTGTCGGAGCAATCCGTTCGCAAATCGAAGAAACGACAAGCGACTTCGATCGTGAAAAACTGCAAGAGCGTCTTGCGAAACTCGCAGGCGGCGTAGCCGTCGTCAAAGTCGGCGCAGCAACAGAAACGGAACTGAAAGAACGGAAACTCCGGATTGAAGATGCGCTCAACGCGACACGCGCAGCCGTCGAAGAAGGAATCGTTGCTGGTGGGGGAACAGCCTTCATCCACGTCACGAAAGCTGTTGAGTCGATTCTTGCCGTCACAACAGGCGACGAAGCAACAGGTGTCAACATCGTTCTTCGTGCGCTCGAAGCACCACTCCGCCAAATCGCGGAAAACGCCGGTCAAGAAGGTTCCGTCATCGTCGAGCGTCTCAAGCATGAAGCACAAGGTATGGGCTACAACGCAGCGACAGACGAGTATGTCGATATGATCGAAACAGGAATCGTCGATCCGGCGAAAGTAACGCGTTCAGCACTTCAAAACGCAGCGTCGGTTTCAGCGATGTTCCTAACGACAGAAGCCGTCATCGCCGATAAACCAGAACCAGCTGGTGCACCTGCAATGCCTGATATGGGCGGTATGGGTGGAATGGGCGGAATGATGTAATCTAACCATGCAACCCTTGATATGACGGGGTTTGTAGGGGATAGGATTGTAAAATGCTAACTTATTGCTAACTTTCGGGTTCCGAAACAGTTAAATTAAGCTTTTGGGGAGACCTTTTGTAAGTTCTTTGAACTTATAGGAGGTCTTCTTTTTTGTTCTCTTTTAAGCACATTTCAGTTGAATGAAATTAAAGAATACCTTTCGTCAATTGGCTAAATCTCTTAGAAGTCTCTTCTTCGACATTTTTCGTCATATGAGCATAGATGTTCATCGTTGTATTGATGTCTGAATGTCCTAGGCGTTCTTGAATCTCTTTTACTCCTGCGCCAGCTTCAATTAGAAGGGAAGTGCGCGTATGCCTAAAACTATGTGGCGTAATATGCTTATCGATGTCTAAACGCTTTAAAAGACGGTTTAAACGGTTGATGACTTGTTTCCTGTTTCTTGGGTGTCCGGTATTCTCTGCAAAAATGAAATTGTTGTCTTGATAAATCATACGCTGTTTCATATTTAAAGCTCTTCGTTCAAGTCGATGCTTCTTGAGAAGCGTGATTAAATCTTCATCTAAAGAAATGGTGCGAACGGATTTCTTAGTTTTAGGCGTTAATAACTGATAGCCAGTTTGACCATTATTAGGATTGTAATACGTCTTTGTTATGCGCAAAGTCTTTTTAGTGAAGTCGATATCGGACCATTTGAGAGCCAGCAGTTCACCTAACCGCAATCCGGTATAAGCCAATGTAACAAATGATAGATAATCCATATACAATCCATGTTCTTTGGTTATTGCTAGAAAAGATCTCAACTCTCCTAACTCCAGAAACTTCTCCTGAATGTTTCCCTCTTCAATCTCTTCAACAGTTTCCTGTTTTTAGGAATTACAAAACCTTCCGTAGGATTCCGATTAAGCAAGTCCTTACGAATAGCGTGTTTGAAGATCATGTTTCCAGTGGTGTGAATACTGTCGATATAGTTTCTGCTGAATTTCTGTGGATTGTCAACACTAATCTAGACAATCTTCTTAAGGAGTGATTGCTTGTAGCGAACAGGGCTTTGATAATCCAATATACCGTGTATGCGAAGACGGTTGAACCAATTCACGTAATCCTGGAACTCGCGTTCCAACTCCGTCAAACTCGAGAACACTCGCTTTTTGACAAACTCTGTCTTGATGATTTTAAACGTGGCTTCCACGACTGCGTTATCGTACAGACAACCCTTTTCGCTCAACGAGCGACGGATTCCGAACGTATGAAGGGCATCCTCAATCAGACGGTTGTTGAACTCTCGTCCTCGATCTGTGTGAAACATCCGGATACGACGCAGATCATGAGGGATGGAAGTGAGAGCACGATGGACCAGTTGCGCATCCTTTCGTTCGCCCACACTATGCCCGATGATTTCACGGTTAAAGAGATCGACAAATACACATACATAACATAATGCCATTTTTGACGGACCTTGATGTATGTCAGGTCACTGACGATAACGGATAGCTCTTCTCCTTGCTTGAACGCGCGATTCAATTGATTGGCTTCCATCGACTCGTTGCACGCTTCTTTTTTAGGCTTGAATTGCGCCAGCGTGTACGTAGAGACGAGGACTTGTTCGTCCGATTCGACGACGAGAGACGCATCTCCCTTGTTTTTGGAGTTCGATCTTGATTTTACGCGTGCCATAGTTTTCTCGGCTGCGTCGGAAAATTTCACGGATGACTTCCGTCACATCGTCGATCGATGGTTGTTGTCTTGCTTCGTAATAAAACGTACTTCTTGGTAATTGGAGGACGCTGCACATTGCTGATACCGAGTATTTATGTCGATTATTCTTGATCACATTTACTTTCGTCCCATGATCAGCGCGGCTTGATTTAAAATATCATTCTCCATTTCCAGTTATCGAATATGCTTCCGAAGCACACTTAGTTCGCGCGCTTCGTCCGACAAATTATCTTCTTCCTTAAAGGATCCGGTCATCTTACTTTGGTTGATCCAGCGATTAAATGCCGAAGGCGTCAAGTCATATTCCGGAATGATATCGGTACGTGATTTTCCAATCAAATGAATCAGTAAAGATTCTTCGTTCCCGTTTATTCATGAAGGTGATTTTCCTCTGCTGTTCATAATTTTTCTTAGTCTAATTGACCTTAAGGTTTATGTCCAACTAAGTGTAGACCATCCAAGAGAATTGTATTTTTCTTCAATAACTTCAAGAGGATCATTATTAGTGAATAAGGTTACATGAGAGACTTTAGAGTCGTCTTGTGTAACCTTTATTTTGTTGGTAAAATTAGGTTTATAGTAATTTTTTTATAGAGTTACAAAAGTTACATATATAAATAAAGTTACTATAAAAGCTATGTATAAAGAATGGATAAGTTTAGCGATAGTAGCGAGTTAAAAAAGAGTGTGAAAAAGAAAGAGGGAAATTAAATGTCTACAGCAAATATCGGTTTTGAAGAAAAATTATGGTCAATGGCAGATAAGCTCCGTGGCAGCATGGATGCTTCTGAATATAAAAATGTCGTATTAGGGCTTCTATTCCTTAAATACGTTTCGGATTCCTTTGAAGAAAAATATGAAGAACTGACGCAGGATGAGTGGGCAGATCCGGAAGATAAAGATGAATACTTAGCAGAAAATATTTTTTGGGTGCCGAAAGAAGCCCGTTGGACGTTCATCAAAGAAAACGCTAAAAAACCGGAAATCGGTCAGATTATCGATAATGCGATGATTGCTACTGAAAAAGAAAACGAATCGTTGCGTGGTGTGTTGCCGAAAGATTATTCTCGTCCGGCTCTGGATAAAACAAGACTTGGCGAAACAATCGATTTGTTTTCGTTTAAAATTGGAGACAAAGAAAGCCGCTCCAAAGATATGCTTGGCCGTGTTTATGAATACTTTCTGTCAAAATTCGCAAGTGCGGAAGGAAAAAACGGCGGTGAGTTCTATACACCTAGTTCTGTCGTTAAATTGCTTGTGCAAATGCTGGAACCGTATAAAGGTCGAGTCTACGATCCTTGCTGCGGTTCAGGTGGAATGTTTGTCCAAAGTGAAAAGTTTGTTGAAGAACATCAAGGGCGCTTAGGCGATATTGCGGTCTATGGTCAAGAATCAAATCCTACAACTTGGAAGCTGGCAAAGATGAACTTAGCAATTCGAGGGATTGATGGAAATATTGGCGATCATAATGCAGATACTTTCCACAACGATTTACACAAAGGATTGAAAGCTGATTTTATTCTAGCAAATCCGCCATTTAATATTAGCGATTGGGGCGGGGAAAAGCTGCGTGAGGATGTTCGCTGGCAGTATGGAACGCCGCCAGTAGGAAACGCCAACTATGCCTGGATTCAACATATGGTTTCGAAACTTGCACCATCCGGTACAGCTGGATTTGTTCTTTCAAATGGTTCGATGTCGACAAGTACGACTTCTGAGCTTGAAATTCGGAAAAATTTAATTGAGCAGGATCTTGTAGAGTGTATCGTGACATTGCCAGGTCAATTATTTTACTCCACTCAAATTCCGGTATGCCTATGGTTCATAACTCGTAATAAGGGGGAAAATGGAAAGAAAGAACGTCGTGGAGAAATATTATTCATCGATGCACGTAAACAAGGACATATGGCTTCTCGTACATTGAAAGAACTTTCTTCTAAAGATATCAATAGAATTTCAGACGTATATCATGCCTGGCGTGGAACGAATGAAGAGGAATATAAAGACTTGAATGGATTTTGTAAAGTAGCGAAAATAGAAGATGTTCGTGAACACGAATATATTCTTACCCCAGGACGTTATGTTGGATTCGAAGCAGCGGAAGAGGATAATGAACCGTTCGAAGAAAAAATGGAACGACTAACTACTGATTTAGCAGAACAGCTTGTGAAATCAAAGAAATTAGAGAATCAAATTCGTAAATCTTTAGAGGAGCTCGGATATGGAGTATAAATTAGGAGATTTAATAGAAATAAAACATGGTTTTGCTTTTAAAGGAAAAGACTTTTCCGAAACTAGCACAAATAAAATTTTATTATCCCCAGGTAATTTTTTAATTGGAGGGGGCTTTAATTCTAGTAAAGAAAAATATTATTCTGATGAAGCAATACTTCCGGAAGATTATATTTTGAAAGAAAATGATTTAATAGTAACTATGACTGATCTAAGTAAAAATGGCGATACACTTGGCTTTCCAGCGTTAATTCCTTATTCTAACAAAAAAATCTATCTCCATAATCAGCGTTTAGGAAGAGTTACAATAACAAAACCGACTTTAATAGATAAATATTATTTGTATTTTTTAATGAGAACTCAGGAGTATAGACATCATGTGTTGTCTGCTGCAAGTGGAACAACTGTCAAACACACTTCTCCAAGTAAACTACTAGCTTATAAAGTGAAATTGCCTGATTTAAAGCTACAAAAAAATATAGCGAATATTTTAATGAGTTTAGAAGACAAATTAACAAACAACTTAAAAATAATTGATACATTAGAACAACTTTCTCAGACTATTTTTAAGCGTTGGTTTATAGATTATGAATTTCCAAATAGTAACGAGCAGCCATACAAAGCAAATGGAGGTGAGATGATAGACAGTGAGTTAGGAAATATTCCGAGAACATGGAGAGTTATGACACTCGAGGAATCTATTGAATTTATTATTGATCATCGAGGCAAAACCCCAAAAAAACTTGGTAGTGAGTGGACAAATGATGGAATACCGGCAATATCGGCAAAGAATATTAAAAATAATAGATTAGTAAATCCTGAAAGTATAAAGTTTATAGATGAGGACTTATACAAGAAGTGGATGAAACAAGAGCTCCATATGGGAGATATCATCCTTACATCTGAAGGTCCCCTTGGAGAATTATACTTTTTAGCAGAGAAAGAAAAATATTGTTTGAGCCAAAGGTTATATGGCATTCGTGCAAATAGAAACATAATATATCCTGAGATTTTATTTTTATTTATGAATTCTCCTATGTTTAAAGACGAATTATTTTCGAGAGCAACTGGAAGTACTGTCCAAGGGATTCGTCAAGCAGAATTAAGGAAAATTAAAATTTTGATTCCAGATATGGAAGTTCAAAGAAAAGTCTTACCTAATTTTCAAAGTACGTTGTTACAAGCTTATAATCTGCACATTCAAAATAACAAAATAAAAATTTTGCAAGAATATCTTCTTCCAAAATTATTTTCTGGTGAAGTTGCATTGCCTGATGGAATGGAGGTGAATGAGAATGTATCAATTTCATGAAGATGACCTAGAACAAGCCACCTTGGAATGGCTTGAAAACTTAGGATATGAAATAGAGTATGGACCCAATATTGCAGTTGATGGCGATTCTCCTGAGAGGATCAGCTATGCCGATGTGGTTTTAAATGGCCGTCTTGAAGAAGCGTTGAAGGAGATCAATCCGAATGCGTCGCTTGAAACAGTATTGCGTGCGGTTCAGCTAGTAACGATGGTTCAGTCTCCGAGTCTTATCGTCAACAATAGGATTTTTCAGAAGTATGTAACTGATGGAATTGATGTGGAAGTTCGTAAAGAAGACGGGCGAAATACGGTAGAGAAATTATGGCTGTTTGATTTTGAAAACCCCGAGAATAATGATTTTCTGGCCGTAAACCAGTTTACAGTCATCGAAGGAAAGAATAACAAACGTCCTGATGTGATCGTTTTTGTAAATGGCTTGCCGCTAGTTGTGATTGAATTGAAAAACTCTACAGATGAACAAGTGGGAATTTCTAAAGGCTTTAATCAGCTGCAAACCTATAAAGCGACAATTCCTTCTTTATTCCAATACAATGCTTTTTTGGTGACAAGCGATGGCGTCAATGCCAGAGCGGGATCACTGACTGCGGACGAGGAACGGTTTATGATGTGGCGCACGGTGGACGGAGAGTCAATTGCTCCTTCTACGATGCCGCAGCTTGAAGTATTGATACAGGGCATGTTCAAGCCGAAAGTTTTGCTGGATTTGCTTCGCTATTTTATCGTTTTCCAGACAGATGGAGAAAAGACCTTTAAAATCCTTGCTGCCTATCATCAGTATTATGCGGTCAATAAAGCCGTCGAACAGGCGAAACGAGCGGCAGCTGAAACGGGTGACCGGAAAATTGGGGTTATTTGGCATACACAAGGTTCCGGGAAAAGTTTGTCGATGGTGTTCTATACGGGCAAGCTTGTGCTGGAGATGAATAATCCGACCGTCATTGTATTGACAGACCGCAATGACCTAGACGACCAATTGTTTAATACGTTTTCCATTTCCAGTGATTTATTGCGCCAGACACCGAAACAGGCAGATAGTCGAGGAGACTTAAGAAATCTATTGTCTGTTGAATCTGGCGGCATTATTTTTACGACGATGCAAAAGTTTGCGCCTGAAGAAGGGTTCACGCATATGGACGCTTTGACGACTCGCCGGAATGTCATTGTTATGGCCGATGAAGCTCACCGGACGCAGTATGGCTTCCAAGCGCAAGTGACCAAAACAACAGATGACGTGGCTACTAAATATGGCTATGCAAAATATATGCGAGATGCTTTGCCTAATGCTTCTTTTATTGGATTTACTGGAACTCCTGTAGAATCCAGCGATAAAAATACACCAGCTGTTTTTGGTGATTATATTGATATTTATGATATGACCCAGGCGGTTGAAGATGGCTCGACAGTAAAGATTTATTATGAGAGCCGCATCATAAAACTCGATCTGCCGGAAGGCTTGGATATCGACTCAGAATATGATGAAATAACTGAATACCAAGAAGAGTCGGATAGGGAGAAATTGAAATCAAAATGGTCTCGCTTGGAAGCGTTAGTAGGTGCTGAACAGCGCCTTCAAAAATTAGCAGCTGATACGGTGAATCATTTTGAGTCCAGGCAGGACGCAATGTTTGGGAAATCGATGATTGTTGTCATGTCACGACGAATTGCAATTGACCTTTACCAGGAAATCATCAAGTTGCGTCCAGAATGGCATTCAGATGATGATAAGAAAGGTGTTATCAAGATTGTGATGACTGGCACTTCGAGTGATCCGGAGCACTGGCAGCCTTTCATCGGCAATAAAAAAAGGCGGGATGATTTAGCTCGCCGCATGAAAGATGTTAACGATGAACTGAAAATTGTTATTGTCCGCGATATGTGGCTCACAGGATTTGATGTGCCTTCTATGCATACGATGTACATAGATAAGCCGATGAAAGGGCATAACCTAATGCAAGCCATCGCACGAGTAAACCGTGTCTTCCGAGATAAGCCAGGTGGATTGATTGTCGATTACATTGGAATTGCGGACAGCTTGAAAGAAGCACTGAAGCAATACACTGATAGCGACCGTGGCAACACCGGAATTGATACAGCGGTTGCAGTAGATATATTACTAGAAAAGTTCGAGATTATTCAAGATATGCTGTACAAGCATAGTTATGACAACTTTAATTCAGAGAAAGCTTCTGAACGGATGCGAGCAATTACTGAAACGATGGATTTCGTAATTGGCTTAGGGGAAGAAGAGAAAAAACGCTTTATGAAAGTCGTAACCGAGCTTGGAAAAGCATTTGCGCTATGTGCTACTGAACCAGAAGCACAAGAGTTAAATGCTGAGATTGGATTCCTTAAGGCTGTGAAAGCTGGATTAGTGAAGTTAATTCCATCTGAAGGAAAAAGGTTAACACCGGAACAAGTGGATGCTCAATTGAATCAGCTTATTTCAAAATCAGTTATTTCAGATGAAGTGGTTGATATCTATACTTCGCTTGGCATTCAAAATCCGGACATTTCGATTTTATCTGATGAATTTTTAGATGAAGTACGGGCATTACCACAAAAAAACTTGGCAGTAGAATTGTTAAATCGTTTGTTACAAGGCAAAGTGAAAAACGTTCAGCGTACGAATCTTGTAAAAGCACAAAAGTTCACCGAGATGCTAAATAACGCCATCAATAAATACAATAAACGAGCTATCGAAACGTCTAAAATTATAGAAGAACTGATCCAACTTGCGAAAGAAATGAATGAGTCTGTGAAGGCAGGAGAAGCTTCAGGATTGATTAAAGAGGAAGTAGCCTTCTATGATGCTTTAGCTTCTCACGAAACAGCAGAACAAGTATTAGGGGATGATATCCTAAAAGTCATTGCACATGAGCTTACAAAGGCAATTAAAGAGAATATGAGCATTGACTGGAACTTGCGAGAGTCGGCCAGAGCGAAAATGAGGATTACTGTTCGAAGGTTATTGAAGAAGTATGGTTATCCGCCTGATTTGCAGAAGTTGGCGGTAGAGACTGTTGTTGAGCAGGCTGAATTGATGGCTGAGATTATAAAAAAATGATATTTTTGCTACTAGCTAAAGAGAAAGGAACTTTATGTTTGCAACATAAAGTTCCTTATAAATTTGCTAATAAAATTAGATATTCCAAAAACGAAATTCTTTATTGTACCCATATTCTTCCGGATTTTTAACAAATTTTTTAACTTCGAACTTACATAAAAAACATTCGACCCTATCTTCGATGAATTCTTCAACAGTGAACATCGAAAAATTTTGACTATACTCATCTCCAAGTTCTTCCAGATGACTTTCATATTCGTAGCAGTTCAGAAGAGATTTATTTCCACACACGGGGCACTTCAAAATATCTGAAACCATATTTAAACTTTCCTCTATTGTAGTCATAGTGGAGATATGATCTAGACTTTTAAAAGACAAATTAGAGGGCGAAATTTCTATTCTCCCTATTTCTTTTAAAAGTGCCACTTTTGAATAATCTGGAGTAGAAACTTTAAATTCTTTAATAATTTCATTTATGATATCAATATCTAATTTATTTGATAGCGTACCCTTCCAAATATTACGATAATTTATATATTCATTTAAATTTACGACGTCTAAAACTAAGGGGAGTATGTATTTCCCCATAAATTCATCTAAAGAATAATATTTCAGTGCAAATCTTCCACGATGCCAAATACGATTTCTAAAGTTATTTAAAGTTAGCAATATTTCTTTTTTATCTTTGAAAATTAAATAATCAGGATTTTTAATTCTTCCTTTATTTAAAAGCTCAGTTAATGTTTTTAAAGCTTCTGAAAACTCTATAGAGTATAACTTGTTGTATTCTTCAGCGTGAATCTCTTCTTCATTTATCAGTTTATGTAATATTACAGGTTGAAGATTTGCTTTTACCACTAAGAGTGGACTTTCCTTTTCGAGGATATCTTTAACGATTAGTTCGAAGAAATGTTGGAAATGTACTATTGCTTCTAAAAAATGTTCATAGTAAGTTTCATCATGCTTAATTGTATTTTTAGGATTTGAAGTATGCTGCGAAAGTTGATTTTTCATTGATTGATAAGTCGAAAAATATCCTTTTAAGGCTATTTTAAGTGAATAAAAAGCGGTATTTTGAAAAGTTAAACCAGAACTTTCGAAATCTTGTGAATGAATTTTACTTGAATAATTGGATATTAAATTCATTTTAAATTTACTCCTGCCTGAAAATAATTTTTTAACTAAATATATATTTTTAATATTAATGTTTATTAGAATAATATAACATTAATTTGGGAACAGAATGAGAAAAATAAGAATTAAAATCAGATATTTATAAGCTGATTTTTAAAAATAAAATGTTAAATAATTAAACGATTATTCGATTGACGAATTTATGACAACGGTTAGAGAATACTTGGATAAGGTCATTCAAATTAACTTTAGAATCTAGAAGAAGTCTTCAATATTTTTTTGTATGAAGTGTTCCCTTGGAAATTACATCATAATGAAGGGTGAGAGCAATGCACCAATTTGAGAGAATCACAATTGAGCCGCTAAAAGAACAGTTTATAACTATCGTCAACGTAGCTAACGACCTATTTCCCATCATCGGCAAAATTATTCCGAGTTTTTCGAATGGAATCTGGTCCTACGAAGAAGAGTTATATGATACT
>Ga0308165_1005544_pt1 | contig 11650 bp, 9 predicted proteins | sample PhyWR2_FD_201032 | JGI IMG/M metagenome (GOLD analysis project Ga0308165, IMG submission 201032) | Phyllosphere microbial communities from UC Gill Tract Community Farm, Albany, California, United States - DLSLW.R2 | ecosystem: Host-associated > Plants > Phyllosphere > Unclassified | place: USA... | reverse complement strand
AGATTTTTCAACTCTGTGATGAGATAACGGTTCTGCGCGACGGGCAGTGGATAGCGACTCAACCCTTGGTTGATATGAGCATGGACCAGATTATTTCAATGATGGTCGGACGCTCGCTTAACCAACGTTTTCCGGATAAATCAAACGTTCCCGGTGAAGTCATTCTTTCTGTACGCAACTTAACGTCATTACGTCAGCCCTCTATTCGCGATATCTCCTTTGATTTACATAAAGGTGAAATTCTCGGTATTGCAGGATTAGTCGGTGCTAAACGTACTGATATCGTGGAAACATTATTTGGTATCCGTGAAAAATCAAACGGAACCATTACACTCCACGGCAAGAAAATAAATAATCACAGTGCCAATGAAGCGATAAACCATGGGTTTGCCCTGGTAACAGAAGAACGTCGCTCAACAGGTATCTATGCTTATCTCGATATCGGCTTTAACTCTCTTATTTCAAATATGGGTAAATATAAAAATAAGGTGGGGTTGCTGGATAATACGAAGATGAAAAGTGACACCCAGTGGGTCATTGATTCCATGCGGGTAAAAACCCCCGGTCATCGCACCGCAATAGGATCATTATCCGGTGGTAATCAGCAAAAAGTGATTATTGGTCGTTGGTTGTTAACACAACCAGAAATTTTAATGCTGGATGAACCCACTCGCGGTATCGATGTGGGGGCTAAGTTTGAAATTTATCAGCTCATTGCTGAACTGGCTAAGAAAGGAAAGGGGATTATTATTATCTCCTCTGAAATGCCTGAACTATTAGGGATAACGGACCGGATTCTGGTAATGAGTAATGGCCTCGTTGCGGGAATTGTTGACACTAAAACTGCCACGCAGAACGATATTCTTCGTCTCGCATCTGTGCATCTTTGATAATTTAGGGGCGATTAAAATGAGTGCATTAAGTAGAAAGAGTTTTCTAACTTATCTGAAAGAGGGTGGTATCTATGTGGTACTGCTGGTGCTGTTGGCCATCATTATTATTCAGGATCCAACCTTTTTAAGCCTGTTGAACTTGAGTAACATTCTGACTCAGTCATCAGTGCGTATTATCATTGCTCTGGGTGTTGCGGGGCTGATTGTGACTCAGGGAACCGATCTTTCTGCCGGGCGTCAGGTGGGCCTTGCTGCGGTCGTTGCTGCGACGTTGTTACAATCGATGGAAAACGTCAATAAAGTCTTCCCTGAAATGCAAACCGTGCCAATTCCAGTGGTGATGCTGATTGTCTGTGCGATTGGTGCCGTGATTGGCCTGGTGAACGGAATTATCATTGCTTACCTGAAAGTGACTCCGTTTATTACGACTCTGGGTACCATGATTATCGTCTACGGTATCAACTCCCTTTATTATGACTTTGTGGGTGCGTCACCGATTTCTGGGTTTGACAGTCAGTTTTCGAACTTTACCCAAGGATATATAGCATTAGGGAATTTTCGACTCTCTTACATTACGTTTTATGCGCTGATCTCGGTGTTTTTTGTCTGGGTTCTGTGGACGAAAACGCGTTTTGGAAAGAATATTTTTGCCATCGGGGGTAACCCGGAAGCAGCTAAAGTTTCGGGTGTTAACGTCGGCGTTAACCTGATGCTGATCTATGCGTTGTCCGGGGTGTTTTATGCCTTTGGCGGTATGCTGGAAGCAGGGCGTATCGGGTCGGCTACCAATAACCTCGGCTTTATGTATGAACTGGATGCGATTGCTGCTTGCGTCGTCGGCGGGGTGTCATTCAGCGGTGGGGTCGGTACCGTTATCGGTGTCGTGACCGGGGTTATCATCTTTACCGTGATTAACTATGGCCTGACCTATATCGGCGTGAACCCGTACTGGCAGTACATCATTAAAGGCTCCATTATTATCTTTGCTGTCGCACTCGACTCACTGAAATACGCTCGTAAGAAATAATCCCTTCTTACCGCAGGCAGACTTGTTCTGTCTGCGGTATCTCTCTCTTCAGATTTCACTACTCTCAGGCTTTAATTTTTCTTTTGCTGCAGCTCAAGTAACTGTTCCGGACTTACTGCTGGATAGCCTTGAGCATCATCAGGTACTTCATGAGGTGGAGGAATGGGTACCAGAGGGCCTAAAAAGCGCGGCTCGCGTTTAAAGAGATACAAGTCAGCTAACGCCCCAAGACGGGCACCAAATTCACGTATGCGTACGCTGAGGATGTTTTTTGGCGAGGGAACGGCAAAGCACTGTGCCTGAATCCCCATATAGCGGGCGATAAACAGCGCACGTTCACAATGAAAGCGTTGCGTAATAATAATAAAATCGTTGGTATCAAAGACTTTTCGAGTACGTACCACGGAATCCAGAGTACGAAAACCTGCATAATCCATCACTATATGGGTGGGATTAACGCCCCCTGCGATAAGATCTTTGCGCATCGTTTTGGGTTCGTTGTAATTTTGCTGGGCGTTATCACCGCTTAGTAATAAATAATCTACTTTTCCGCTGTTATACGCGTTTAAAGCGCCCTGAATGCGGTATTGATAATACTGATTAATACCACCGCCACGGTAGTATTTGGCTGTTCCGAGAACGACACCCACTTCACGATAAGGAAGATCCTGCACCTCTTCATAAATATAAGGCGCAGTTTTCCAGCTCATCCAGCGATCCAGACCGAGGGCCGCGAAAAGCAATAAAACGATGAAGATAAGCAAGCTATAAAACACGCGCTTCAACATGGACTTGCAGACTCACCTTGATTGATGCCGAAGGTTAAAGGCTACTTTAGCCAGCAATGAAGCGCAACAATTGCACGTTCAGTTGCAGTAAAAATCAGCAATGCGGGCGATATTTACCCGCAGCACCGTTAATCAAGCAGAGTCTGAATCATGTTAGTTACACCAATAGCTTTCAGTGTGGCACTCACTGCCGGCCATTGAACCAGAGAGGCATCACGTCGTTCAACCAGTACCGCACGTGTAATATCACTGTATTCATATCCGGATAAAGACAGAACATTCAGCGCCGCTTGCAGTGGAGGAAGAGAAGGGTTAAACGCAGCATTTTCCGCATAACTACCGACAAAGATATTGCCGTCATGGGTCTCTAAAGCGATACCGGAAGGTGCCTGGCTATAAGGGGCATGACTGCGGTTAGCCGCAACAATCGCCGCCTGAGTCACTTCATCACCGGCAACCGTCAGGTGGTGCTCTTCTTCGTCAAGAAGCAGGGTTTTAATTTCCAGATCACGCGGACCAAAAGCATTCGGCAGGTAGTCAGCCAGAGTTGCAGCTGGAACACCCGGCAAATGGATATGTAACTGAGTGCCGCTGTTCAGTTCGTTCATAAACTGGCGGCAGTGCCCGCAGGGAGTGTAGTTAACCGTGATAGATTCAAGCGCTTTTTCACCGCGCATCCAGGCATGGGTAATGGCACTTTGTTCAGCATGTACCGTTTGTTGCATAGTGCTACCGGTAAACTCCATATTCCCGCCAAAATAGAGATTACCACTGACACCACGGGCAACGGCACCGACATGAAAATTCGATATTTCTGGCCGAGCGCAAGCAGCAGCAAGTGGCAGCAGAGAGAAAGCCAGCTCATTATCAGTCAGATTGGTGTGTTGCTTGATATGTGCGACTTCTGCGGCAGTGAACATTGCAGGGAAGTGTTCATCGGCCAGCAGTGGCTGCAAAACGGTCTGAAGTGAAGCGGATAATTGAGTAAAAGCGGAATCGAAACGTGAGCGCATGTTTTAGCCTCATAACAAGGATAACGGGGAGCCAGTGTACGGCTCTCTTAAGCGTTAATATGTGATCTAATTCTTATTGTTAATGTAATTAATGAAATAAATGTGAAAAATACGAGATCAAACGCAAATTTTAGCCCCAGAGAGTCAATAAAATCGGGAAAATAAAGGGGGCCAGCAGAGAAGTGATAATACCGCATACCACTAATGCTAAAGAGCTGAAGGCACCTTCCTGGAAATCGACTTCGGCACAACGCGCGGTTCCTAAAGCATGTGAGGCGCTTCCCATTGCTAATCCACGTGAAGCTTTGGCTCTGATGCGCAGAAAATTAAACAACGAGTGGCCAAACACTGCACCAAATACTCCCACCAGGATAACGCACATCGCGCTGATAGCCGGAATGCCTCCGATACTGCCGCCGACGGCCATCGCAATCGGTGTGGTAACCGATTTAGGTAAAATAGAGGCTGCAATTTCGGGGGTTGCGCCGAGTAATAAGGCCACTGAAGTCCCGGTACACATCGCCGTTATACTGCCGATAAAACACACAGTAATAATGGATTTCCAGCGAGCCCGAATTTGGTGGATTTGCTCATATAAAGGAAAGGCAAGGGCGACCACAGCGGGCTGGAGCAAATCGTTTAAGACTTCGCTACCTTCAAAATAATCGGCATAGGGCGTATTGGTCAGTATCAGCAAAGGAATAATCACCAGCATGGCAATCAGCAAAGGATTCAGCAGCGGGGATTTGTAGCGAATAGCCAGCTTACGAGCGGCAAAAAAGACCAGGATAGTGAGAGGTAGCGACCACCAAATATTATGTATCATTTTTTTACATCCTCTTCTTCACCAACAACGACTTTTTTGCCGTGAACCCACTGTGAACTCCAGCCAACGACCACCATGACAACCAGTGTGCTTATCAGACAAGAGATAACAATCGGGCCAAACTGAGCTTTCAGCAGATCGTAGTATTGCATCACTCCGACGCCGATAGGCACAAACAGCAGAGCCATATAGCGAATCAGTAAATGGCTACTGGGTTTGACCCATTTTGCCGGCAGGATCTGAAAGGCGAGCAGGGTAAACATAATCAGCATACCGATGATACTGCCAGGAATGGTGATGGGCAGCAGTGACGCGATAAATATGCCAGCGTAGAGACAGGCATAAATTAAGAGAAAGGATCGCAGGTACTGCCAGAAAATTTTTACTGCGCTGTGCATAAGATGTTGCCCCCTGAAATACCCATTCATCATACAATTAAAATGACGCATTTTCTATGAGATCTGATACTCAGTATACAGGTTGATTGCATTCTGCTTTGAAGGCATAGATATCTACCCGAAATTACTAAGATTTAGCATTAGTGTTTAGCATGAAGTAAACCGCTCTTTCACCGGCTTGATATCCGGTTCAGTCGCTGGTTATACATCCCCTTCTGACACAGATACTGAGTGATGATTCCGGTTGTCACTTGATCCCCGCGGATAACTTGGCTCCCGCGAGAGAGACATCTGGATACACTGACTACTACGTGGCAAGGAAGGAGACTGGATTGAACATGTATGACGATACTCTCTAGAGACTTGTCAGTGATTGAAAAAACTGTATTAATAATCATTATCAATTTTTATAATAAATGGACCTTTGAAGTGCTATCACGAAGAAACTTACTACTGGCGGGTGTTACGTTACTTCCGGCAGTTTACGCGTTAGGAACAGGTCGTTTACCTCTTCAAAAAATAGTTTCACTTGATCTTGCCATCACTGAAAGTCTATTAGGTCTAGGCATTGTCCCAGTCGCTGTAGCAAATAAGCGCTGGTATCAAAATTTTATCGTTAGTCCTCAATTACCAGAATATGTGCTGGAAGTTGGCCTGCCTGGTGAACCTAACCTGGAATTATTACAGTCTATCAAGCCTGATATTATCCTGTGTTCACGAGCGCAGACACAGGTGAACGTGCGGCTGCAGAAAATAGCACCTGTCGTGGCATTAGATATTTTTAGGCCAGATATTCCCCCCTGGCAGGCGGCCCAACAAATGATGAGTCAGTTAGGGCAATATGCCTCAGTACCCCATGCAGCAGAAAAAATTAATGCAGAAGCTTCCGATCTGCTGGCTACAACGACCTCCACGTTGGAAAAATATCATGGTCGGCCGATTTTCCTGGCGAGAATTAACGATGATGGTCGACACTTGTTACTTTTTGGACAGAAGGGAATGTATGACTTTCTACTGAAAGCCATGGGCTTCCATAATGGCTGCGAGTTGAAAACCAACGCTTGGGGTGGCGCTATCGTTGGATTAGATTATTTACTCAGGCAACCTGATGCCCGGCTCATTTTTTTCAGTAATCAGCAAGAGAGACATCATACTAATACTATGTTTTCTTCTCCTCTATGGCAGGCAATTCCTCTGATTAGAGAAGCCCGCTATAGCCGAATGAACCGACTGTATCCTAGCGGCGGTCTACTCTCAGCAATGCGTTTTCTTGGTGAGTTTGAATCTGCGATGAAGGTGCAGAGCATATGACTTCACGATTCTATTCCGTAAGTTATATCATGTTGATTACAACGTTGTTATTAGGGACAGTTTTACTCTTTACCTATAATAATGCGTTATTACCACTTAAGAGCTTGAATCAGGCTATCTGGGCGCCGAACGAAAACTCATACTCGCAGCTAATATTTCACTACAGTACGTTACCGCGCCTGGCAGTTAGCCTGCTTGCCGGGGCTGCATTAAGCTTAGCAGGATTTATTTTTCAACAGGTGCTGCGTAACTCACTGGCAGAACCTTCTACCCTCGGCATTTCAGCGGGAGCATGGTTAGCACTGATTATTTGCGGCCTCTGGTTTCCTTCTGTGTTGATTTACGGGCGCGAATGGGTAGCTTTCGCCGGATCCGCTCTTACTCTGTCACTGGTCATGTTACTGGCGAAAAGACGAGAGTTATCTCCACTTTCTCTCATTCTCGGCGGTATGGTCGTTACACTCTTTTTCTCGAGTGTCAGTGCGGTCCTGGTACTTTTTAATCATGCTGCGGTGATGGATCTCTTTCTCTGGCAAACCGGTTCTCTTACCCAGAACGATTGGCTGACAGCACGTTGGTTGCTCGTACAATTATCCATCGCTCTATTATTGTTAGTTGTGCTTATTCGCCCTCTAAATCTTTTGGGACTGAATGAACAGACTGCGCAAAGTGTGGGGCTTTCGGTAAATGCTACTCGCTTACTGCTACTGTTATTGGCGGTATGGCTAAGTTCTATGGTCGTTAGCAGAATAGGTATTATCAGCTTTATCGGTCTTGCCGCACCTGCAGCGGTCAGGCTGACCGGCATAAGACGTCTTTCAATTCGTCTCATTTTGGTGCCAGTGACGGGGGCGCTGATGCTGACCTTTGCGGATTTCCTTGTACAGATGTTAAATAACATTGTGAATTCCGATATCCCTACAGGCCTGACTACGGCGCTGATTGGCGCACCACTATTGTTAATGCTTATCCCACGTCTTCGTGAGCGCCATTACCACGCGACGTCCACGCTTGTCCATTATCGACTTCATACTCCCGGACGGTTACTGGTATTTATGTCGATAATATTACTTTTCATCATGTGGTTTTCACTCGTTTTTGGGCGTACTCCTATTGGCTGGACTTGGTCTGCCGGCGAGCAATTACAAAATTTGATGACTTGGAGAATGCCACGCATAGTAGCGGCAATGGCATCAGGAGCCATGTTAGCGGTGGCAGGTACTCTGATGCAGAGAATGACGGCAAATCCGATGGCCAGTCCCGAAATTCTGGGCATCAGTTCAGGTGCCGCGTTTGGGGTAGTATTGCTATTTATACTGACTGCGACGCTTAATCCTGTCGCTCTATTATTAAGTGCAACAGCTGGTGCGCTGGCTACATTAATATTGATAATGGCACTCAGCCGTAAAACGCATTTTTCGCCTGACCGAGTGTTGTTGACGGGGATGGCTATCGGTACGGCATGTAATGCATTAACAGCACTGTATATTATCAGCGGTGACGATCGTTCTTTGCTGCTGCTCAGTTGGATGGCAGGTTCAACCTATAACGTTACTCCAGCTGAAGTTATCCCCGCATTGGGCCTGTTAGCGGCATCTCTGTTGGTTCTCCCTCTATTAGTTCGCTGGCTGGACCGTTTTCCACTGGGAGAAACGGTAATGCGATCCATCGGTATGCCCGTGTCTTCCAGCAGATTAATCGTATTGTTACTTGCGGCACTCTTAAGCGCAGGAGCCACGCTACTGACCGGACCACTGAGTTTTGTTGGCTTAATTGCCCCGCATCTGGTTGTTATGCTTGGATTCCAGAAGGGATTATATCGATTGCTGGCATCGGCGTTGGCAGGGGCGATGATATTGGTATTGGCTGATTGGGTAGGGCGTAATCTTATATTTCCATGGCAGATCCCTGCGGGTTTGTGTGCAACATTTATTGGGTCACCCTACTTTATGTGGATGATGTACCGTCAGAATAGGTAAAATGATGTTAAAACTCTTTGAGTTACAGATAGATCCCGCCTTTCATTCGTTATTAACGGGAATCTCGCTACAAAATACGCCTGTTACGTCGGATTTTTCATTCGTTCCTGGTACTCAGTTAATTGATCCTGAATTTATCAAGCAACAACTGCATCTTTTCGCACAGCAGAAAGGTTGGGAAAATCAGAATCTCTCTGCGGTGGCTTCAATGTGGAGCAAGAGTTATCTCTCCCTTTTTACTGGAGGATGGTTGATAGCTCGGGTATTTTTGGATCGCGAAATAGTTACCTCAGTCGATCGCTTATTACTGATACAGAATGAACTTGGACTAATAACATCAGTGGCAGTACCAAACGAGGGAAGGGCTGTCGCCAGTATTCGTGAGCTAAGTGACTTTATTCCTCTATTTCGCCAGCATATTGAACCCCATTTTTTATCACTATCTCAAGTGACAGGCATCAAGGTGTCAGTATTGTGGAGTAATGTTGCAAGTGGGGTGGATACCCTGTTAAAGATGCTTAATGCTTATGGTCTGCTAACGCCTGAAAAACTGCAGGTGTTAAATCGTTTATTTACTGAAAAATTCTGGCCAGACGGTGAACGTAATCTAATGTATCGACCTGTATTTACGCGAATCTCCCCAACGGGTGAAACAGTTTACTTACGTAAAGGATGCTGTCTGCGTTATTTATTGTCGGAAATGGGGTACTGCAAGAATTGTTGCCTGCCACAGGCGTGGCAGGCAAATTTCCCGGGGGTTACCACAGATAGCTAAGACCACCAATCACTGAACGTTCGTCGCCATAGCGGCAAACAGTGTTGCAGTAAATATACTGTTTGTTTGTCAGATTCTGAACTTTAAGTGAGACCGTCAGGTTGGTCACGGGTTGATAGCTTATCTTACTATCAAAGAGTACATAAGCAGGGATACTATCGTTACTGATCAACGGTGACGTTTTTGTCGTTCCCACATAACGAGCACCAGCCCCAAGCGTTACCTGCGATAATCCGATACTCGTTAAACGGTAGTCACTCCAGAGACTTGCGGTGTGATAAGGAACACCCTCTACACGGCTGCCTTGTTTCACCGGATTATTATCTTTTGTCACTCGCGCATCGGTATATGCGTATGAGCTGATAACATTGAGATTCGGGGTAACCTCGCTTTTGGCTTCAAGTTCTAGCCCGCGGGAACGGACTTCTCCAGTCTGCACATTATAGCTGCTATCGACGGGATCGGTTGTCAGGGAATGCGTCTGTGTAAGTTGGTAAATCGCCATACTTAACATGGTCTTACTTTTCGCAGGCTGGAAGCGAATACCTGCTTCGTACTGTTCGCCTTCTGTCGGTTTAAAGCTATTTCCCTGTCTGTCTGTACCGGAGGCAGGGTTAAATGACTGACTATAGCTAATAAACGGCGCCAGGCCGTTATCTGCCAGATAGACTGCACCAACACGTCCTGTGGCTTTATGATCGCTCTGTACAGTTTTAGCCTGATTGATATGTCTTGTGGTTCTACTCTCTGACCAGTCATTACGAGCACCGAGTAACAGCACCCACTTTTTATTCCAGGTCATTTGATCTTGTAGATAAACCCCAAATTGATCGCTGGTCAGTCGTGAGCCACTATCTGCGGCAGTAATCGTTGGATTGTTACCATACTGGATATTTGACAGGTCGAGCGATGTCCCCAGTCCAATATAACGTGAAGAGTCATAGGTTTTATGATAATAGTCGGCTCCTGCCATGACCTGATGTTCAGCATTAAGGGCATCCAGTGTCCACGTTAAATTGGTGTCAGTCGTCAGACCCGTAGAATGCTCGTGACGTTTACTGTAGTAACGTGTCAACGTATTTCCACTAATGGCAAAAGCATTCATATAATCAAAATCACCCTCTGCATCCATATAGCGCAAAGCATGGCTCAATTTCAGTGTGTCTGAAAACTGGTGATTGAAGAGATAACCGATACTCTTCATTTCAGTATTAAAACGGTCGAAGTCTGGTTCCCCGACAAACTGGTCGCGGCTAATTTTTGTTCCGGGTGTCTTGCTGTAGGACGTCATGTTGTAATTCAATGGCGTAGCAAACTTGGTCTTTATTTTTTGGTAGCTCGCCAAAAAAGTCAGGCTGGTATCATCATTGGGATGCCAGGTAAATGCTGGTGCAATATACTGTTTATCATCGTTAATGTAGTCGGTCTGGGTATCACTTTCACGCAGCAGTCCGGTTAAGCGATAGGAGTATTTTCCATCGTCATCCAGAGGGCCTGAAAAATCACCGGATATCTGTTTACGGTTAAAACTCCCGTATTCAAGATTCAGTTCATGCCAGGGGATGGAGGTCGGTCGTTTAGTGACGGCATTAATTAAGCCGCCGGGCGATAGCTGACCATATAACACAGATGAGGCACCTTTAATCATTTCCAATCGTTCAAATGCATAAGGATCAAGTCCACCGTCATAGACACTCGCCTGCATTTTCATACCGTCTTTCAATATACCGCCAGTCCCGGAACCGACGTTAAAGCCACGGATAGTGTAGTCATCTGCTGCACGGCTGAAGCCATTTGGTTGTGCCATAAAACCGGGCGTATATTTAAATGCGTCGGCAAAGGTATCAGTCTGCCGCGCTTTCATTTCATCTGCTGTTACGACAGAAACTGACTGTGGGGTATGGATGATAGGTGTATCTGTTTTTGTGGCGCTTAGGTTCTGAGTCGCTACATATCCCTGAATATAATCAGTACTGTCTTCTGGAGAAACGGCGGTCACTGTAATTGTATCCCCCTTAGTTTCAGCGTATACGGAGGTACTTATCAGAATCATCGTAGCGGTAAGAGCAATATTTGATTTAGTGAAGAAATGAGATTTCTTGCATGCAGAAAATGACGTCATCGACAAAATCCAGTAACAATTAAATGATAATCAGTATCATTGATATTCTCATAAAGGTTATCGTAGTTAAACGGAATAATTAATTTTGAATTAATAATGGTTTTTCGGGCATCGCTGAAAATAATGCGGTGGAACTGAATCTTTCAGCTCAACGCCAGATGACTACCGGAGGCTCTGTCTACTCGACGCACTTCTCCTGAGAAAGGTACTATTTAATCAGTATCAAGAGTCTAATCTTTAGGGGGACAGTTCAAAAAAAGACGAGGTTTACAATGCTTTTAGATAAGCCCCTAAGGGGGAGTTTGATGTCGGACTTATGATTTAACCATAAGTCCGATGATGACGAGAGTCAGTGACAACTAATCTGGCGGGGGATTAGTTCACAAGAACAGGCATACCAGAACGGTTATTAATAGCTTCATTAACAACATGCGTATCCACATCCGGCTGGCCGGTGACATTGACGATTGCGCTGGTCAGCTTAATTGGGACCACTGCCTTGGAATTAAACTGTTCTT
>Ga0308165_1005543_pt1 | contig 11651 bp, 10 predicted proteins | sample PhyWR2_FD_201032 | JGI IMG/M metagenome (GOLD analysis project Ga0308165, IMG submission 201032) | Phyllosphere microbial communities from UC Gill Tract Community Farm, Albany, California, United States - DLSLW.R2 | ecosystem: Host-associated > Plants > Phyllosphere > Unclassified | place: USA... | reverse complement strand
CTCGGAAAACCCTGAGGTTAATGCACTCTACGGGATCAAAAATAGAAAAACATCAGCATTCGAAAAACTACAAAATGTCGTGAAGACGATTAGTTTGCTGAGAAAGAATAATTACGATTTAGTTGTTAACCTAACAGACCAGTGGTCAGTCATTTTTTTAGTTAAATATTTACAGGCAAAAGATAAAATTTCGTTGCAGTTTAGCCACCGAAAATCGATCTTTTGGACAAGCTGCTTCAGCGAGTCGGTCCAGCCTAAAGGTAGGCATATTGTAGAGTGGAATTTATCAGCGCTTGCTCCACTAAAGTTGCAAAAAATTATCACTGCAACAAAGATGAGCTATCGGCCTGATCATTGGCATACCATTCAGCAGCGGCTCTCTGAGAACGGTGTAGATAGTCAGCACTATGTTGTCATTCAGCCAACGGCTCGCCAGATGTTTAAATGCTGGGATGAAGAAAAATTCTCAGAGGTTATTGATTCATTGGAATCTCGTGGGTATAGCGTGGTGCTAACCTCAGGGCCAAGCGCTGCTGATATTGCCTGCGTAACTAAAATTAAAGAGCACTGCAAAATAAAGCCTGTTACAGCGTTGGCCGGTAAAACATCGTTCCCCGAGCTTGCGGCTCTGATTGATCATGCGTCTCTGTTTATTGGCGTTGATTCTGCCCCGATGCACATTGCTGCGGCATTGAAAACGCCAATTGTTTGCTTATTTGGCGCCACCGATCACCGATTCTGGCGTCCGTGGAGTGATAGTTTCATTATGTTTTGGGCGGGTGACTATCAGCCAATGCCTACGCGAGACAATCTGGATCGTCATCGTAAATATCTATCCTGTATCCCAGCAAGTGACATTATTAAGGCTACAGAAAAGCTTCTGAAGGATAGCTCAGATGAACTCATGCCTAGGGATAGCGAATAATGAATATAGCGTTCTGTTTATATAAATATTTTCCGTTTGGTGGATTGCAGCGCGACTTTTTACGTATTGCACTGGCATGTCAGGCTCGTGGGCATCATATCCGTGTTTATGCGATGTCTTGGGAAGGCGAACGTCCAGCAGATTTCGAATATATCCAAGTGCCCACTCGCTCACATTCAAACCATGGCCGAAATAAAGAATATAGTGATTGGGTAACACATGATCTGCAGACCAATCCAGCCGACATAGTGGTAGGTTTCAACAAGATGCCGGGGCTCGATTATTACTATGCCGCAGACGTGTGTTATGCCGAAAAAGTGGCACAGGAAAAAGGATTTTTCTACCGATTAACTTCACGTTACAAGCATTATGCGGAGTTTGAACGAGCCGTATTTTCAAATGAGAGCCACGCTGAGTTGCTAATGCTGACCGGCAAGCAAATTGCAGATTTCAAAAGACACTATCAAACTGCGCCTGAGCGTTTTCATATTGTTCCGCCAGGAATATCTTTAGATAGAAAGTACGATCATCGTCCAGCTAATATTCGTGAAGAATTTCGTCAACGCAACGTTGTTGCTGAAGATGAATTGCTGGTGCTACAGGTGGGGTCTGATTTTAAACGTAAAGGCGTTGATCGGACGTTGCGTGCAATCTCTGCATTGCCAACGGCAGTTAAATTAAAGACAAAGTTAATTGTTGTTGGGCAAGATAAGCCGAAGCGTTATCAAGCACTCGCCGCGAAGTTGGATATTTTATCTCAGGTTCAATTTTACTCTGGCCGAGATGATATCCCTGAATTAATGGCTGCTGCGGACGTGTTAATGCATCCTGCATACCAAGAGTCAGCGGGTATCGTTTTAATTGAGGCGATTGCGGCTGGGCTGCCGGTTATTACGACAGAAACTTGTGGCTATGCTCATCACGTTGCTAGCGCGGATTGTGGAGTGGTGATTTCTGAGCCATTCGAACAAAAGCAGTTAAATGAAGTTTTAGCGCGCGGGCTAGATGACAAAAAACTAAGAGATACATGGTCCGAACACGCTAAAGCGTATGCGGATAAAGAAGATCTGTATAGCTTGCCAGAAAGGGCGGCGGATCTCATTTTAGGTGGTAAAAATGATTGAGTTAAAAGAGCCCTTAACCACATTGTGGAAGGGAAAAGATCCTTTTATTGAAGTAGAGAAACTTCAAGGGGAGGTTTTTCGTGCTTTGGAGACTCGTAAAACGCTTCGTTTTTCTTTAGCAGAGAAATCATATTTTATTAAAATTCACTATGGCACTACGCTAAAGGAAGTTTTGAAAAATCTGATTTCTTTCCGTATACCTGTATTGGGTGCCGATCGTGAGTGGAAAGCGATTCACCGTTTGTACCAATTAGACGTTGATACCATGAAAGGCATTGGCTTCGGTCAAACGGGAACTAATCCGCTGACGCGGAAATCTTTTATTATTACTGAAGATTTGGCGCCCACAATTAGCTTAGAAGATTACTGTGCTGATTGGGAGCAAACCCCCCCTGATTTTCGTATCAAGCGTATACTAATTAAGCGATTGGCAACGATGGTGAGGAAGATGCATCGTGGTGGGGTAAATCATCGCGATTGTTATATTTGCCATTTTTTACTTCATTTGCCGTTTGATGGCGATGAAAGTCAGCTCAAATTATCGGTTATCGACTTACACCGATCGCAGATCCGTGACAAAGTACCGAAACGTTGGAGAGATAAAGATCTGATTGGTTTATATTTCTCATCTTCCAATATTGGGCTGAGTAAAAAAGACATTCTTTATTTTCTTAAAATTTATTTTGATGCCCCGTTGCGTCAAACATTGACTCAAGAGCGGGAATTGCTAGAAAAAGCGATTACTAAGTCTGAAAAAATTAAAGAACGTACTATACGCAAATCGCTATGACCGATCTTTCAGTGTATTGAGAGGATAAGTGAGAAACTATGTTTTTCCATGAAGAGCAGTACATCAAGGACGTCATAACATATATTGGTAATAAACCTGACGATAGCAGCCAATACCAGAATATTGCTTACGGTACAGATAAAAATTTTTTGTTTGGCTGTGCAGTATCAATCACGTCATTTCTTATCAATAATTCAGAGCTAAAATTTAATTTCCATGTGTTTACCGACTCTTTTTCTGAGAGCGATAGAGAAAAGTTTAAAGCATTAGCCGAGCAATATAAAACGAATATCTCTATTTATCTCGTTAATGCAGATAGTTTAAAATCGCTGCCAGAAAATAAGCTTTGGACATATGCTATTTACTTTAGATTCATTATTGCTGATTATTTTAGCGGAAAGTTAGAACGCATTACATATATTGATTCTGATGTTGTATGCAATGGTTCAATACAAGAACTTGTTCATCTCCCTCTGAATGGCGCTGTGGTTGCTGCAGTTACTGAGCGTGATGAGAAGTGGTGGCTTCAACGTGCTGAGGTGTTAGGGAATGACCTTATCGCCAAAGGGTATTTTAATACGGGTGTTTTGGTGATTGACCTAGCTGAATGGCAAGCACTTGATGTTAGCATGCAGGCTATGAAGTCATTAAACGATAGTGATATAAGAAGCAAACTGACTTATTACGATCAAGATGTGCTCAATATAATCCTAGCTGGGCGGGTAATGTTCTTAGATAAGAAATACAATACACAATTTAGTTTAAATTATGAACTAAAGAAGAATTGTAAAAGCCCTGTTGACGAAAATACGGTACTCATTCACTACATCGGTCCCACGAAACCTTGGCACGAATGGGCTCAGTATGAAACCTCTGCGTCGTTTATAAAAGCAAAGAACATGTCTCCTTGGTGTGACGATAAATTAATGTTACCGTCTAATACAAGTCAGAATAGATACGGTGCAAAACATAGCTTTCATCAAGGACTTTATTTGAAAGGCATTAGATTTTATATAAAATATTTTTTTTTGAAGATAAAGGGCTAACCCAAAATGAATGTTTTTTTTAAAGAGAAAATCACGTTTGATTCTGGGAACACTATTGATGATGCTCCTACATTAAATGTATCTTATGGTGTCGATAAGAACTTTATGTTTGGCTCTGGAGTATCTATAACATCCGTACTGATGAATAATCAGGATATAAATTTATCATTTCATCTTTTTACCGACTATATTGATGATGAGTATTTAAAGAATTTTGAAATTTTATCTAACCAATTCAATACCTGTATAAACATCTATTTAATCGATCCTGAATATTTTTTAGATTTACCTACGTCAAATTTCTGGTCGTATGCAACATATTTTAGAGTGCTATCATTTGAGTATTTAAGTGAGCTTATTGACTCACTACTATACTTGGATGCGGATGTTATGTGCAAAGGTAGCCTAAGAAAATTTACAGAAGTATCATTCCAAAATCAGTACGCCGCAGTTGTTCTAGATAACGAAGAAATGCAGGTTAAAAGTGCGGAAAGATTAAATTATCCTGAATTAGAGGGTAAATATTTTAATGCTGGTGTTTTGTATGTAAACCTAAAGAAATGGAATGAAAAAAAAGTAACAGAATATCTTCTTAGATTATTACGTGGTGAAACTAAATATGGTCGACTAAAATATCTTGACCAAGATGGATTAAATATTGTATTTGAACTGAATAATATATATCTACCAAATGATTATGATTGCATTTACTCACTTAAAAATGAACTAAAAGATCCTACACACCAAACATATAAAAATACTATTAGTGATAGTACTGTTCTTGTTCATTATACTGGGATTACCAAACCATGGCATCGCTGGGCGAGTTATCCAGCATCAAAATATTTTAGTCTGGCAAGAGATATATCCCCTTGGAAAAAATACCCCCTGAAAAAAGCAGGGACTTTAGCTGAAATGCAAAAGTGTTATAAGCATGTATTCAAGCAAAAAAAATATTTCTTAGGAGTATTATTTCTCATTCAATATAAAATTAAGAAATTAAAGAGTAAGTGACAAAATGATAAATAGTACACGCTATAAAGGATTTTCATTATATTTTAAGAATTCAGAGAAAAAATACATTGAAATATTTGATGATATTATTTCTTATAATTTTAAAACAGTAAAAGTCCTTAGAAATATCGATGACACAAAAGTATCTCTAATTGAAACTAAGTATGGGCGATACGTTTTAAAGGTTTTTTCTCCTAAAAATAAAAAATATGAGCGATTTTTCAAATCCTTTATTAAAGGCGATTATTATAAAAATCTCATTCTGCAAACAGATCGAGTTAGAACTGCAGGCATAACATTCCCCAACGATTTCTATTTATTAGCTGAGCGTAAGATATTTAACTATGCAAGCTTATTTATCATGCTGATAGAATATGTTGAAGGAACTGAATTAAATGATCTTCCATTAGTCACTGATACAATAAAAACAGAAATAAAAACTGCTATGGAGCAATTACATGCTGCGGGTATGTTATCTGGTGATCCGCATAAAGGTAATTTTATTGTTAGTCCAAACGGTGTGAGGATTATTGACCTTTCGGGGAAGCAGTGTAATGCTCAGCGAATGGCTCAAGATCGTATGGCGATGGCTAGGCATCTAGGTATTGAAAATGAGATAAAAGATATTGGTTACTACACTGTTGTTTATAAAAGTAAGTTGCGTAATTTTATCAAAAAATTAAAGGGCAAGAAAACAAAGTAGTATTTTATTTTTTTGTTATAAATAATTGGTTTGACTTATGACTACAATATCTTCTGGTATCACTAAAATTATTCAGTCTGGCAATATTAGCCAGAATGTATACTCTGAAAAATTAGAAATTGCTTATGGCGTTGATAGGGCTTTTCTATTTGGCGCTGCAATTTCGATGCAATCCATTGCTTTATATAATCCTAGTGTTGCGTTAAATTTCCATATATTTACAGATTATATAGACAATGACTATATTAAAAGAATTAATGAATTTACCCAAAAGAACGTAAATATTATAGTCTCGATTTATCTAGTTTCTGATGAATTGGCTAAATCTTTCCCAAGTGCAAAACAGTGGTCTTATGCTACATTTTTCCGGTTTGTTGCTTTCCAATATCTCAGCGAAACCTGTGAAAAACTGTTGTATATAGATGCTGATGTAATATGCAAAGGTAAACTCACGGGGCTTCTCGATATAGATTTAACTACAGATAAATTTGCTGCCGTTATCAAAGATGTCCCTTTCATGCAGGATAAACCAGCCAAAAGATTAAATCTACCGGGACTGCCGGGAAATTATTTCAATGCTGGAGTTATGTTTCTCAAACTTGCAGAGTGGAAGAAGCGTGATTTGATGAGTCTTGCAATTAAAATGCTTGCAGATGATCCATTACATCTAAAATACAAATGCTTAGATCAAGATATTCTCAATATATTACTATTTGAACACTGTCTTTTTATAAGCAATGATTATGACTGTTTTTATGGTGTTGATTACGAGTTAGAAAATGAAAATAATTATGATTATGAAAAAGTAATAACAAAGGATACAAAATTAATCCATTATGTTGGTGTGACCAAACCATGGCATGACTGGGTTGATTATCCTTGCCAAAAATATTTCTTTGATGCTTATCATTCATCATGTTGGAGTGATATTCCGTTACTCACTGCTGTTGGTGAAAAACAGTTTATGATGAAGAGCTTGCACCATTGGAAAAATAGATTTTATTTTTCTTCAATTATGTCTTTTGCTAAGTATAGGGTTATGAAATCTCTCAGGAAATGTAATGGTAACTAGAATTACCTTAGTCCTGTCATAACAAATTTAAAGCGCGATAGGTGTTTGAGAAATGGGCATTCCTGTCTATATAGTTTCATTACGTAGAGATGTTGATAGAAGAGCTAAGATAGCCGCTGATTTGACGCGTATCGGCGTTGAGTTCATTTTTTTTGACGCTGTTGATGCAAAGGATAAATGTAATCTCCAAACCCTCGGTGCCATGAAGAGTTCTGGTGATGGCGGTTCTATGACGAATGGTGAGTTAGCGTGCACTTTAAGTCATCAACTCATTTATCAGAAAATGGTGACTCAAGAAATTGAGTGGGCAATTATTCTTGAGGATGATGTTGTAGTTGATAATAGATTCAAAGATCTCTGGATGTCTCTTAATCAGGGGGGGGATAAAAAACTATCTCATGATAAGCTTTACCTTCTTGGCGGGCAAAAAGGGTTACACGAATATCCTGTGCTGGCCACAAGCATTATAAGTAAATTGAAGGTTGGAGAAATAAACTTTAGACGTATAAATTATAATATTAATAAAATAAGAAGGACATGTTGTTATTTACTTAGTAATTCGATGGCTAAGGATCTATTGGCGCTAACGGAAAGTTATGGCACATACCGTGCCGATAGTTGGAAAATTATGTATAACCGAGGGGTTATCAAAGATTTTTATCTCTCTGAAATTATAAGCCACCCTATTGTCAATGATTTTAACAGTCACCTTGAGAGCGAGAGGTCTTTGATTTCGGTAAAAAAAGTAAAAAGAACTAAATTTCAGAAAACGATGAAACTGCTTCGTTCTTGGATAAAAGTTGGTTTCTTTTCATTATTTAGATAGTTTTTATAAAAAAACTGCCATTTTAATTACCGATAACATTGGCTAATAAAATATTAAGAGAATATATGCACTTTAATATATCAAGGCTAGGTACAGTACGATTTTGTGAGTATTTAATCGTTTTTCTATATCTTATTGGATTCATCTTTATCCCTATAACTCCCCATGTCACAAATAAAATAATTAATCTCGCTGGCGTTTTATCAATAGTGTTGGTAATTTTCAACTTGAAGCGATATTTTAGAAAGGACAACTCAATATTATTTGTTGCTATTATAATTTTAGGTATTCTAAATCTGGCATGGTATAATTTTTATAAAACACCTGTTGTTATATATAAAAATGCCTATAGAGGATATCTTGAAGTCGGTAAAATGGCTTTATTTAGTTCCTTTACTTTTTTAATAATGAGTTCCTGTTTTATCGGTAATAAATTTAAAATTCAGCTGTTGTTGTCTAGCCTTGCCCAGGTACTTATCCTTTCTAGAGCTTTTTATCAAGGTGTTTATCTTGATGTTTCGAGAATTCCTTTATCTGCTATGGATGGAAATGCAGGGCAGATGGGAGCTGCAACAGTTGCAGCTTATATGATAACATTCTCTGCAATATATTTTTCTTTAGTTATTCTTCGGTCGGAATTAAAATATAAAATGCCAATTTTTTATTTTAATTTCATTCTTACTTTTTGTGCATTAATAATGACGGGTACTCGGGCAGCTATATTTACGTACCCCGTTGTTACATTTGTATTATTAGTTATTGAGTATCGGAGGCATAAGGTGTATTTAGTAAAAGCTATGTGCCTTATTTTGATGCTACTATTGATATCTGGTCTTGTTTTTAAAAATGAAATAAAAAAACGTATTGATGCTATAGGTAGTGATATTGTTCTTTTTAAGAAAGATAATAGCATGTCATCTATCGGGGCAAGATTCTCAATGATTCAAGCTGGCTTTAAATCATCACCAATGGATTTATCTTGGCAATCGTTAGAGGAGCGTGGACAGAAAATAATTGCGCTAAGTAAGGAAGATGAAAAATATAAAGGCGCAACACTTTATTTAGATGTCCATATGCATAATGAGATTATTGAGGCTCTATCGACAAAAGGAATTTTTGGAGTAATAACTTTACTCTTTTTTTACTGTTCTCTTGTTTGGTATTGTATTAAAACGAAAAAATATTTACTTCTAGCTTTCCCAATGACAATGGTCTTGTTTGGTCTAAGCGATGTAATTATCCATGCGAAACCGATTCCAGCCTCATGGATAATTACGCTCTACCTATCTATATTGCTTTTAAATGAAGCACCGAAAAAAAACGAAACGAAAATGCTTAACGTTTAGTTTATTCACATAAACCAAACGCTTGTCTGGATTTAAGCCCCCAATACTGTCGTCAATGCTTTTAACACTATATTGGGGCTTAACTCTTTAATGTCTTTGCTCGGCGAACAACACGCCACCTGATTTTCTCCATATCCTCCAATCAGCCCCGGATCGGTTGGACCATAGAGCGTAATATTTGGTCGATCGAGTGCGGCTGCGAGATGGCTTAGCCCAGTATCGACAGATACGACAGCCTTCGCCCCCGCAAGTACTTCTGCCACCTGTTCTAACGATAAACGTGGCAACACCTCTACATGACTGAAGCCTTCAGCCAAGCGCTGAGCGCGTTGGTGCTCATGTTCCGCCCCCCAAGGTAATTTAATCTTCATACCTGTCGGCTCAACCAGAGCAATAAGGTCACGCCAATGTTCTTCAGGCCAGTGTTTATCGTCGCGTGTTGTTGCATGTAAGAACACGAAATACTGGCCGTGATCCGCTGGGAGATGGCTGAGAAAACGCTGAGAGATAGCGTAGTCCCCTCTGCTTTCTGGTTTTGTGTAGCCTAAGCTCAGTGCAAATAACTCACGTGTTCTTTCGACCGCATGCATTTTTTTATTAACGCTGTAGCGATGATTGAAGAACCAGCTGGCGAAGGGTTCACGAGCGCTTTGACAGTCTTGTCCGTGGCGCGGGCCTTTTGCTATACGGGTGATTAACGCTGCGCTTTTTATAAGTCCTTGAGCATCAATGACGGCGTCATAGGTGCGGCGTTGCACTTCTCGTTTGAAATCACAGCGTTCTTGACGTGTATTAGCACCAAACCAGTTCTTCCTCCAGCGGCGGATGGCCACTGGGATCACGCGATCGACCGCAGGATGCCAGCTTGGTATCTGCGCGAACCCTTCTTCTACCACCCAATCAAATTTAATATCTGGAATGGCATGCATAGCATCTGTCAGTGCTGGTAACGTGTGCAGCACATCGCCCATCGATGAGGTTTTGACAATCAAGACATGCATTACTGCTGGGTATCCTTTGGTAATAACTCGTTCAATGCTTGCATAACAACATCAGGTTGAATATCGATCAGGCTTTGGTGATAACCTTGATTTGCATCACCTTTGCGTATTTTCAGATAGCCCGTGATCAAGCGGATGACTTTGGCTTTGTTTGACAGCGGTGGTGTGAAATCTGGGCTGCTAGGGCCATAAAGCGCGACCAGTGGTTTATTAAGCGCGGCGGCTACGTGCATTAAGCCGGAGTCGTTCGTCACAATTGCCTGGCATGCCGCAATTAAAATCACGGCTTGATCTAAGTTTGTTTGCCCGGCGACATTCAAACAATATTCGCGGGCGTCTTCCGTAAGCGCTTGGCAAATCTCTTCACCGGCTTCGTGGTCTTTGGCTGAGCCAAAAAGAGCAACCTGATAGCCTTGCTCAATCAGCTTCTGTGCTAGCGAAGCGTAGTGGTAGTGCGGCCATCTCTTGGCTGGACCAAATTCTGCTCCAGGGCAGAAACCAATAATTGGGCGGTGGTCTGTCAGATTAAACGCCGCCGCTGTTTCAGCAATTTCTTCATCTGAAACACTGAGCGCTGGCCAAAGCAGTGGCTGCGGCAAATCTTTAGCCGATTTTATCCGCTGTGATGGGTAAGCCAACGCGACATACCGTTCAACCATTAACGGGAATGCGACTTTGTCGAGCTGGCGGACATCCGTCAGCAAGCCATAGCGCATTTCACCTTTCCAACCAGTCCTAGCTGGAATGCGGGCAAAGAAAGGGATTAGCGCAGATTTAAACGAGTTTGGCAGCACGTAGGCACGATCATAGCCTTTATCACGCAGGCTTTTGCCTAAGTGGTAGCGCTCGCCCAGCGCAAAAGAACCATGCCCTAAGGGCATGGCGATCGCTTCGTTAACTTCAGGCATTCGCGCTAACAAAGGACGGCACCAGTTCGGTGCCATCACGTCAATTTTAGCGTCAGGATGTTCGGCCTTCAGGGTTCGATACAAGCTTTGCGACATCATCATGTCGCCTACCCATGAAGGGCCGATAACCAGTATTTTCATACCGTGTTTCATTCCTTACGGTTGTGGAGCCGTGTTTAGGCTTTGTTATTCAGCCACGCAAGATATTCGCTCACGCCTTCAGCAACGGTTTTAAACGGTTTGTCATAGCCAGCCGCACGTAGTTTGGTGGTATCAGCTTTGGTGAAACCCTGATAGCGGCCTTTTAGTTTGTCTGGGAAAGGAATGTAGCTGATGCTGCCTTTCTGATGATAGGCAACAACCGCATCAGCGACGGCTTGGAATGATTCAGCACGGCCAGTACCGCAGTTAAAGATGCCAGAGATGCCTTTCTGCCAGAACCACAGGTTCACATCAGCAACGTCACCTACATAGATGAAGTCACGTTTGAAGCCATCGCTGCCTTCAAACAGTTTTGGATCTTCGCCGTTGTTGATTTGGTTATTCAGATGGAATGCAACGCTTGCCATGCTGCCTTTATGACCTTCACGAGGACCATAAACGTTGAAGTAGCGGAAGCCACAAATCTGAGATTCTGCCTCTGGCAGGATCTGGCGAACATACTGATCGAACAGGAATTTTGAGTAGCCATAAACGTTTAATGGGCCTTCGAATTCGCGTTCTTCGGTAAATTGCTCCGTTAAACCATAAGTGGCGGCGGAAGATGCGTACAAGAATGGGATCTGGCGTTCCAAACAGAAATGCAGCAGTTCTTTAGAGTATTGATAGTTGTTATCCATCATATACTTGCCATCCCACTCGGTCGTGGATGAGCATGCACCTTCATGGAAAACGGC
>Ga0308165_1005541_pt1 | contig 11656 bp, 7 predicted proteins | sample PhyWR2_FD_201032 | JGI IMG/M metagenome (GOLD analysis project Ga0308165, IMG submission 201032) | Phyllosphere microbial communities from UC Gill Tract Community Farm, Albany, California, United States - DLSLW.R2 | ecosystem: Host-associated > Plants > Phyllosphere > Unclassified | place: USA... | reverse complement strand
AGCGTTGCGAGACATCGTTCCGTCCAATGTCATTCACACAGGACGCTGGAAAGAGAATGCAACTTTCGCCGACGCCGCTCATCTGATGCGGTCAGCACTTGAATGGCGTAAAGCACGGCGGCTTCCCGCCATCTGCTAATTTCACACAATCAAAACTGCGGGCGGGATCAACCCCGCCCGTTTTCAATTCAATTAAAATTATAGCTTGCGGAAGCGCACCCGTGCGCTGCGTTCGATTGCTGCAACGGTCAGTTCATCCAGCGTCCAGCGATCACGCAACATCTGTAGAAACTCAAGCTCTTCCTGCTCTACATGGAGGTCAGCTGCTGCAACCTCAACAGCCAGCGCATAAGCTGTTTCATAAAGCTTCTCTGGCATTGCATCATGCGCCAGATCGAGAATACGTTCCAGGCCATCCTCATACGAAAGCATTTCCAAGCAATCGCTGGCCAGTTTCGGTAGCCTTGTAGCATCAAAGCCTTGGAAAACAGGTAGACGCGAAACCACATTGCTGATGGATGCCAGTTCCGCATCGGTCATGGTCGTATCTGCAGCGGAGGTCGTCACCATGATATAGACGAGCGCGTCTTGCGGCGAAATCTTTTGCATAAAATGCTCCTGCATGGGCCAAACAGAATCGAAATCTTAGCCAATTTGCGCAAAAATTACGGAGCCAGTAAGATTTGCGCAAGGAAATTCGACCGTAATTACCGTAGCAAAGATTGACGTGTCGGCTCCGCCGCGCCATAGAGCAATGACAATTAAGCCTAAACTTTGCACCTATTACAGCCCTTCACAGGACATCAGGAAAAAATCATGATTTCGCACCGCCTTCCCGAAATTACGCTGACCCCGGAACTGACCGCGGCGGCTGCGGAAGCGAAATCGTGGCCCTTTGAAGAGGCAAAGAAAATCCTTAAGCGCTATGCCAAGACTGGTATGCCTGAAACCGTAATTTTCGAAACTGGTTATGGACCATCAGGTTTGCCACATATCGGCACGTTCGGCGAGGTGGCACGTACTTCAATGGTGCGTCATGCCTTCCGCATTCTGACAGAAGACAAGGTCAAGACGCGCCTTATTTGCTTCTCCGATGATCTCGATGGAATGCGTAAAATCCCCGACAATGTGCCGGACAAGACTGCACTTGAGCCTTATCTGCAACTGCCGCTATCTGCCGTACCAAATCCGTTCGGCGGTGAGTATAAGAGCTTTGCCGAGCATAACAATGCCATGCTCTGCCGCTTCCTCGACACCTTCGGCTTCGATTACGAATTTGCGAGTGCAACCGATTATTACAAGTCCGGCAAGTTTGATGCGGTGCTGCTCAAAGCCGTCGAACGTTATGACGACATCATGAAGGTGATGCTACCGACCCTTGGTGAGGACCGTCAGGCCACCTATAGCCCATTCCTGCCGATCTCGCCAAAATCCGGCCGCGTGCTTTACGTGCCGATGAAAACTGTGGACGCCAAGGCTGGAACCATCACGTTTGACGATGAAGATGGCGTTGAGACAACCTTGCCTGTCACCGGCGGCAATGTGAAGCTGCAATGGAAGCCGGATTTCGGCATGCGCTGGGCGGCCATTGGTGTCGATTTCGAAATGTTCGGCAAGGATCACCAAACCAATGCCGGCATTTACGACCGTATCTGCGAAATTCTTGGTGGTCGCGCGCCGGAGCATTTCGTCTACGAACTGTTCCTCGACGAGATCGGACAGAAGATTTCGAAGTCGAAAGGCAATGGTATCGCCATTGACGAATGGCTAGCCTATGCGCCAACAGAAAGTCTTGCACTCTATAATTTCCAGAAGCCAAAGACCGCAAAGAAGCTCTATTTCGACGTGATTCCGAAGGCCGTGGATGAATATTTCACCTATCTTTCGGCCTATGAGCGTCAGGAATGGAAAGATCGTCTCAGTAATCCGGTCTGGCACATTCATTATGGCAACCCACCCAAAGTGAACCTGCCGGTGACCTTCGCGCTGATGCTCAATCTGGTGAGCGCATCCAATGCTGAAAACCCGAGCGTTCTCTGGGGCTTCATCTCGCGCCACGTACCGGGCGTAACACCCGAAAACAACCCGGAACTTGATGCGCTTGTTGGCTATGCAATCCGCTACTTCAATGATTTCGTGAAGCCGACAAAGCAGTTCCGTGCGCCTGATGATGTTGAGCTTGCAGCCCTTGAAGGGCTGGATGCGAAGCTTGCCACTCTGCCAGCCGACAGTGATGGCAACCATATTCAGAATTCCATTTTGGATGTTGCGCGCGCAATTGAGCGCTATCAGGACCACAACAAGAAAAGCCCGGAAGGCGGCCCCGGCGTATCAGTTTCCTTCTTCCAGATGCTTTATGAAGTGCTGATTGGTCAGGAACGCGGTCCGCGCTTTGGCTCCTTCGTTGCCCTTTACGGCATCGATGATACCCGCGCACTGATCAAAAAGGCGCTGGCAGGAAACCTGTCATAGAGCGGCTCCCGCTCTATTTATTTTTTACGCATTCTCCTACGCAAAAACGCTTAAGCTACTGATATTTTTGTAAAAAGCCACGCCCGAAATTTCGGGCGTGGCTTTTTTATTTTAGTTTTGCGGCGCAGGCGGGAAATCACCATCAAGCGGCTGCGGTGCTACAGGTTGTTGAGGCGCTTCCGGCGTTATGATCAGAGGCACGCTCGGTTCATTATCCAGTTCCGGCAAAGCGGTTTCCGGCTTATCACCATAAAGGCCGAGCTTTGCAGTTTCCGCCTTCTCACCAGCTTCCTGATAGGCACTCCCGGCTATAGCCCTGGCCCAACCGTTAGTAACAAGCCACAAAGCGGGGTCGTCATTGCCAACACTACATTGCGTTGCGATAGCTGCACCGCTATCATTTTGCGGCAAGCGGCACAGGATAGCACGCGAGCGCAACCATTGGCGAAACGCCGTGCGCGCCTGCATACCGCATGGCCAGCTTTCACCATTTACAGCCTCGCATGTCTGCTCAATCGGTACGGCTTCAATGCCTTGCAAATCGACAATGCGCCCCTGACTTTCAAGCTTACCAGCCGCAATCGCAACAGGACGTTGCAGAAGTTGCATTGGTTCAGTCTCATCCACTGGCACAGCCGGTGCCGGTGGCTCAGGTGGCGTCGGCGTTGAAGCAAGGCCAAGATCGCTTAGAGGTGGACGGGCTGGCTCGCGTTCCAGCCCTGCCTGACCACCGTCACCAGCTTGTGCATTTGGTTCGGTAACTTGCGTCGTGGAGCTATCTTTAGCCGGTTCGTTGTAATCGAATTGCTCGACCACAATTCCGTTGCCACTATTCGACTGAGGCTGCCCCTGTTCTTCTCCGCCTTCAACAACAGTTACAGGACGATCAAGCGCGCCATAAAATGGTGACACAAAAGCGGTCACCAGAATGGCTCCGGTCAGCCCGGCAAATACGCCAAAAACGATGCGGGCGTGGCTCTTTCTCTCTGGTTTTGTCATTACTGGCTTGCCCACAAGATACGGGCAATCCATTCGACATCCTTAGTTTCAAAGGCACGGTTTGGAAATTCGGGATTGAACGAATGCAATTCAATTGTGCGTGGTGTCTGGCGATGCAGGATTTTAGCCATAACCTCTCCGTCTTTGGTACGAACAACCACACGATCACCACGGCGAACCGCCGCATTGGGGGCAACGACCAGCGTATCGCCATCGCGATAAAGCGGCAACATCGAGTCGCCGGAAACTTCCAGCGCATAGACATTATCACTGGGTGCAGCAGGAAATTCAACCACGTCCCAGCCCTGACCAGCAGGAAAGCCCGCATCATCAAAATAACCACCAGCGCCTGCTTCTGCCATACCGAGCAGCGGAATCGAACTCGGTTCCTGAAGATAATCGCCATAATGAGGTGTCGAAACTTCGCCGCGGATCAACCGGGTGAATTCGTCAAATGTCGCGCCTGTCGCCTCCATGACCTTGGCCAGAGATTCTGTCGAAGGCCAGCGTGCGCGGCCATCCGCAGCATATCGCTTGGACTTGTTGAAGGTCGTCGGATCAAGTCCCGCGCGGCGCGCAAGACCAGACGCACTCAAGGAACTGCGTTCTGCTAAGGCATCTATCGCAGCCCATACGCTATCATGAGAAAACATTTAAACGACCCGCCAAAGAGGATTATAAACCTAATACCCCACCCTATATTGCGTTAAACCTAACCGATTTCCTGATTTTACGCAAGATGTGCTCTTTTACAGGGAAAATTTTCTTAATCAAAAACAAAAGCACGCGGCATGAATATGCCGCGTGCTTTTTCACGGTCCAAATTGACTGATTAAGCAGCCTTCTTTGCTTCACCCTTATAGGGATTAAAGCGCTGATAGAAGCTCTCGCCGCTCTCAGCCATATCGAGAAGCAATTTCGGCGCCTTGAACTGCTGTCCGTATTTGCGTTGCAATTCCTTCGCAAGCTTAACGAATTTCTTTGCACCCATACCATCAATATAAGACAGCGTGCCGCCAGTATAAGGCGCGAAGCCAAAGGCCAAAATGGACCCGACATCGGCTTCACGCGGATCGGTGACGATGCCCTCTTCCATCACGCGTGCAGCCTCCAGAGCAATAGTGACTAGAAAGCGCTCTTTCAGCTCGTTCACATCGATCTTGTCCGGGTCCTGCTGCGGATAGAGGTCTTTCAGACCTGGCCACAGATGCTTCTTAGCAGGCTTAGCTGGATATTCGTAGAAGCCCTTGCCGTTCTTGCGACCCTTGCGGTCAAACTCATTGACGAGCTTATCCACCAGTTCCACATGGCGCGGGTCGACAGCCTTTTCGCCAAGATCGGCAAGCGTTGCCTTGAGAATCTTCTGTGACAGATCAATCGCTGTTTCATCGTTCAGCGCGAGCGGACCAACCGGCATGCCAGCCATACGGGCAGCATTTTCGATCATCGCAGCCGGAACACCTTCAACGAGCATGTTGTAGGCTTCCGACATATAACGCAACACGCAGCGATTGACGTAGAAACCGCGTGTATCGTTGACGACAATCGGCGTCTTCTTGATCGCACGAACATAGTCAAGGGCTACGGCAAGCGCCTTGTCAGATGTCTTCTTGCCGAGGATGACTTCAACCAGCAGCATCTTATCGACTGGCGAGAAGAAGTGAATACCAATGAAGTTCTTCGGACGTTTGGAGACTTTAGCCAGACCGCTGATCGGAAGCGTCGAGGTGTTGGAAGCAAAAATTGCCGTCGCTTTCAGAACTTCTTCCGCCTTCTCGGTCGCAACCCGCTTGACTTCGCGATCCTCAAAAACAGCTTCGATCACAAGGTCCGCACCTTCCAGCAGGGAATAATCAGGCGTTGCTGTAATCAGCGACAAAAGCTTTTCCTTATCCGCTTCTGTTGCACGACCTTTTTGCATTTCCTTTGTAACCAGCTCAGCAGTGTGAGCTTTGCCCTTATCGGCAGACTCTTGATCACGGTCTATCAGTACAACCGGAATGCCAGCCTTGGCGGTTACATAGGCAATGCCTGCGCCCATGAAGCCAGCACCGATAACGCCGATCTTCTTAAATTTATTAGGCTTTTCATCAACGGGACGGCGCGCGCCCTTGTTCAGTTCCTGCAACGACACAAAGAGCGAACGGATCATCATGCCCGCTTCGGTCGTTTGCAAAATTTCGGTGAAGTAGCGCTGCTCGATCTTAAGACCCGTATCGAAAGGAACCAGAAGGCCTTCATAAACCGATCTCAGAATAGCGAGTGCCGCCGGATAATTACCGGATGTTTCGCGGCGCAGAATAGCGGTCGCCGCAGGCCAAAGGTTTGCACCAGCAGCGGAATAGATCGCTCCGCCCGGCAGCTTGAAGCCCTTCTCATCCCACGGCTGAACAGGCTTCAGACCACTCTTGATAAGCTTCTTAGCTGTTTCAACGAGCTTCTTGGCAGGTGCAACCTCGGTGACAAGACCCATCGCCTTGGCGCGCTGCGCCGTCAGGCTTGAGCCTGTGGTCATCATTTGCAAAGCGTCCTGCTGATTGGCAAGGCGTGGAACGCGCTGCGTGCCGCCAGCACCCGGAAACAGACCAACTTTCACTTCTGGCAGGCCCATCTTCACGCCCGGCGCATCAGATGCAACGCGGGCATGGCAAGCAAGTGACATTTCGAATGCGCCGCCCATGCAGGTGCCATTGATGGCCGAAACCCATGGCTTGCCCGAGGTTTCCAGCTTGCGGAACAGTCCGCCCATACGACCGACATTGTCGAACAACGACTGCACAGCAGCTTGGCTGTCCTTTACTTTTTGCTTCTGGAATTCCTTGAACATGCCTTCCAGCATGGTAAGATCGGCACCGCCGGAGAAAGTGTCTTTACCAGACGTAATGACCACGCCTTTGACCTTCTCGTCAGCGGTTGTTGCGTCGATGATGGCGTTCAACTCCTGCATCGCTTCGACGGTGAAAACATTCATCGACTTTTCAGGCATATCCCATGTAACGAGAGCAATGCCATCGGCGTCGGTTTCAACTTTGAAATTTACATAAGTCATTGTTTAAGCCTCCCGTTACACGCGCTCAATGATCGTGGCCGTACCCATACCGGCACCGATGCACAATGTGACCAGTGCCACATTGAGGTCGCGGCGCTCCAACTCATCCAGCACAGTGCCAAGGATCATCGCACCCGTTGCACCCAGCGGATGGCCAAGCGCAATCGCGCCCCCATTGACGTTGATTTTGTCGTGCCCAATGTCAAAGGCCTGCATATAGCGCAGAACCACGGCGGCAAAAGCTTCGTTCAGCTCAAACAGATCAATGTCCGAGATTTTCATCTTGGCTTGCTTGAGAAGCTTTTCCGTCACATCAACAGGACCAGTCAGCATCAGCGCCGGTTCAGAACCAATATTGGCAAAGGCACGGATACGTGCACGCGGCTTCATATCGAAGGTCTTGCCTGCCTTTTTTGAGCCAACGAGAACGCCTGCCGCGCCATCAACGATGCCAGACGAATTACCGGCATGGTGAACGTGATTGATGGTTTCGACTTCCGGATGCGCCTGAATGCCAACAGCATTGAAGCCGCCCATTTCGCCCGGCATCACAAAGGATGGGTTGAGCTGGCCAAGCGCCTGCATATCAGTGCCGGGGCGCATATGCTCGTCATGGTCAAGAATGGTGAGGCCGTTCTGATCCTTGATCGGAATGACCGAATTCTTGAAATAGCCCTTTTCCCACGACTTGGCGGCGCGCTTCTGGCTTTCTACTGCATAAGCATCGACGTCATCGCGCGAGAAACCATATTTCGTGGCGATCAGATCAGCAGAAACACCCTGCGGCATGAAACGACCCGGAAACCCGACTGAGGGGTCCATATACCAGGCACCGCCCGACATACCCATGCCAACGCGGGACATGCTTTCAACACCACCGGCAATCACCAGATCATCGGCACCAAAGGCAATCTTGGCCGCAGCCAGATTGATGGCGTCGAGACCCGACGCACAAAAGCGCGAAATCTGAATGCCGGGAGCCTTGAAATCATAACCTGCTTCAAATGCCGACGAACGCGGGATAACCGCACCTGCTTCACCTACAGGATCGACGCAGCCGAAAATAATGTCATCAACCTTAGCAGTGTCGATACCGTTACGGTCGCGCAAGGATTCAAGAACCTTCGCGCCCAGACGAACGGCAGGCACTTCGTGCAGGCTGCCATCCTTCTTACCACGTCCGCGCGGTGTGCGAACATGATCGTAAATATAAGCCTCGGCCATTTTTGCTCCTTCCCGCTGAACCCGAAAGTCCAGCCTGATCTCTAATTCAAAATGCGTCTGCGTTTAGCGCCATCATGCTATCTGCACCCGACTGGATACGCGCGAGATGAGCCACGCTTTCCGGCATGATCCGCTCGAAATAGTAGCGAGCCGTGACAAGCTTGGCTTCAAGATAGGCCTTATTGCCTTCACCCGCTGCCAGCTTTTCTTCCGCGACCTTCGCCATGCGCGCCCACATATAACCCAGTGCTACCAGACCAAACAAATGCATGTAGTCGTTTGATGCGGCACCGGCATTGTCTGGCTTTGCCATAGCGTTCTGCATCAGCCACATGGTTGCGGCTTGAAGATCGTTGACGCCCTTTTTCAAGTGTTTGGTGAAGAATGAGAGCTTTTCATCTTCGCGATTAGTTTCGCAAAACTCTCCCACTTCCTTGAAGAAAGCAGTGATCGCACGGCCACCATTCAGCGCTAGCTTACGGCCAACCAGATCAAGCGCCTGAATGCCGTTGGCACCTTCATAGATCATGGCAATACGCGCATCGCGCACATATTGGCTCATGCCATGTTCTTCGATATAGCCGTGACCACCGAACACCTGCTGAGCCATGACAGCGTGCTCAAAACCCTTATCGGTCAGAACACCCTTCAGCACAGGCGTCAAAAGGCCAACGAGATCATCAGCTACCTGACGTTTCGCCTCATCGCCTGCACGATGGGCAATATCGGAGTTTAATGCAGTCCAAAGGATTAGCGCACGACCAGCTTCGTTATATGCGCGGATATTCATGAGATTGCGGCGAATATCTGGATGCACGATGATCGGATCAGCTTTTTTGTCAGGTGCCGCGGCACCTGAAAGCGCACGACCCTGAATACGCTCACGCGCATAGATCGCGGCGTTCTGATAAGCAGTTTCCGCAATCGAAAGCCCCTGCAAAGCCACACCAAGACGCGCTTCATTCATCATGGTGAACATGGCGCGCAGACCCTTGTGTGCTTCACCAATCAGGAAGCCCGTCGCATCGTCATAATTCATGACACAGGTAGAATTGCCATGGATGCCCATCTTTTCTTCGATGGAACCACAAGAAACGCCATTGCGATCACCTAGATTGCCGTCGGCATCCAGAATGAACTTTGGCACGATGAATAGCGAAATGCCCTTAACACCCTCCGGCGCGCCATCAATTCGGGCCAGTACAAGGTGAATGATATTTTCCGACATGTCGTGTTCGCCAGCCGAGATGAAAATCTTCTGGCCGGAAATCTTGTAGGAACCGTCATCCTGCGGGGTTGCGGTTGAACGCAGTAAACCCAAATCCGTGCCGCAATGCGGCTCAGTCAGGTTCATCGTGCCGGTCCATGTGCCTTCCACCATCTTTGGCAGATAGGTGTCTTTCTGCTCATCAGTGCCGTGCGTGAGGATCGCGGCAATCGCGCCCTGCGTCAGGCCCGGATACATTGTAAGCGCCATATTGGCAGACGACATATATTCGCCAACTGCGGTATGCAGCAGATAAGGAAGCCCCTGCCCGCCATATTGTTCCGGCACCGCAAGACCAAGCCAGCCACCTTCGCGATACTGGTCATAGGCCGCTTTAAAACCCTTCGGCGTCTTTACAGAACCATCAGATGCGCGAACGCAACCTTCCTGATCGCCAGAATGATTAACCGGAAACAGCGTGCCTTCGGCGAGCTTCGCGCCTTCGGACAGGATCGCCTCGACGACATCGGGTGATGCATCGGCAAAACCCGGCAGATTGTTATAACGCTGATAATTCAGAACGTCATTGAGAACGAAATTTGTATCCTCAACTGGCGCGCGATAGCTCGGCATCGAAATCCTCCAAATCAACAACCCGCTCGACCCAGCACTTAGCAGAGTGAGCGCCCATCTGCGTTTCCGCCATGATTGTCACATGAAGTGTTCAAATGCGTGACACCATGCCGTTTGGGATAAAAATGGGCTTCAAAACCTATAAAACCAGCCATTTTTACCACTTTTTGTTCTCCCGCTTCATCTTTTTCTAAGGCGAAAGTCCAAACCCAAGGCAAAACTAGCGCACTTTGACGTTTCCGTAAACGTCAAAATTTAGATATTTTTGTTGAGAATTATTGTGTGTAGATTGTAAAAGACGCATTGGTTTGTCCTCCTGCGCCTTGGTGTGGGCATTTCGTTGCGTTTGGTTTGTCTTCTTGGGAGAATCCGCCAATTTCAGCTGATTTGGAGAGAAGCCAAATAGCGTACCTAGTCCTGGTGCCTTGACCCGCGTGTTCGCTCGTTCTCCTGCCTGCGCAACAGAGTTCTCGCTCCAATCAAATTGAAAAGCTTCACCCGCGCGGAAAATCCGCGGAATGAAAGTTCCGCGCCCGCTTGTGTGCTGCTCATGTTGGCGATCTGCACGCAGCGTTGTTTACGCGAATTGCCTGCTTCGATTTTTAGCCATGATGCAAGCTTGTCTGCATACCGAGGCGACATTTTCTTTAAAATTATTGCGTGAAAGACCAGTTCACCATGCAAGCGCGAATCGATAGCTCATCCCGCGAAACATTCGGCGAATGATGTTAAAAACTCCCATGGGGATCTCTGCGTTGTCCTGTGCTGCGCAAAACAGTTGAGAGATTGTCACATGGCTCAATTCTCAATGAAAATCACCCGCAATTCCGGTTCATTTCGCGGTGAAAATCAACAATCTAATTTTGCGGCGAACGGAGTAGGCAGAACTCTTCGCCCCGAAAGCGAAGGGCAACATAGCTACATTGGTTCATATGATCGATCAAACAGGCTTGCTCCGGAGTTGACATTTCTTCCATCGTGCAGCGCTCTTCCGCACATATCTGACTATAAACCTGACCCGTAGGAACATGTGCGACAAAAAGCGAAGTGTTCGGCCCCTGCGGATTGAGGGATTCATATGCAGCTATCAATCTCTCGAAAGTCGCGCGATCCTCCCCCACGGGGTCGAGGTTGATCCCCATCTCGCCAACCTCACTGACCATTTTCATGTAGCGCAGATGTTCTGTTTCCGAACAAACGAGTTGATTAGCCGTCGCGGGGATCGAATACGTCAAGATAAGCGCACTAAGTATAAACTTCATCTTCTGCATCATTTATATTTCCGCCCGTGCCAGAACGCCACAAAAAATCGTTTTATTCGTTTGTCTTGCCATCTTTCTTGACGCTCCATTCTCCAGTATCTGCGACATCTTCAGCCGTTTTAGCCGCCGCTTCAGGGAAAGTCACTCTTAACGATAAACGGCAGCGAGGGGCCAAAAGCGGAATGTCGGGTTTAGTTGAATAGCTCTGGACAGCGGTGTCAGGTGTTTGCTGGTTAGATCAAAATACCAATCAACAGCATGCTTTTCTCCAGATTTCGGCGAAAGCACCGGTCTGAGATTATGCGTTTTTTTGGCTTCGCGTTGGGAATGCTTGTGGCTTCAATCTAATTTGCTGAACGCGCTTACCTCAGGCCATGAATCACCACTTCACATTGAGACCTATATTGCCTTCCCAAATGCGATTGCGCTCACCTCCAAGGTTGGTGGTATAATCGGCTGTCGCATAGATGTTTATCTTCTCGGTCAAGTCGAGTGTCAAGCCACCACCAACTTCCAGTGAAGTACCTTTAAGGTTTGTTACAATCGCATCGCCACCAAATAAAACTGCCTGCTCTGACGAGAAGTTCTGCCAGAGGTTGGCTTTCAGATAAGGGCGCAGCTTGCCTATTGAGGTATCTTCGGTTCCCTGTAGCCGCATGCCAATGCGTCCAGTCCAGGCATTGTCTGAATCAAACGATACTGAGGAATATTGATCGGCCTTATCATCAAGTGAGAAGCTCTGCCAGATAAGCTGCGCCTGTGGTTCCAGCGTCCAGGTTTCGCTCAGTGCAATCGGATAGCCACCTTCCA
>Ga0308165_1005540_pt1 | contig 11660 bp, 7 predicted proteins | sample PhyWR2_FD_201032 | JGI IMG/M metagenome (GOLD analysis project Ga0308165, IMG submission 201032) | Phyllosphere microbial communities from UC Gill Tract Community Farm, Albany, California, United States - DLSLW.R2 | ecosystem: Host-associated > Plants > Phyllosphere > Unclassified | place: USA... | reverse complement strand
CGCCGGTTTCGTGGGCGAATGGGCCGTCGCGGGGCAGGTCAACGTGCTGGGCGGCTGCTGCGGCTCCACCCCGGCCCACATCGCAGCGATCGCGCGCAAGGTAACCGGCATGGCCCCGCGCCAGATCCCCACCCTGGAGCCGGTGACGCGCCTTGCCGGCCTCGAACCGTTCGTCATGGCTTCCTGAGGCAGCGCCGCGCGTGACCGACATTCCCATCTGGCGCATCCGCCCGGCCGGCCCGGACGATGCCGACGCGCTTGGCCTGGTGGGCGCGGCGACGTTCCTTGAAAGCTTCGCCGGGCTGATCGACGGCAGTGCACTGGTGGCGCATTGCCGCGACCAGCACGCGGCGGAAACCTACCGCGCTTATCTCGCCAAGGGCGCGAAGGCGTGGCTGGCCGAGATCGACCCGGGCGGCGCTCCGGTGGGCTATGCCTTGTCCTGCGCGCCCGAACTGGAACTGGCGCAGCCGGGCGATCTTGAACTGAAGCGCATCTACCTGCTCTCGCGCTTCCAGGGTTCCTATATGGCCAGCGCGCTGATGCAGGCGGTGATGGCGCAAGCGGCGGATGCAAAGCGCCTGCTGCTGGGCGTCAAGGACGACAACAGCCGCGCCCTGGCCTTCTACCGCAAGCACGGCTTCGAGACGATCGGCACCCGCCGCTTCGACGTGGGCGGCAAGACTTACAACGACTACGTGCTGGCACGGCCGCTGGAGGAACCACCCGGCTGACAGTCCCTACCCTCCGCCCGCTCAGGCTGAGCTTGTCGAAGCTCCCCGAGACGAAGCCCCCGAGACAGGGCGCGAGGTTCCCATCCTTCGACAGGCTCAGGATGACCGGGGCCAAGGTCGGATGGGTAAAGACAATATAGAAACCTTATGATCCGACGAGAAAAACCATGACCTCGATCACTTCCGCGCCTGCATCCACCCCAAGGTCCTCGGGCGCCCGCTTCGTCAACATCGGCGAGCGCACCAACGTCACCGGCTCGGCGAAATTCAAGAAGCTGGTCATGGCCGGCGACTATCCCGCCGCCGTCGAAGTGGCACGCCAGCAGGTCGAGAACGGCGCGCAGGTGATCGACGTCAACATGGACGAGGGCCTGCTCGACGCGATCGAGGCGATGACCACCTACCTCAACCTGATCGCTGCCGAGCCGGACATCGCCCGCGTGCCGGTGATGATCGACAGCTCCAAGTGGGGCGTGATCGAGGCGGGGCTAAAATGCGTCTCGGGCAAGCCGATCGTCAACTCGATCTCGATGAAGGAAGGCGAGGAGCCGTTCCTGCACTATGCGCGAAAGTGCATGGATTACGGCGCCGCCGTGGTCGTCATGGCCTTCGACGAGACCGGCCAGGCCGACACCAAGGCCCGCAAGATCGAGATCTGCCAGCGCGCCTACAAGCTGCTCACCGGCATCGGTTTCCCGCCCGAAGACATCATCTTCGACCCCAACGTCTTCGCCGTCGCCACCGGCATCGAGGAGCATGACCGCTACGGGCTGGACTTCATCGAGGCGGTGGCGGAAATCCGCGCGACCTGCCCGCACGTCCATTTCTCGGGCGGCCTCTCCAACCTCTCCTTCAGCTTCCGCGGCAACGAGACGGTGCGCCGGGCAATGCACTCGGTCTTCCTTTACCATGCGATCCCCGCCGGGCTGGACATGGCGATCGTCAACGCCGGCCAGCTCGACGTCTACGACCAGATCGACCCCGCACTTCGCGAGGCCTGCGAAGACGTCATCATGATGCGCACTCCGGGCGTCGGCGCAGACGGCAGGACCGCCACCGAGCGCCTGATCGACCTGGCCGAAAGCTACAAGGGCAAGGACGTCGTCGCCGAAAAGGCCGCCGAGGAATGGCGCAGCTGGGACGTTGTGAAGCGGTTGGAGCACGCGCTGGTGCGCGGCATCGACGCCTATGTCGTCGAGGATACCGAGGAATGCCGCGCCGCGATCGAGACTGCCGGCGGCCGCCCGATCGAGGTCATCGAAGGGCCGCTGATGGGCGGCATGAACGTGGTCGGCGACCTGTTCGGCAGCGGCAAGATGTTCCTGCCCCAGGTAGTCAAATCGGCGCGCGTGATGAAGAAGGCGGTCGCGCACCTGATCCCCTTCATCGAGGCGAGCAAGGAACCCGGCGCCAAGGCCAAGGGCCGCATCATCATGGCCACCGTCAAAGGCGACGTCCACGATATCGGCAAGAACATCGTCGGCGTGGTGCTGCAGTGCAACGGTTACGAAGTTATCGATCTGGGCGTCATGGTACCCTGGTCGAAGATCCTCGAACAGGCGGCCGAGCATGACGCAGACATCATCGGCCTGTCGGGCCTCATCACCCCCTCGCTCGACGAAATGGTGACCGTGGCCGAGGAAATGCAGCGTTCGGAGATGACCATCCCGCTGCTGATCGGCGGCGCCACCACTTCCAAGGTCCACACCGCGCTGCGCATCGACCCGGCCTACAAAGGCCCGGTGATCCATGTGCTGGACGCCAGCCGCGCGGTCGGCGTGGCCTCGCAGCTCCTGTCCGATACACAAGCCGAGGGCTTCGTCTCCTCCGTCTCCATCGACTATGAGAAAGTACGCGAGGCCCGCGCCAACAAGGGCCAGAGCGATCTCCTCTCGCTGGCCGACGCGCGCGCCAACAGGTTTCCCACCGATTTCGCGCTCAAGGCCCCGGCGCCGGTGGAGCCGGGCCTGCACGTGTTCGAGGAATGGAACCTTGCAGACCTTGCCGAGACCTTCGACTGGACCCCGTTCTTCCGCGCCTGGGAACTGGCGGGCAACTACCCGAATATCCTCACCGACGAAGTGGTCGGCGAAAGCGCGACCAGCCTGTTCGCCGATGCACAGGCGATGCTGAAAAAGATCATCGATGAGAAGTGGCTGACCGCCAAGGGTGTCTGCGCCTTCTGGCCGGTGCGCGCCGATGGCGACGACGTGCTTCTCGATGACGGCACCCGCCTGCCCATGCTGCGCCAGCAGGTGAAGAAGTCACGCGGGCGGGCGAACTTCTGCCTGTCCGACTTCATCGATCCGGCGGGCGACTGGCTAGGCGCCTTCGCTGTGGGCATCCACGGCATCGAACCGCACCTCGCCCGCTTCCAGGCCGCGCACGACGACTATTCGGACATCCTGCTGAAAGCGCTGGCCGACCGTTTCGCCGAAGCCTTCGCCGAGCGCCTCCACGCGCACGTGCGCACCAAGCTGTGGGGCTATGCCGCTGACGAGCAGTTCACCAACGAAGCCCTGATCCGCGAGGAATATCGCGGCATCCGCCCCGCGCCCGGTTATCCGGCCTGCCCCGACCACTCGCTCAAGCCGATCCTGTTCGACCTGCTCAAGGCGTCCGACAACGCCGGGATCATTCTGACCGAAAGCCAGGCAATGCTGCCCACGGCGGCGGTCTCTGGCTTCTACTTCGCCCACCCGGAAAGCCAGTATTTCGGCGTGGCCCGCATCGGCCGCGACCAGCTGGAGGATTACGCCGTCCGCCGGGGCGTGGACCTGCCCATGGCCGAACGCTGGCTGCGTCCCAACCTCGACTAAGCCGAAACAGGGTTCAGGAAAGTGACTGCCCGGCGCGCCACAAGGCGCGCTGGCGCAGGTATGCATCACTGACGCTGGCCCCCACGGCCACGGCAAGAACCGCCAGGGCGGCATCCAGGCCATGCTGCGCCAGTTCGGCAATGGCCGGAGCGGTATCCTGCCCCAGTTCGCGCGCCAGCATCTTGAGGACATGTGCCCTCTCCGCGAATTCCATTTCGATGAGCCAGTTCCACCGGCCTTCCCCTCGCCCGACAAATACATCCTGCATGTAACGACCCATTGTTTTTTCGACCCTGCGGCTTTGCAATCACTCAAGCCCCACGACTTGAAATCGATTGCAGCACTGTTCCGGGCTAACATCGAAGGGCTAATCGAGCGTTTAAAGATGGATCGGGGTTTTTACGGTGGAGGGGCAAACCCTAGGGCCATCGCCTCACACCCTAGAGCTGCGCCCGGGGTCAGCCGCGAGACAATGATAGTCTGCGGCAGACAACGATAAACGGGTCTGGCGCGATGGGCGCAGGTCTTCCCCCTCGTCCCCATCAACCGTTTTGCCACCGAAATCGGGAAAACACACGGCCCGGCGGGTTCCAGCGGCGCTGCGGCTCTGCCATAGTCGCCCGCGTGAACGAAGACGACTGGCCTTTCGAGACGACTTTCTACGGCGAACCTGACGCCGACATGATCGACCCCTATGCGCCGGATGTCGACTGGACGCCGGCTGCCCCGCCGACGCCGGATGCTGTGGCCAAGGCGCTGCACGATGTCTTCGGCTTCAACGGCTTTCGCGGCGTGCAGGACCAGGTGGTGGACCGGGTGCTGCATGGCCGCTCGACACTGGCGATCATGCCGACCGGTGCGGGCAAGTCGCTGACCTACCAGCTGCCTGCGGTCATGCTGGAGGGGACCTGCGTGGTCGTCTCGCCGCTGATCGCCCTGATGCACGATCAGCTCCGCTCCGCGCGCGCCAACGGCATCCGCGCGGCGACGCTGACCAGCGCCGACAACGATCGCGGCCAGACGCTGGATGCGTTCCGTGCGGGGGAGCTGGACCTGCTCTACATCGCGCCGGAGCGCGCCAGTCAGTCGCACTTTCGCGAATTGCTTTCGAACGCCCGGATCGGCCTGTTCGCCATCGACGAAGCGCACTGCGTTTCCGAATGGGGGCACGATTTCCGCCCCGATTACCGCCTGCTGCGCCCACTGCTCGACGCCTTTCCGCAAGTCCCCAGGCTCGCGCTGACGGCAACGGCGGACCACCACACCCGCGCCGATATCCTTGCCCAGCTCGGCATTCCCGAAGACGGCATGATCATCGCCGGGTTCGACCGGCCCAACATCCGCTACACCATCCAGCCGCGCGACAATGCGATGCGCCAGATCAAGGCGGTGGTGGAGGAAAACCCCGGCCCCGGCATCATCTACGCCCCTACCCGCGCGCGCGTGGAGCAGCTTGCCGAAAGCCTGGCCACCGCGACCGGGCGGCGGGTGCTGCCCTATCACGCCGGCCTCCCGCCAGAGGTCCGCGCCCGCAACCAGGCGGCTTTCGTGGCGTCCGAAGACATGGTGATGGTGGCGACGGTCGCTTTCGGCATGGGGATCGACAAGCCCGATGTGCGCTTCGTCGCCCATGCCGGCATCCCCAAGTCGATCGAGGGGTACTATCAGGAAACCGGCCGCGCCGGGCGTGACGGCGATCCTTCGGTGGCGGTGATGTTCTGGGGCGCGGACGATTTCGCCCGTGCCCGCCAGCGCTTGTCGGAGATCGAGCCGCACCGCCTGCAGAGCGAGCGCCAGCGCCTCGATTCGCTGGCAGGGCTCGTGGAAACCGCCGCCTGCCGCCGCGCGGTGCTGCTGCGCCACTTTGGCGAACAGCCCGCCGAGACCTGCGGCAACTGCGACAACTGCATCAACCCGGTGGGCGTGATCGACGTGACCGACGCGGCACGCAAGCTGCTTTCAGCGGTCTATCGTACCGGGCAGTCCTACGGCCTGGGCCATCTGGAAAAGGTGCTAACCGGCGTTGCCGACGACCGCGTGCTGCAACGCGGGCACGATCAGCTTTCCGTCTTCGGCATCATGACCGAGGATGAAAAACCGTTGCTCAAAGCCTTGGCCCGCGCGCTTCAGGCGCGCGGCAGCCTGACGCCGACCGAGCATGGCGGCCTGATGCTGGGCGGCGATGCCCGCGCGATCCTCAAGGGTGAGGCTTCGGTGGCGATCGTCGTGCCTCCCAAGGCCGAGCGCAAGCGCCGTTCTAAGGGCGGCGACGCGGTATCGAACCCGGTCGACGATCCGCTGTTCGAGGCCCTGCGCGAACTGCGCCGCGAACTGGCGAAGGAGGCCGGGGTGCCGCCTTATGTGATATTCCACGATTCGACCTTGCGCGAAATGGCGGCGGCGCGGCCTTCGTCTCTGGCGGATATGGGCGGGATCGGCGGCGTCGGCGCGCGCAAGCTGGACGCCTATGGCGATGCGTTTCTGGAAGTGATCCGCCAGCACTGAGGGCTTGATCCGCCCCGTCGCTATGTGACTGACGGGGAGGGATCAGGCGTCGAAAGTCACCGGCACCGCCAGCAGGAACGGCAGTTCGGGCGAGACGATGCGCGATTCCGCGCCGTTGTCATGGATCAGCACTACGCGCCCGACGCCCGGCGTCGCCACCACGGCCGTGACCGTATCGACCCAGTCGTGCAGCAAGTCGCGAATGCGGGACAAGGCCTCGGCCTCGCGCGTGGTCGTGCCGGAGGCTTCGAGTTCGGCCTCGAGGTCGGCGATGCGGGCGGTGGCCTCATCGATGCGGTCGGCGTTTTGGTCGGTCATCGCGGGCTATGCTCCTTACCTGCGATGACGACTTGGCCCTCGCAGCGGCGCGGGACAAGCGCGCCGCCGCTTAGATCGCCGCCGCGTTACCCTTACAGCGGGTTGTCGAGCTGGATGATCGCCTCGTCGCTGGCGCGCTGGGTGGTCTTGAGCTGGCGCGCGGTCTTGAAGCTGGCGAGCACCGGCGCATCGCGCTCGTAGATGTCGGCAAACGGCTTCAACTCGCCGTCGATCGAGCGGGCGAAGGTGAAGTAGGTGAGGTAGACGGGGAATGTCCGCGTCATCGCCACCTTCTTGTACTCGCCCGCGCGCGACAGTTCGGCAGCGTCGGTGGCGGACATCTGGGCGCCCAAAATCGCCATGGTCATGCCCAGTTCCACAGCCCGCTCGGTACGAATGCAGCCGTGGCTGAAGGCGCGCACGTCGGAATTGAAGTACTGCTTCGAAGGCGTGTCGTGCAGGTAGATCGCGTGGGGATTGGGCATGTCGATCTTCATGAGACCCAGCGCGTTGCTTGGCCCCGGCTGCTGGACAACGGTGATCATGCCGTTCTCCGCCTTGTAGCCCTTATAGTGGTTGGCGGCGGCCCACCGGGGGTTGGCCAGCACCTTGGCGCCCAGCCCCTCGCCCTTGACGATGGACTGCGGCACTGTCCAGGTCGGGTTGAACACCACTGCGCTCACCGTTTCGGCCAACTGCGGGGTCGCGGTGCGGCCCGGCTTGCCGACCACCGTCTTGTAGCTGCGCAGGATCTTGTTCTTCACCACGAGACGCAGCTGGAACTCGGGCACGTTGGTCAGCAGGTAGACGCTGCCCAGATCGCGGGCCAGCCAGCGCCAGCGGTCCATGTTGGCCTGGATCAGCGCCCGGCGCGGCTTGTTCGTCATCGCCGTGGCATTCAGCTCGGTCTTGAGCGCGGCGTAATCCGGGTTGGTCGGCGCCAGCTTGTCGACGACGCCGGCGATGTCATGATCGGCCAAGGCCTGCGCCATGATCTGCCCGGTGGGCATCGCGTCCTGATCGGGATCGACCGCGAACCACTGCACGCGCGCCGTCATCGGCGTGCGGCCATCGCGCAGGTCCTCGATCAGCCAGCCGAACACGCGGCTTGCCAAGGCATCCAGCGCATCACCTTCGCCGGCCGCAATAGCGGTTTTCAGCGCGGCGGGCTGGTAATCGGCGGGCATAAGCCCTTCCTTGCCGATATATTCGATGGTCTTGAGCAGGCCCTGCGCATCCGCCAGCGTCCACGGCATCACCGGTTCGGCCACCACGGTTTCCTGTACCATCGGCACGGAAACCATCGGCGTGCCCACCGGGCTCTGCATGGAGGTGACAGGCGCCGGAGGAACCGGAACCGGCGCGGGAACGCGCTTCGACGTCGAAGTCGGCGCCGCGCTCGGGATGCTCTTGGGCAGCAGGTCCTCGGGCATTTCGGTCTTGATCTTCTGCGCCTGCGCAGACTGCGCACCGAGAGCCAGGATCGTGAACGCCGAGACGACGCCGGGACCAAACCGCTTGAAACTCACCATATTTCCTTGAAACCTGCCCGATTGAATATCCTCAGGATGACGCACGAAGTCCGCCTAAGGTTGCCACGATGTGGCCTTTTACGCCTTTCTCTTCAAGGATGCGACATGTCGCAGGCATGAATTGCTTGCGCACAACCTTGCGCGGGACGACAGGCGGGGTGTCATGCACGCGCCTTCCCGACCCCCTCAAGTGCTGCTGCCGGTGCTCGCCGTCATCGCCGGAATCGCCGCCTTCAGCGTGATGGACGCGGCGATGAAGGCCGCCTCGCTGGCCGTGGGCGTGCTTACGGCGCTGCTGCTGCGCAATGTCTTCGCGACTTTGATGACACTGCCGCTGTGGCTCGCAGCCGGCCGCCCGGTGCCCAGTCGCAAAGTTGCCGGGCTGCATTTCCAGCGCTCGGCGGTGACGGCGGTGATGGCGGCGCTGTTCTTCCACGGACTGGTGCGCATTCCCATGGCAGAGGGCATGGCGATCTCGTTCTTCGCGCCGATCATCGCGCTTTATTTCGCGGCGCTGCTGCTGGGCGAGAAGATCCACCCGCGCGCCATCCTGGCCGCGCTGCTGGGGCTTGTCGGCATGGTGGTCATCGGTGCCGACCGTTTCGGCGCAGGCGAATATGGCCCCCAGGCGATCGAGGGCACGATCGCCATCGTTTTCTCGGCCATATTCTATGCGCTCAACCTCGTGTTGCAGCGCAAGCAAGCGCTGCTCGCCGGCCCGATCGAGATCGCCCAGTTCCAGAACTTTAACCTCGCGCTGATTTTCCTCGCCTTCGCGCCGTTCTACTGGACTATGCCCGACGCGGCCACTTTGTACTGGACCCTCGCCGGGGGGGCGCTGGCCACCACCGCGCTGCTGTTCCTGTCCTGGGGATACGCCCGCGCCGAGGCGCAAGTGCTGGTGCCGGTGGAATATACCGGCTTCCTCTGGGCCGCGCTGATGGGCTGGCTGATCTTCGGCGAGACGCTTGGCGCCGGCGTTATCGCGGGAACCACCTTGATCGTTCTGGGTTGCTGGATTGGCACAAGGCGTGCGCAAAACCACACTTAAGTCTAACCCCCGCTACACTTGACCTTCCACCCCTGAGCGCGCATCCGCAAGCCGACGAAACCGCTTGTCGCACTGCAGCACGGTTCAGGAGCGCCGGAGGCAGCGGGCAGGCCCAGACAAAGGGAAAAAAGCCCACCATGACCCAAGTCGGACAGGACTCGCTCGGGACCCGCAGCACCATGACCGTCGGCGGCAAGGCCGTCGCATACTACTCGCTCAAGAAAGCATCCGAGAAAATCGGCGACGTCAGCCGCCTGCCTTTCTCGATGAAAGTGCTGCTTGAAAACCTCCTGCGCTTCGAAGACGGCGGATTCACCGTCTCCACCGATGATATCAAGGCCATCGTCGACTGGCAGCAGAACCCCGTCACTGGCGAGGAAATCCAGTACCGCCCCGCGCGCGTACTGCTTCAGGACTTCACCGGCGTCCCTTGCGTGGTCGATCTGGCCGCCATGCGCGATGCCATCGCCAAGCTCGGCGGCGATACCTCCAAGATCAACCCGCTGGTTCCCGTGAACCTGGTCATCGACCACTCGGTCATGGTCGACGAGTTCGGCCACCCCAAGGCCGCCGAGCAGAACGTCGAGATCGAATACCAGCGCAACATGGAGCGCTACGACTTTCTCAAGTGGGGCTCCAAGTCGCTCGACAATTTCTATGCCGTTCCCCCGGGCACCGGCATCTGCCATCAGGTCAACCTGGAGAACATCGCCAAGACCGTCTGGTCCTCGACCGACCAGAACGGCGATCTCGTCGCTTATCCCGATACCTGCGTCGGCACTGACAGCCACACCACCATGGTCAACGGCCTGGGCGTGCTGGGCTGGGGCGTGGGCGGCATCGAAGCGGAAGCCGCGATGCTGGGCCAGCCGGTCTCGATGCTGATCCCCGAAGTGGTCGGCTTCAAGCTGATCGGCGAGCTTCAGGAAGGCGTCACCGCCACCGATCTCGTGCTCACCTGCACGTCGATGCTGCGCAAGCACGGCGTCGTCGGCCGCTTCGTCGAATATTTCGGCCCCGGCCTCGCCTCGCTGAGCCTTGCCGACCGCGCGACGCTGGCCAACATGGCCCCCGAATACGGCGCGACCTGCGGCTTCTTCGGCATCGACGACAAGACGCTGGACTACCTGCGCCTGACCGGCCGCGAGGAAGAGCAGATCGCTCTCGTCGAAGCCTATGCACGCGAGCAGGGCTTCTGGATCGACCCGGCCGCCGCCGACCCGATCTTCACCAGCACGCTCGAACTGGACATGGCCACGGTCGTGCCCTCGCTCGCCGGGCCGAAGCGCCCGCAGGACTGGGTTGCGCTCCCCGAAGTCGATGACGTGTTCAACGCCGACATGGCGACCACGTACAAGAAGACCCCGCAGCGCGTGCCGGTGGAAGGCAAGGACTTCGACATCGGTGACGGCGACGTCATGATCGCGGCGATCACCAGCTGCACCAACACCTCGAACCCGAGCGTGCTGGTGGCCGCCGGCCTGGTCGCCAAAAAGGCCGACGAACTCGGCCTGAAGCCCAAGCCCTGGGTCAAGACCAGCCTCGCCCCCGGATCGCAGGTCGTTACCGACTATCTGGAAAAGGCCGGCCTGCAGTTGCACCTCGACAACATCGGCTTCAACCTCGTCGGTTACGGCTGCACCACCTGCATCGGCAACTCCGGCCCGCTGGCCGAGCCGATCAGCAAGGCAATCAACGAGAACGGCCTGGTCGCCAGCGCCGTGATCTCGGGCAACCGCAACTTCGAGGGCCGCGTGTCGCCGGACGTGCGCGCCAACTTCCTGGCCTCGCCGCCGCTGGTCGTCGCCTACGCCCTGAAGGGCACCGTGGTGGAAGATTTCACCACCACCCCGATCGGCAAGAGCAAGGACGGCACCGATGTCTATCTCAGGGACATCTGGCCGACCAATCTCGAAGTGAACGAGACGATGAACGCCTGCGTCGACCGCGCGATGTTCCAGGCTCGCTACGCCGACGTCTACAAGGGCGACGCGCATTGGCAGGCAATCAACGTCGTCGGCTCGGACACCTATTCGTGGCGCGCCGGTTCGACTTATGTGGCCAACCCGCCTTACTTCGAGGGCATGGAAATGACCCCGGCACCGGTTTCGGACATCATCGAGGCAAAGCCGCTGCTGGTGCTGGGCGATTCGATCACCACCGACCACATCTCGCCGGCCGGCTCGATCAAAGCCGATAGCCCGGCGGGCAAGTGGCTGATGGAGCACCAGGTCGCCAAGGCGGACTTCAACTCCTACGGTTCGCGCCGCGGCCACCATGACGTCATGATGCGCGGCACTTTCGCCAACATCCGCATCCGCAACGAAATGGTCCCCGGCGTCGAAGGCGGCATGAGCCGCTTCGAGGGCGAAGTGCTCCCGGTCTTCGACGTGGCCGAGAAGTACAAGGCTCAAGGCACCTCGATGGTGGTCGTGGCTGGCAAGGAATACGGCACCGGCTCCTCGCGTGACTGGGCCGCCAAGGGCACCAATTTGCTGGGCGTGCGCGTGGTCATTGTCGAGAGCTTCGAGCGCATCCACCGCTCGAACCTGGTCGGCATGGGCGTCCTGCCGCTGCAGTTCAAGAACGGCGACAGCCGCACCTCGCTGGCGCTGGACGGTGATTGCAGCTTCACCATCACCGGCGTCGCCAGCCTCAAGCCGCAGCAGGATGTCGAGGTCGAAGTGACCAAGGCCGACGG
>Ga0308165_1005539_pt1 | contig 11661 bp, 13 predicted proteins | sample PhyWR2_FD_201032 | JGI IMG/M metagenome (GOLD analysis project Ga0308165, IMG submission 201032) | Phyllosphere microbial communities from UC Gill Tract Community Farm, Albany, California, United States - DLSLW.R2 | ecosystem: Host-associated > Plants > Phyllosphere > Unclassified | place: USA... | reverse complement strand
GCTCTGTTAATATGTGGGTATATCGTATGGGTTGTGGTGCTCTGGTGTTTCGCACCGCCTGTCGTCGGATAGAACGGAAAACAAAATTATGCTTCAGATAGACTTAGCTACGGACTTTGACTTTCAACAGGCAGGAAAAGATGTTCTCCACATTGAACGTGAAAGTCTGGCACAGCTCGATCAGTATATTAATGACGATTTTTCAAGTGCTTGCCGGAAGATATATCATTGTGCCGGTAAAGTAGTCGTCATGGGTATGGGCAAATCGGGTCATATTGGAAAAAAAATAGCGGCGACCTTTGCCAGTACTGGTACTCCGGCATTTTTTGTCCATCCCGGTGAAGCGAGCCACGGTGACTTAGGCATGGTCACACCGAAAGATATTGTGATTGCGATATCTAACTCAGGCGAATCAAACGAGATACTGGCCCTGATACCGGTCTTAAAACGCTTGAAAGTGCCACTGATTTGCATGACCGGCAGACCTGAAAGTGCCATGGGCAAAGCTGCTGATATTCACCTGTGTATTCATGTGCCACAGGAAGCCTGCCCTCTGGGCCTGGCACCGACCTCAAGTACTACCGCGACCCTGGTGATGGGGGATGCTCTGGCAGTGGCGCTGTTAAAAGCACGAGGCTTTACTGCCGAAGATTTTGCTCTCTCACATCCCGGTGGAGCACTGGGCCGTAAACTGCTGCTGCGGGTTAGCGATATTATGCACACGGGAAGTGAAATCCCGCATGTCAGTAAAGAAGCATCATTGCGTGACGCATTACTGGAAATTACCCGTAAAAATATGGGCATGACCGTAATCTGTGATGATTTAATGAAAATTGAAGGCATTTTCACCGATGGTGACTTGCGTCGGGTATTCGACATGGGTGTTGATTTACACACCTTGCGTATTGTCGATGTCATGACAGCGGGCGGAATTCGCGTTCGTCCAGGCACGCTTGCGGTAGATGCATTGAATTTGATGGAATCACGCCATATTACTTCTGTAATGGTGGCAGATGGCGATCATTTATTGGGCGTAATACATATGCATGACATGTTACGTGCAGGCGTAGTTTAATTAAGGATTCGTATTAATGAGTAACGGTGATGTGCTACTGAATACCTGCTATGGGCCAGTGAGCGCACAAGTCATGGCACGTGCTGCGGCGATACGCCTGCTGATTCTGGATGTCGATGGTGTAATGTCCGACGGCCTGATTTATATGGGAAATAGCGGTGAAGAGCTAAAAGCGTTCAACGTGCGTGATGGTTATGGGCTACGCTGTGTCCTCACTTCAGGCATTGAAGTGGCTATCATTACCGGGCGCAAGGCTAAATTGCTGGAAGATCGCTGTCAGACTTTAGGTATTTCTCATCTTTTTCAGGGACAGTCCGATAAACTGATTGCTTATCGCCAGTTATTATCTGAGCTGAGCTTAACTGACAGTCAAGTTGCCTATATCGGTGACGATCTCATTGACTGGCCAGTAATGGAAAAAGTGGGTTTGAGTGTTGCTGTGGCTGATGCACACCCGCTTTTACTCCCCAAAGCTGATTACGTGACGCGTATTAACGGTGGGCGTGGCGCAGTCCGGGAAGTCTGCGATCTGATCCTGATGTCGCAGGGTTTACTTGATGAGGCCAAAGGGCTATCGATATGAGTAGAACCAAACGCTGGGTTATTATTTTTCTTTCGATAATTGCTATCGTATTGATTGGCCTGAATATCACTGGTAGCGATAAGGATGAACCGGTTATCGTCAATAATGATGAGCCAACCTATACCAGCGAACAGGCCATTACTCGAGTTTATAATCTTACTGGTGCCCTGAACTATCGGCTAGTAACAGAAAATGTCGAATATTTTTCGTCAGATTCCACATCCTGGTTCACGAAGCCTGTCATGACCCAATATGATGAGAGGAAACTGGCAACCTGGGAGATCCGAGCCGATCGCGCAAAGCTCACCAACGATCGTATGCTCTATTTATACGGTAATGTCGTGGTGAATGCGCTGACACCAGATGCACAACTCCGTAAAATTACCACTGATAACGCCAGTATCAATTTAACCACCCAGGATATCTCGTCTGATGACCAGGTGACGCTTTATGGTACCAGCTTTAACTCCAGCGGAATGAAAATGCGTGGCAATCTACGCCATAAAACCGCCCAGCTGATTGAAAAGGTTAAAACCTCTTATGAAATCCAGACGCAGCAAACTCAGCCTTAGCCTTGTACTGATCGGTACACTTTTTGTGGCCCCATTTTCAGCATGGGCATTAACGGGTGATACCAATCAACCGATTCACATCGAGTCCGATCAGCAATCACTGGATATGGAAGGTAACGTTGTGACCTTCACGGGTAATGTTGTTGCCACCCAGGGCACCATAAAAATTAATGCTGATAAAGTTGTGGTGACGCGTCCTGGTGGAACCCAGGGACAAGAAGTCATTGATGCTTATGGTAATCCAGCAACTTTCTATCAGATGCAAGACAACGGGAAACCGGTTAAAGGGCAGGCATCTAAACTGAATTATCAGCTGGCGAAAGATTTCGTCACTCTGACGGGCAATGCCTATCTTGAGCAACTCGATAGCAATGTCAAAGGAGACAAGATAACCTATCTGGTGAAAGAGCAGAAAATGCAGGCGTTTAGTGATAAAGGCAAACGCGTTACCACCGTTCTTGTTCCTTCGCAGTTACAGGATAAAAACGGTCAGCAACCGACGCAGCAGAAGAGTAACTAATTCGTTATGGCAACCTTAATTGCAAAAAATCTTGCGAAGGCCTACAAAAAAAGACGTGTTGTTGAAGACGTCAGCCTGACGGTAAATTCAGGTGAAATTGTTGGCTTACTCGGCCCCAATGGTGCCGGTAAAACGACCACGTTTTACATGGTCGTCGGCATTGTACCGCGTGATGCAGGTAACATCATTATTGATGATGAAGATATTAGTTTATTGCCCCTGCACGCCCGGGCACGTCGTGGTATTGGCTATCTGCCGCAGGAAGCCTCTATTTTCCGCCATCTGAGCGTTTTTGATAATCTGATGGCAGTATTACAAATTCGTGACGATCTCACGCCAGAACAGCGTGATGACCGGGCAAATGAGTTGCTGGAAGAGTTCCATATTCAGCATTTGCGTGACAGTATTGGGCAATCGTTATCCGGGGGGGAGCGTCGCCGCGTTGAAATCGCCCGCGCCCTGGCCGCTAACCCAAAATTTATCCTGCTGGATGAACCCTTTGCCGGTGTTGACCCCATATCGGTTTTGGATATCAAACGCATTATTGAGCATTTACGCGATAGCGGGCTCGGTGTTCTGATAACTGACCATAATGTGCGTGAAACGCTGGCAGTGTGCGAGCGTGCTTATATCGTCAGTCAGGGACATATGATTGCCCATGGAACGCCAGCTGAAATTCTTGAAGATGAACAGGTGAAACGTGTCTATCTGGGAGAAGAGTTCAGACTCTAACCGCGTGACATGACGCATGTATAAAGGATACTGGCACTGATTATGAAGCAAGGTTTGCAATTACGGCTTAGCCAACAGCTTGCGATGACGCCACAGCTACAACAGGCCATTCGTCTGTTACAGCTGTCGACGCTAGAACTTCAGCAAGAACTCCAGCAAGCACTGGAAAGTAACCCTTTGCTTGAGCAAACCGATCCGCATGACGAAATTGATATTCAGGATGTGGCAGATACCGATAGTCTGGATACACGTGAAGCACTTGAACAAAAAGACATGCCTGAAGAACTGCCTCTGGATGCCAGCTGGGATGAAATCTACACCGCCGGTACGCCTTCTGGAACAGGTACTGATTACATTGATGATCTCTTACCGGTCTATCAGGGTGAAACCACGCAGTCACTGCAAGATTATCTGATGTGGCAGGTCTCTCTGACGCCATTCTCTGAAACAGATACTGCGATTGCCACCGCGATTGTTGATGCCGTCGATGATACGGGTTATCTCACCGTCCCGGTGACGGATATTCTGGAAAGCCTGGGTGATGATGAAATCAGCCTCGAAGAGGTAGAAGCGGTACTGAAACGTATCCAGCGCTTTGATCCTGTCGGTGTTGCTGCCCGGGATTTAAGAGACTGCCTGCTGGTTCAGCTCTCACAGTATGCGAAAGAAACGCCATTTTTAGCCCAGGCACGCCTTATCGTCAGCGAGCATTTAGATTTATTAGCGAACCATGACTTCCGTAATCTGATGCGCCTTACCCGGCTAAAAGAAGATGTCCTGAAAGAGGCTATCGATCTTATCCAGTCCCTGGACCCCCGCCCGGGTCAGTCTATTCAGATGGATGAGCCTGAGTACGTGATCCCTGATGTTCTGGTCCGTAAATACCAGGACAAATGGACCGTTGAGCTCAATTCAGAGAGTATTCCGCGCCTTAAAATTAATCAGCAATATGCTGCCATGGGCAACAGTGGCGCACGCAATGACAGCGACTCACAGTTTATTCGTAGTCATCTGCAAGATGCCCGATGGTTGATAAAAAGCCTTGAAAGTCGAAATGATACGCTGCTTCGTGTCAGTTGCTGTATTGTCGAACAGCAACAAGATTTCTTTGAGCATGGGGCCGAACATATGAAGCCCATGGTATTAGCCGATATTGCTCAGGCTGTTGAAATGCATGAGTCGACAATTTCGCGCGTGACGACGCAAAAATATCTTCACAGCCCAAGAGGTATCTTTGAGCTGAAGTATTTTTTCTCAAGTCATGTCAATACAGAAGGGGGCGGTGAAGCGTCCTCAACGGCAATCAGGGCATTAGTGAAAAAGCTGGTTGCCGCAGAAAACCCGGCGAAACCACTCAGCGACAGTAAGCTCACCTCATTGCTATCCGAACAAGGTATTATGGTGGCTCGCCGAACGGTTGCGAAGTATAGAGAGTCTTTATCCATTCCACCGTCGAATCAGCGTAAAAAGCTCGTTTGACCTCACTGATAAGGAAGACAATATGCAGCTCAACATTACTGGTCAAAACGTTGAAATTACTGATGCAATACGTGATTTTTTGAATACCAAGTTTTCAAAACTGGAACAGTACTTCGAAAGAATTAACCAGGTTTATATTGTCTTAAAAGTAGAAAAAGTGACTCAGATAGCGGATGCTACGCTACATGTGAATGGTGGAGAATTGCACGCAAGTGCAGAAGGTCAGGATATGTACGCCGCGATTGATGGTCTGATTGATAAATTAGCTCGTCAGTTAACTAAACATAAAGATAAATTAAAACAACATTGATAATCCAGGCATTCCGTGTGATTTATCGGCCCGTTTACTTCCGGTAACGGGCCGTTCGCATAAAAATGCTTAGGTGAACTTATGACAAATAACGATCCGATTTTGCAATTGAGTAGTGTCCTTAACCAGGAATGTACCCGCAGTGCTGTCCACTGCCAGAGTAAAAAGCGTGCGCTGGAAATCATCAGCGAACTGGCAGCTAAACAACTCGGCCTGCCCTCTCAGGTTATCTTTGAGGCGGTCCTCACGCGCGAGCGTATGGGAAGTACCGGTATTGGTAACGGTATTGCGATTCCTCATGGCAAAATTGAAGAAGATGCAAAGACCGCTGTCGGGGTTTTTATCCAGCTAGAAACGCCCATCGTTTTTGACTCGATAGATAATCAACCCGTAGACTTACTGTTCGCTTTACTGGTACCCGCCGGACAGACGAAAACGCACCTGCATACTCTGTCCCTGGTCGCAAAACGGCTGGCCGATAAAAATATCTGCCGGCGTTTACGGTTAGCGAGTAACGATACTGATCTCTACAATATCATCACAGATACGACTGCCTCTGCTGCTGATACCCGTAATGAGTAAAATGTTTTGATAGAAAAGACAGCTAAATCTGGAGATTGAGCATATGGTACTGATGATCGTTAGCGGTACTTCAGGGTCGGGGAAATCTGTTGCTCTGCGTGCGCTGGAAGATATGGGATTTTATTGCGTTGATAACCTGCCAGTCGTGCTGTTACCCGAGCTGGCAAAGACGCTGAGTGGTCGTGAAATCTCTGCGGCAATCAGCATCGACGTGCGTAATATGCCAGAATCACCGGAAATTTTTGAGCAGGCGATGGATAATCTGCCGGATGACTTTACTCCGCAGTTGCTCTTTTTAGATGCCGATCGCAATACCCTGATCCGTCGTTATAGCGACACCCGTCGTTTGCACCCTTTATCCAGCAAGAATCTCTCTCTTGAGAGTGCGATTGATGAAGAAAGCCATTTACTTGAGCCCCTGAAATCCCGTGCTGACTTGATTATCGACACCTCAGAAATGTCGGTACATGAACTCGCAGAGATGCTCAGAACGCGTCTGCTTGGCAAGCGTGAGCGTGAACTTACCATGGTGTTTGAGTCTTTCGGCTTTAAGCACGGGATCCCCATTGATGCTGACTATGTGTTTGATGTCCGCTTTCTGCCCAACCCACATTGGGATCCTAAACTGCGTCCAATGACCGGCCTTGATCGTCCGGTTGCCGCTTTTCTTGACAGGCATACTGAAGTCCATAACTTTATTTATCAGACCCGGAGCTATCTGGAGTTATGGCTGCCGATGCTGGAAACCAATAACCGTAGTTATCTGACGGTCGCCATTGGTTGTACCGGGGGTAAGCACCGTTCAGTCTATATTGCAGAACAGCTTGCTGATTATTTTCGTTCGCGTGGTAAAAATGTTCAGTCACGCCACAGAACGTTAGAAAAACGTAAAACATGACGGTAAAACAAACGGTTGAAATCACCAACAAGCTGGGCATGCACGCCCGCCCAGCGATGAAACTGTTCGAGCTGGTGCAAAGCTTTGATGCAGAGGTCATGCTGCGTAATGAAGCCGGAACCGAGGCTGAGGCCAGCAGCGTCATTGCGCTGCTGATGCTCGATTCCTCTAAAGGCGGACATATCGAGATAGAAGTCACCGGCCCGCAGGAAGAAGAGGCGCTGGCCGCGGTAATAGCACTTTTCAATGCAGGGTTTGATGAGGACTAGTTTGATGAAGACGAGTCTTCATCAAATCTCTAGTGCAAATTATGCTGCTTGATAAATGACTCACCGCCCAGCTGGCGCATCTGTCGCAAAATCCAGTGCTGGCGCTGAATAACATAATTCGATGGTGCATTGACTTTAAAGCGTATCGGGTTAGGCAGAACGGCTGCCAGCAGCGCAGCTTCTGATGCCGTCAGCTGTTTGGCGGATTTTTTAAAGTAGTGTCTTGCCGCAGCCTCAACACCAAAAATCCCCTCTCCAAACTCAGCGATATTCAAATACACGGTTAAAATCCGCTGCTTGCTCCAGACCGTCTCAGTTACCAGAGTTAATCCCGCTTCCAGCCCCTTACGAACCCAACTGCGTCCATCCCACAAAAAAAGGTTTTTCACCATTTGCTGTGAAATCGTTGAGGCCCCCCGGACACGATTTTCATTGCGTTCATTGTAAGTCAGCGCTTTTTCGATAGCGCCGACATCAATACCCCAGTGTTCGGGAAATTTTTGATCTTCGGCGGCAATGACCGCCAGCCCCATCCACGGTGAGATGTCATCCATACCGACCCAGTCAGAATGAGCCCGGTAGCTAAAATCACCCTCTAGCCAGGCACTGACTTGTCGGTCAACCATCACCGCGGAAAAAGGAACCGGAACCAGGCTAAACAGAATAATTCCCGCCAGCCATAATCCGATAACAGCCAGAGCAGCACGCCAGATAATGCGCTTTAGCCTGTGTAACAGAGTAAAGCGCCGCCTTGTCATTCGGTTAAATCCAGCACGCGAGAGACCAGCTTATTGATACCCGCAGCCGCTTCATCAATACGGGTTGCCAGCATATAAGCCGGTGTGGTCACCACTTTATGCTCTTCATCCACCACAATATCCTCGACCGGGCAAGGAACATGCTCTGCGCCCATATCTTCCAGCATTTCTGCCGTATCGATATCAGTACCAATGGTAATACGTAGTGGAGTATCGAAAATTTTCGGGAGCATAACCGGAGCAATACACATGAAACCCAAGGGCTTGCCCTGTGCATGACAGTCGCGTACCAGTTTTACAAAGTCACTATCCACCGTGCAGTCGATACCCTGAGTAGCAAAGGTACTCAGATTTTTTGCCGCACCAAAACCACCAGGCACTATCAGTCCATCCAACTCTTCGGCTCTCGCTTCATGCAAAGGTCGAATATTACCTCGGGTAATACGTGCGGATTCTTGCAGTATCGAACGAGGCTGCTCGACCTTTTCCCCAGTGAGATGGTTAATCACTTCTGACTGCGCTTTATCTGGCGCGAAACAAACGGCTTCAACTTCTGAATGAGCGAGTGCCAGCAGGGTTAATACTGCTTCATGAATTTCACTGCCATCATAAACACCACAACCACTCAACACTACGCCAATTTTTTTCATTTGTTCCTTCCCATACCGACTTACTGGAATAATTTATTAACAATAACTCATACGTTTAATGACTTTTCGTAACAATATTTCTAATCTTTGCTATCTTGTATAGTGACGAAAAAATTTCATTTACGGTTGTACTGCCCAATTAAAGCAACGAGATAACGTACAACGTCATTTTCCCTGGTGTTGGCGCTGTATTCGCGCACCCCGGCTGAGGCCGGGGTTATTTTTTGGCAACCTCAGAAACCCAGGCTTTCAACACATCTACATCATGCTGCCATTCATGTTTTAACTGCTCTATCCATTCACCGACATTATCAGACCAGGCAGGTAAGTCCGGCGATTGAATCTGCTGAGCTATTTGCTGCAAATGACGCAAGCCTACCGAGCCCGCTGCACCTTTAATTTTATGCCCTTCCTCTACGACACCTTTATCATCTCTGGCAGTCATATTAGAGTCGAGAACTTCCAGATATCCTGGCATCATTTTTTCAAACATCGTGAGCCCGTCGATAATTATCTTCGGCCCTACCAGCTCAATGTATTCTTCAAGCATCGGAATATCGAGTAACGCCTGGTGTGTATCAGCAGCGACGGTCGCCGGAGCTGGGGTCTCTTCTGTATCCTGCGTATCCCAGAATTTTCGAATAATCGACATCAATGCAGGCACTGCCAGCGGCTTGCTCAGCACATCATCCATACCGGCATCGAGATATTCTTTTTTATCCTTTAACACATTCGCCGTTAACGCCACCAGCGGCGGCAGCGACTCTTTGTTAAAGCGCTGATTCAGTTCACGCGAGATGTCCATACCCGTCATATCCGGCAGCTGAATATCCAGCAAGACCAGGTCATATTCACCAGGTTCAAACATCTCCAGCGCTTCTTTTCCAGTCATGGCGATATCGACACTATTACCCAGTTTTTCCAGCACAGAACGGGCGACCACGACATTCAGCTCAATATCTTCTACCAGCAAAACATGTAACGCTGGCAGCGGCATATCGTCATCCAGGGTATCTTCTACTTCTTCGGCAACACTCGGCGCCTGAACTTTCAGAGTAAATACTGACCCCACCCCAGGAGTGCTGCTCACTGTAATATCGCCTCCCATGCTTTTTGCCAGGCGGCGTGATACGGCAAGTCCAATTCCAGTACCGGTAGCTGGTTTACCACCATGATGATCTTTAACCTGATAATACATGGCAAAGATTTTATCTTGCTCGTCTTCAGGGATACCAATACCAGAATCCTGAACTTCAAAGCGCAGATTCTTACCTGCGCCATGACAGACCCGTACCGTGACCTGGCCACCTTTAGGGGTAAATTTCACCGCATTACTGATAAGGTTCCATAAGATTTGGCGCAGTCGAGTTCCGTCAGTAACCACTTTATGAGGAACAGGTAGCGTAGGCTCCATAACAAAAGTCAGTCCCTTCTGCTGGGCCTGTAATCCGGACAGATTTTCGAGTTCAGCGAGGAAACTGGTGAAATCTATCGGCTGGTTATCGAGCTGGACTTTATGACGTTCCAGCTTATCCATATCGATAATATCGTTGAAAATATTACCTAAAGTAATAGCTGAGACATGAATAGTTTTCAGGTAGTTAGTCTGCTCATCCGTCAATTCGGTATCAAGCAAAATACGGCTCAGACCCACAATACCGTTCAGTGGAGTACGCAGTTCGTGACTGATAGTGGAAATAAAGGTCGTTTTATCCCGACTGGCTCGTTCCAGTGCATCCTGATAGCGTTTACGCTCGGTAATATCGCGGCCAAAGCCCATTAAACCATGACGTTTACCCACCCGGTCATAATAGGGAACCTTACGAATTTCAAAACAGGCTTTACGTCCATCGGGATATTCGAGCCACTGCTCGTAAGTCAGAGAAACGTTATGGCGAAAGACTTTTTCATCCGTCTCATTCACTTTTAATGCCGCGTCGGCAGAATAGACATCCTGAGGTTTAAGCTGAATAAGCTGCTTTTCACTTTTACCTGTCAGCAGTTCCATTGCCCGGTTACAGCCTGAAAATTCTTTATCTTCATTTCGGTAAAAAACCAAATCAGGTGAGGCATCAAGGAATGAGCGTAAGAAAGAGGATTGTTGCTCGAGTCTGATTTGCGTCACTTCACGTTCTTGCACTTCAACCTTGAGCTGCTCCAGCATATTCTGGCGCTCAGTCTCCGCTTTAACACGCTCCGCAATCTCCAGATTAAGCTGATTAATATTGTCTTTCAGCTGCACATTAAGACGTAAGTCTCGATCGCGCATCTCTTCTAACTTATCGACCATTTTTGATAACCGCTGTCTGGACTCTTCGAGTTGTTCGACAACGATCGATAAAAAGTAAACCGCCCAGGGAGTAATCAACAAGCCAAAGAAAATAGAGCGTACAACATCAATGCTCTCGACCCGTCCGCTCATCAACAACGTCACCGCCATCTGAACGACCATGGCTGTCACGACTAACGCTGAGGCTAAGAGCAGAGAAAAACGAACCAGACCGAGCTTTACCATTAAATCAACGTAATACTGCGCTAATCTTCTGAGTTGTTTCATGGGCAGTTTCCTTTACCGTAGAGACATTAAATATACCGCAAAATGCGCAACGACCCAGGCTTAAAGTCAGGAATGATCTTCGTCTTTTCCTCTCATCCCACATCACGCCATATCAATGTTAAAAGACCGTTAAAATACCCAATAAACTTATTGACTAATTTAGCGAATGGAATAGTCTGGTACACCCCCATAATGAATGGGGAATTAGATTGCCATTTCTACATAACTTTGACGATGACACAGTTCAACAGTCACGGCGGAGCTATATCTTTTGCATATAAATGCACTTAAATTGCAGATTTAGTCTGTTTTCAGTAATAGCTTTTTCTTATATCTCGCCATTTTACTTTGTAAAATATTATAAAACCCTAAAAAACAGCCAATTGATTTATCATTGGGATCATTCCTAGTTTTTAATCCTAAAAATATCAAATATATTAGAGGAATGTTAAATTAAAAACGCTCACACATAGTGAGCTTGATCACAAAAACCAAAGCATGCACTTAACCTGACGCAGGTTAAAAAAAAGATAAAGTTATTTAATTTCATATAATTAAATGACAAACATTCTATTCCCCTGACAAAGCAATGCTATTTGACGTGTATGCGCTTTCCCGATAACGTGGTTATCCGCTGGAAGCTTTCTGGATGAGTGTTTCACTCATCATATTTATG
>Ga0308165_1005538_pt1 | contig 11663 bp, 6 predicted proteins | sample PhyWR2_FD_201032 | JGI IMG/M metagenome (GOLD analysis project Ga0308165, IMG submission 201032) | Phyllosphere microbial communities from UC Gill Tract Community Farm, Albany, California, United States - DLSLW.R2 | ecosystem: Host-associated > Plants > Phyllosphere > Unclassified | place: USA... | reverse complement strand
CTGGATCACGAATCCGATGCCGTTCCAGCCGGTCAGTTGCGGCTCGAAGCACAGGCGCTCCAGCAGATCCAGCGACAGCTCAAGGCGATCGGCTTCTTCGGCGTCGATGTTCAGGCCAATGTCATATTGCTTGGCCAGCAGGGTAAGCGACAGCAGGCGTGGGTACAGCTCGTCCATCACGCGCTCATATTGCGCACGGCTGTAACGCGGGTGCAGGGCGGACAGTTTGATGGAAATGCCCGGGCCTTCATAAATCCCACGACCGTGTGAAGCCTTGCCGATCGAGTGAATGGCTTGTTCGTACGAGGCCAGGTATTTCTGTGCGTCGTGCTCGGTGAGCGCGGCTTCACCCAGCATGTCGTAGGAGTAGCGGAAGCCCTTGGATTCGAACTTGCTCGCGTTGGCCAAGGCTTCGGCGATGGTTTCGCCAGTAACGAATTGCTCACCCATCAGGCGCATGGCCATGTCGACGCCCTTGCGGATCATCGGCTCGCCACTTTTGCCGATGATGCGGCTCAGGGACGAAGTCAGGCCGGCTTCATTATGAGTAGACACCAGCTTGCCGGTCAGCAGCAGGCCCCAAGTGGCGGCGTTGACGAACAGCGACGGACTGTTGCCCAGGTGTGGCTGCCAATTGCCAGTGCTGATCTTGTCGCGGATCAGGGCGTCACGGGTGCCTTTGTCCGGGATGCGAAGCAGCGCTTCCGCCAGGCACATCAGGGCCACGCCTTCCTGCGAAGACAGGGAAAATTCCTGCAGCAGGCCCTGCACGATCCCGGCACGGCCGCCGGCACTTTTCTGGTTGCGCAACTTTTCGGCAATCGAAGCCGCCAGCTTGTTGGTGGCGTCGGCCATCGGTGCGGGCAGGCGAGCCTGTTCGATCAGCATCGGCACCACTTCCGGCTCAGGGCGGCGGTAAGCGGCGGTGATCGAAGCGCGCAGGACCGATTGCGGCAAGATGCTTTCGGCGAATTCGAGGAAGCACTGGTGAGCGTGGTCGACGTGCAGCTCGCCTGCATCATCACTCGCAGCGGCGCTCAAGCCGTTGAGCTCAGTCAGGGTTGCACCACCCTCGAGTTTTTCCAGGTAATTGAAAATTGCCTGCTTGATCAGCCAGTGGGGCGTGCGATCAATCGAGGTTGCGGCGGCCTTCAGGCGCTCGCGGGTCGGGTCGTCAAGCTTGACGCCAAGGGTGGTGGTAGCCATGTTTTTATCCTCATGTTTGCCACGACTGCGTGGCATCAGCTGGCCGCAAGATTAGCCGTGCTCTGGATGAGGTGCAACCGGGTGCAACCCTTTTTTTGCAGGAATAATGCGCAACTCGTCAGGAAAATAATTCTGGAACGAAAGTCCCGCTTCTGCTTGGTGCTTTTGCTTATAGCAAGCACATTTTACTGACCCATTACGGAGCAAAAGCGCTTTTTTTTCTGAGGAATCCGACTAGGTGCAACTAATTCTCGAGAAATGGGTTGCACCTTATTTGCAATGTTGCATAGCATCTGCGCCCCAAGGTGCAACCGATCAAAAGTTGGCTGCACCGGCTGATGGCTTTCCTGGGGAAACATCAGTCATAAATGCGCGGCCTCCCGAAGCGTCTGTCAAACATCATCGTTTACAGGCGGTTCAACTTGCCGCTGCTACATAAAAACAAAGCCAGGGCGTCACTTAATGAGCAATCCAACCCTGATCACGTTCGTGATCTACATCGCAGCAATGGTGCTGATCGGCTTCATGGCCTATCGCTCCACCAACAACCTTTCCGATTACATCCTGGGCGGTCGCAGCCTGGGCAGCGTTGTCACCGCGTTGTCCGCCGGTGCTTCCGACATGAGCGGCTGGTTGCTGATGGGCCTGCCGGGCGCCATCTACATGTCCGGCCTTTCGGAAAGCTGGATCGCCATCGGCCTGATCGTCGGTGCCTACCTGAACTGGCTGTTCGTCGCCGGCCGTCTGCGTGTGCAGACCGAGCACAATGGCGATGCGCTAACCCTGCCGGACTACTTCTCCAGCCGTTTTGAAGACAAAAGCGGCCTGCTGCGGATCATTTCCGCGATCGTGATCCTAGTGTTCTTCACCATCTACTGCGCCTCCGGCATCGTGGCCGGTGCCCGCCTGTTCGAAAGCACTTTCGGCATGTCCTACGAGACCGCGCTGTGGGCCGGTGCTGCGGCAACGATTGCCTACACCTTCGTAGGCGGTTTCCTGGCAGTGAGCTGGACCGACACCGTACAAGCCACGCTGATGATCTTCGCCCTGTTGCTGACGCCGATCATCGTGCTGCTGGCCACTGGCGGCGTCGACACCACGTTCCTGGCCATCGAAGCGCAGAACCCAAGCAACTTCGACATGCTGCGCAACACCACCTTCATCGGCATTATCTCGCTGATGGGTTGGGGCCTGGGTTACTTTGGTCAGCCGCACATTCTTGCGCGTTTCATGGCGGCGGACTCGGTCAAGTCGATCGCCAATGCCCGTCGCATCTCCATGACCTGGATGATCCTGTGCCTGGGTGGCACCGTAGCGGTAGGCTTCTTCGGTATCGCCTACTTCTCCGCGAACCCTGACGTGGCCGGTCCCGTGACCGAGAACCATGAACGTGTGTTCATCGAGCTGGCAAAAATCCTCTTCAATCCATGGATTGCCGGTGTGCTGCTGTCCGCCATCCTGGCTGCCGTGATGAGCACCCTGAGCTGCCAATTGCTGGTGTGCTCGAGTGCCCTGACCGAAGACTTCTACAAGACTTTCCTGCGTAAGTCGGCTTCCCAGCTGGAGCTGGTGTGGGTCGGTCGTGCCATGGTGCTGCTGGTGGCACTGGTCGCCATTGCGCTGGCCGCCAACCCGGAAAACCGCGTGCTGGGCCTGGTCAGCTACGCCTGGGCGGGTTTTGGTGCCGCATTCGGTCCGGTGGTTCTGATCTCCGTGATCTGGAAAAACATGACCCGCAATGGTGCACTGGCTGGCATCCTGGTGGGTGCGATCACCGTGATCGTGTGGAAACACTTCGAACTGCTGGGTCTGTACGAAATCATCCCTGGTTTCATCTTCGCCAGCCTGGCGATCTACATCGTCAGCAAAATGGGCGCGCCGACTCAAGGCATGCAACAGCGTTTTGCTGCGGCCGAGGCCGATTACCGCCTGAACAAGTGATCGTGACGAGCTGATGCTCTGACCTTTCGCTAAAACGGCCCGCTTCCTTCTGGAGGCGGGCCGTTTTTTTTGCGTAGGGTCAACAATGCTCGGGTTGCCCACTCGGCTGCGAAGTCCTGACGTTCACCTTCGTACAAGGTAAACTTGCGGGCCTTCGCAGGAGCAATCATGAATTATCGTCACGCCTTCCATGCCGGCAATCACGCCGATGTGTTCAAACACCTGACCTTGACCCGCCTCATCGCCTTGATGTCGCGCAAGGAGCAGCCATTCGCCTATCTGGATACGCACGCCGGTATTGGTCTGTATGACCTTCAGGGCGATCAGGCGAACCGTACCGGCGAGTACCTGGAAGGCATCGCGCGACTGTGGGATCAGCCAGACCTGCCGGCGGCGACCGCCGATTACATGAAGGTGCTGCACGACATGAACCCGGATGGCCAGCTGCGCTATTACCCGGGTTCACCGGAGCTGGCGCGACGCCTGACGCGAGCGCAGGACCGGGTGATGCTCAACGAGAAGCATCCCGAAGATGGCGTGCTGCTCAAGGACAACATGGCTGGCGACCGTCGAGTGAAAGTGCACCTGGGCGAGGGCTGGCACGTGGCCCGCGCGATGTTGCCGGTGCAGGAAAAGCGCGCGGTGATGTTGATCGATCCACCGTTTGAACAGCTCGATGAAATGCAGCGCTGTGCGGCTTCGTTGAAAGAGGCGGTTGGCCGGATGCGCCAGACAGTGGCGGCGATCTGGTACCCGGTGAAGGACCAGCGCATGTTGCGTCGTTTCTACCAGGACCTGGCCGGGACGGGCGCACCCAAGTTGCTGCGCGTGGAGTTGCTGGTGCATCCGCTGGAAACACCCAACAGCCTGAACGGTTCCGGGCTGGCGATTGCCAACCCACCCTGGGGGCTGGAAGAGGAGCTGCGCGAGCTGCTGCCGTGGCTGTCCGAGAAACTGGGGCAGACCCAGGGCGGCTGGAAGATGGACTGGTTGATTGCTGAGTAACAGCATTCCCCTGTAGGAGCGAGCACGTCGAGGCGTCGAACCGTCGCGATGGTCGTTAACGATAACGCTGGCGGCCTGACACCCCGCGGTGCCTGGACTTCCATCGCGAGCATGCTCGCTCCTACAGTTCAGGCAGGGATGCCCTAGATCGGGCAGGTCACGCCTGTACCGCCAATCCCGCAGTAACCTTCAGGGTTCTTGGCCAGGTACTGCTGGTGATAGGCCTCGGCGAAGAACACCGTCGGTGCCTGGTCGATTTCGGTGGTGATCGTGCCTTGGCCCGCCTTCGATAGTTCCTCCTGGAACACCGCTTTGCTGCGTTCGGCGGCGGCGAGTTGTTCCGGGGTGGTGGCGTAGATCACCGAGCGGTACTGGGTGCCGATGTCGTTGCCCTGGCGCATGCCCTGGGTCGGGTTGTGCAGTTCCCAGAACATCTTCAGCAGCTCGTCGTAGCTGACTTTCTGCGGCTCGTAGACCACCAGTACGACTTCGCTGTGACCGGTCAGGCCCGAGCACACTTCCTCGTAGGTGGGGTTCGGCGTGAAGCCACCCGCGTAACCCACGACCGTGCTGACCACACCTTCGCGCTGCCAGAACCGGCGTTCCGCGCCCCAGAAGCAACCCAGGCCAAAAATGGCAAATTCCACGTCATCGAAGAACGGACCCAGCAGCGGCGTGCCTTTAACGAAATGGTTTTCCGGCAAGGTCATCGGGGTTTCGCGGCCAGGCAGAGCTTGTTCTTTAGTCGGTAGCACGTTTTTGTTCACCAGAATTTCCGAGCGCAAGACCATCATCAGTCCCCTCAGTCAGGTTGAAATGTAAGGAATCAGACCGCCAGTGTGCCCGAGAGTCGCGTCGCTGTCAGGCGATTGGGCCACGCGGATAGCGTTTGAGCTTGTCGATCAGCTCGGCGCCCGGAATCGGTCGGTCGAACAGGTAGCCCTGGCCAACGTCACAACGGTGACGGCGCAGGAACGTCAGTTGCTCGGCTGTTTCGATGCCTTCGGCCACGACCTTGAGTTTAAGGTTGTGGGCCATGGCAATCACCGCGGAGGTGATTTCCATGTCGTCCTGGTTGTCCGGGATTTCGTGAATGAAGCTTCGATCGATCTTGATGATGTCGATGGGGAATTTTTTCAGGTAACTGAGCGAGGAGTATCCGGTGCCGAAGTCATCCATGGCCAGGGTCAGCCCCAGGCGCTTGAGCTGGTCGAGCTGCAAGTGGGTGTCTTCGGTGGCTTCCAGCAGCAGGCCTTCGGTCAGTTCCAGCTCCAGCAGGCATGCCGGCAGCGCTTCTTCCTTGAGGATGTTGGCGATCGAGGACACCAGGTCCGGGTCGGAGAACTGCTTGGGTGACAGGTTGATCGCCACCTGCAGATTGCCCAGGCCGGCAGCGGTCAACTCTTTGCTCATGCGGCAGGCCTGGCGGGCGATCCACTTCCCGATCGGGATAATCAGGCCCGTTTCTTCGGCGACGCTGATGAACTGGTCCGGACGGATCATGCCTTTTTCCGGATGGTTCCAGCGCAGCAGCGCTTCCATGCCCAGCAGCCGACCGCTGCGCAGGCACAGCTTGGGCTGGTAGAACACATCCAGCTCGTTCTGGGTCAGGGCGCGCCGCAGGTTGTTCTCGACGAACAGTTTGTAGCTGGCCTCGGCATTCAACGCTTCGGTGAAGACCTGCACCTGATGTTTGCCGTTGGCCTTGGCCTTGTGCAGCGCGAGGCCGGCGTTACGCATCAGGGTCTGTGGGTCACGTCCGTGCAGCGGTGCGCAGGCCAGGCCGACGGAGCCGGTGACGCTGATCAATTGGTTGTCGACGAACATGGGTTTGTCGAGCGTCGCCAACAGTTGATTGGCAACCTGCTGGCCCGATGTGAGGTCGGTGTTGTCCAGCAGTACGGCGAATTCGTTACTGGCGAAACGCGCCAGACTGCCGCCCGGCGACAGGCTGTTGCGCAGGCGACGGGCCAGGCTGATCAGCAGCTTGTCACCCGTCTGGTGGCCCAGGCTGTCATTGATTCGCTTGAAGTTGTCGATGTCCACCAGCAGCAGGCTGATCGGGGTATCGCTGTCTCGGGCGAAGCGTTCATCGAGGTTTCGGATGAAGGCCGGCCGATTGCCCAGGTTGGTCAGGTTGTCGGTGTAGGCCAGGCGTTCGATGCGCTGCTGGGCGAGCTTGGTCTGGGTGATGTCTTCGTAGATGCCGATGTAATGCGTCAGTTCGCGGTTGTCGCCGTACACCTTGGAGATCGACAACTGGCCCCAGTAGGGTTCGAGGTTTTTCCGGCGACTTTTGAATTCACCCTGCCAGCTGTTGCTCTTGGCCAGTGAAGACGGCGCATCGAACAACAGTTCACTGAGGTTTTCCAGGGCCGGCAGCTCCGACAGCCGCTGGCCGTGGACTTCTTCGGTGCTGTACTGGGTGATGGCGGTGAAGCTGGGGTTGACGTACTCCACCACGCCATCGCAGTTGACCAGCAGAAAGGCGTTGGCACTCTGTTCGACCGCGCGCTGGAACAAGTGCAGTGCGCTGGTGGCGGTGCGCCGATTGTGGTTGTTGATCACTTGGGCGAACTGATCAGCCAGTTCGCCGGCAAACGCAATCTCGTCGGACTGCCAGTCGCGGGTTTCACCTGATTGCTCCAGGCAGAGCACGCCGACCACCTGGCCGTCGATGCGGATGCTGGCGTCGAGCATCGCGTTGACGTTACGAGCGCGCAGGGCCTCGGCCATTTCCCGGGTGCGTGGGTCGCGGATGGCGTTATGCGCATCGATCGCCCGGCTGCCGTGCAGCGCATCCATGTAATCGGGGAAGCCACTGATGTCGATGGCGTCAGGCAACTCATAAGTCTGGGTGCAGCGGTGATACGCCGAAATCGGTACCAGCAGCGAGCCTTCCAGGTTCCACAGGCTGGCGCAATCGATCTGGTAAATGTCACAGGCGCTGCGGGTGATCAGCTCGGCCGCTTCTTGCACGGAGTTGCCAGTGCTATAGCGCTGGCGCGTCAGCAGCAGGATCAGGTCTTGTTGGGCGCGTACCCGGTCCAGATGCAGGAGTTGTTCCTGCTGGGCGCGTTGATTGAGTTCCAGGGCGATTTGCAGCCGGGTGTTGCGGGTTTCGAGATCCAGTGCCGGCAGCAGTGGTTCACCTTCGAAAATGCCGTCGACCACCATCAGGTAGCCACGCAGCAAATGTCTGTTGTGTTGTTTGTAGGCTTCGCCCAGCTCCAGCAGGCTCAGGGTGCCCGCAGCGGTGTGCAGGGTGTACCGGACCAGGTAGTGGGCGTTACTGGTCAGTTGCTGCTGGATGGTGTCATGCAGATGATAGCGTGCTTCGGGCTCCATCAAGCTGGCGTAGGGCGAGCCGACGAGCGCGCACAGCTCCACCGCCGGGAGGCCGAACTGTCGCTCGCAATTGGGATCGAGAAACAACAGGGCCCAGCTCGGTTCGTTCAGCCGTTCGAAACGCAGCATGCCGAGGCGCGAAGGCACCGGCAGTTGCGTCACTACCTCGGCCACCATACGGCTGGCGGCATCGGGTTGGCTTTTCATGGAAGGAACTCGCTTCGATTGTGCTGAACGCGCCGGGCTCTCGCCCTCTTTACTGTTGCCTGCAGCAAGGTTGCATCATTGCGACACCGACTGACAAGAGACATGAAGGCCAAGTGCTATAAGAATATGTCGGCAGGCAGGAAGAATTCTTCAGTTCGTGGCGAAAACTACCGGATTCAGCCCATGCGAGGTTAACGCAACCTGATTTTCAGCGTTTGCAGAGGCCCGCCACACCGGTTGTGATAAGTCACCTGAAGGTGCCGGGACTCCACCCGCAGATGGGCAAAGTTGTCCTGGCTGATCACTGGGCTGGTCAGTTGATGCCGGTACTCGCCTGCGTCGGTCCTGGCCAGCGGTTCGTCGAATACGAAGGTACAAGTTCGGGCATAGGGCAACAGCATGCTGTTGCACAGCGGTGAGGAGACGATGGTGTGCACTTCGAAGTCCGGGTCTTCGCTGTGGGTCAGCCGGCTGGTCAGGGAGCCGTGGACATCGCCGCAAACGAAGAAGACATTTTTGATCCGGTGTGTACGAATCGTTTCCAGCAATCGTAATCGTTGCTCCGGAAAGGCTTGCCAGGCATCCGTGGCGAACCGTCTGCGGTCGGGGTACAACACCACGCTGGTGACCACGAACTTGACGCGTGCCGGGCTGTGAACCAGCCAGGTGCACAAGGCCTGCTCCTGCTCTTCGTCGAGAATGCGCCGATTGTCGGCCGACAGATTGCGCCGTGTGCGGCTATCGGTGACAAACCATTCGATATCGCCATGGGTAAACTGGTACCAATAACGGCTGAGGTGACGATTGATTGTCCCATCGTCGTGCAGCTCATGGGCGGGGCTGTGGCTGGCCTGGTACAGCTCGTACGCGGCGATGGCATTGTCGTATAAATGATCGTCGCCCCGGTTTTTGTTGGCCGGCCAGTTGTCCTCGATTTCGTGGTCGTCGAGGATCATGTACGTCGGGATTCCGGACATCAGTCTCGCTATGTGCGGTTGGGAAAAGGCCGTGCGGTACTTCTCCAGGATTTCCCCGTAATCGCGGTCAGGCGCAATGAGATTCAAGTCGTCGATGTAGACCTGGTCGCCGGTCATTACCATCGCGTTGATCGGCGCCGCGCGATGCTGCGCCAAGTGGTTGATCGAGGCAAAGATGCGGTCGCCCAGATGTGGCAGCGCAGCCATTCCAGCGGTCATGCGCAGGTATCGACACGAGCCGACGATGTATCCCCTCGGCGCCGTCGCGCTGTCTGACGGCGTGCGGAAACGATAGATGTCCCGAGGCCATTGCAGCGCCAGCTCCTGGATTGACTCCACGGTATGCAGAGCGCTCATCGGGCTGAACCAGCCCGCCTGGTACTCGTATTCGGTATCGGCGGCGAGCTGGTTCAGGGCAATGACCTCGCACATGTCGCGCTGCTCTGTCAGTTGGCTGAAAACCCCGCGGGACCAATGAGCCTCGCCCCTGTGTCGATAGCGCAGGCCGGCGAATACCAGGGCACCTTTTTGCGATTTGCCCCGTAGGAATATCCGGGTGTGAGACGACGTAGTGTGTCCAATGATCGGGCCGACGGTAGGTTTGTGCAGGTAGGAATTCATTCGACGCAGTACTCGTTGAGCCAAAAGTGTGTTGGCCCAGCCTAGAGATTGCCTCGCAAAAAAAATCGGGGTGAAGTGGACGGAGGGTGTGGGATTTGTAAGCCCGATCTGTCGGACAAGGGAGGAGGGCATCTGCCAATAAAATCAGGGCAAAAAAAGCCCCGCCAAATTGACGGGGTTGAGGTACGAGCGTGGCGCTCGAAAAAGCAGCGACGCGACAGGCCCTCCGGTGAAGGAGGGCCGGCCGGTGTTACAGCAGGATAGTACGGATGTCCGCCAGCAGGTCGCTCAGGCGCTTGGTGAAGCGAGCCGCAGCGGCGCCGTTGATCACGCGGTGATCGTAGGACAGCGACAGCGGCAGCATCAGCTTCGGCTGGAAGGCCTTACCGTCCCAGACTGGCTGGATGGTGGCCTTGGAAACACCGAGGATCGCCACTTCCGGCGCGTTGACGATCGGCGTGAAGCCGGTGCCGCCAATGTGGCCGAGGCTGGAAATGGTGAAGCAGGCGCCTTGCATGTCGTCAGCGGTGAGCTTCTTGTCGCGAGCCTTGGCGGCCAGCGCAGCGGCTTCGGCTGCCAGTTGCAGCAGGCTCTTCTGGTCGACGTTCTTGATGACCGGTACCAGCAGGCCTTCAGGGGTGTCGACGGCGAAGCCGATGTTCACGTACTTCTTGCGGATCACAGCCTTGCCGCTTGGAGCCAGCGAACTGTTGAAGTCCGGCAATTCCTTGAGCAGGTGCGCGCAGGACTTGAGCAGCAGCGGCAGGATGGTCAGCTTGACGCCAGCCTTCTCGGCAACTGCTTTCTGTGCGACGCGGAAGGCTTCCAGTTCGGTGATATCAGCCGAATCGAACTGAGTCACGTGCGGGATGTTCAGCCAGCTGCGATGCAGGCTCGACGCGCCGATCTGCATCAGGCGGGTCATCGGCACTTCTTCGGTTTCGCCGAAGCGGCTGAAGTCCACGGCCGGAATCGGCGGAATGCCCGCACCTCCGGTAGCGCCGGCAGCAGCCGGTGCTTCCTTGGCCTTCTGCATCATCGTCTTGACGTAAGCCTGCACGTCTTCCTTGAGGATGCGACCGTGCGGGCCGCTGGCGCCAACAGCGCTCAGCTCTACACCGAACTCGCGAGCCAGTTGACGCACGGCTGGGCCCGCGTGAACCTTGGCGCCCGGCTTGGCTGGAGCGGCGGCCGGTGCGGCAGCCGCAGGAGCGGAGGCAGCAGGCGCAGCAGCGGCAGGTGCAGGCGCGCTCGGAGCCGCAGCGGCCGGAGCCGGTGCAGCCGCAGGCGCGGCGCCTTTGACCTTGAGCTTGAGAATCAGGTCTCCGGTGCCGACTTCGTCATCGAGCTTGACCGAAACGCTTTCCACCACGCCAGCGGCAGGCGATGGAATTTCCATGCTGGCCTTGTCGGACTCCAGGGTGATCAGCGATTGGTCAGCTTCGACGCTGTCGCCGGCCTTGACCAGCACTTCGATGATCTTGGCCTTGCCCGCCGAACCGATGTCCGGAACGTGAATATCCTGGACGCTGTCGGCAGCGGGTGCGGCTGGTGCCGCAGCAGCAGGGGCTGGCGCAGCAGCGGCCGGAGCTGGGGCGGCAGCAGCCGGCGCCGCAGCACCCGCCACTTCCAGGTCCAGAATCAGGTCGCCAGTGCCAACTTCGTCATTGAGCTTGACGCTGATGGCCTTGATCACGCCAGCGGCAGGCGATGGGATTTCCATGCTGGCCTTGTCGGATTCCAGGGTGATCAGCGACTGGTCAGCTTCGACGGTGTCGCCGACCTTGACCTGGATTTCGATGATCTGAGCCTTGCCTGCCGAACCGATGTCCGGCACGTGCACTTGCTGAACCGAAGCGGCAGCCGGGGCAGCAACTGGCGCCGCAGCAGGGGCAGGGGCGGCAGCAGGCGCTGCTTTTTCCGCAGGAGCAGCGGCAGGCGCAGGGGCCGCAGCAGCGGCACCTTCGACTTCCAGCTCAAGCAGTTCGTCGCCTTCTTTCAGGCGATCGCCCAGCTTCACTTTCAGGCTCTTGACGATACCGGCCTTCGGCGCGGGCACTTCCATGCTCGCCTTGTCCGATTCCAGTGTCAGGATGCTCTGGTCGGCTTCGATACGGTCGCCGACCTTCACAAACAGTTCAATTACTTCACCTTCACCGCTGCCGATGTCAGGTACGCGAATGAGTTCGCTCACGGAATCTCTCCTCAGCAGTCCAGTGGGTTGCGTTTTTCCGGGTCGATCCCGAACTTGGCGATGGCTTCAGACACCACCTTGGGTTCGATATCGCCACGGTCAGCCAGTGCTTCAAGGGCTGCCAACACCACGAAATGACGGTCGACTTCGAAGAAATGACGCAG
>Ga0308165_1005535_pt1 | contig 11668 bp, 10 predicted proteins | sample PhyWR2_FD_201032 | JGI IMG/M metagenome (GOLD analysis project Ga0308165, IMG submission 201032) | Phyllosphere microbial communities from UC Gill Tract Community Farm, Albany, California, United States - DLSLW.R2 | ecosystem: Host-associated > Plants > Phyllosphere > Unclassified | place: USA... | reverse complement strand
GGTAATTATTACTATTGGAAAACGACACACCAAACGAGGTTATTCTAACAAACCGCCGTATACCGAACGGTACGTACGGTGGTGTGAGGAGACAGCAGGGAAACTAATTCCCTGCTTCTTACTCGATCCCCTCTGCCATACTTCCGAAGTTTAGGTGGCCTGTGCGCTGGCAAAACTTCGGAAGTATGTTGTTGCTCAGCGCTGTTAAAATATGTTAAAAACAAACACTTAGCTTAGCTATTCAGTATTTTTGATATCTGTTTAGGTTTAAAAAGATGGTAATCCTGTTTTTTTAAGTTCAAAACCATTCCAGTGCATGAAGAAAAAGAGTTTTTGGTTAATTACCGTATTAATGACGGTGGCTTTGCTTGGTGTATTTGTAATGCAGTTGTATTACATCAGGGAATCCTATAAACTAAAATCCCAGCTTTTTGATGAACAGGTAAACCAAACACTCTCTACTGTAGTAAGTAAAATCCAGCGGAGAAGCGTTGCCGATCATTTAAACCGTAAGGATGCCGAAAATAAGCTTAAGCAGCTTCAGGATTCCAGGCAACGTGCGTTAGATATTAAGGATTTACGCCAACAATATACCCAGGAGGCAGAATTGCGACAAGCCGAAAGGGAAAACCAGATCGAGAACTATCTTAATCAGCAGGATAGTATTATCCGAGTAGAATACCGTGCGCCCAATGTAATTTCTGAAAAAGAATATGCTTCATTATCGTCGAGGAATGGCGATAAAGTTGATTTACAGATGGATGCTTTCATTGATATGAGGAGTTTGGTTTTAAAAGGCTACAGCATGCGTAGCAAAACCTTGCTTCCATCATCAAAAACATATGAATTTAAGAGTTTGCAAAGTTTGCCGGATACTTTAAGGTATTTAGTTTTTGATCCCCGCAATGGCAATCCGGGTTTTGCAAGTGTTGCAAAAATCCCTAATGATTTAGAAAAGAAATTTAGCCGCGAGGATGAAATTGCAAAAAGGAAATTAGAACTTAAAATCGCATCTTTAGGGAAAGATACTTTTTCGTATACCCGATCGAGTGTGGTTGAAGATGTATCAAAAGAACTGCAGGAGGCCAACGTTCCAATTTACAAGCGCATAAATTTTAATTCGTTGGGCAATTTGTTAAAGGAAGAGCTCATTGCAAACAATATTACGATCGAACCATCTTACCGGGTTTCGTTAGCCAAAAAAGATTCGACCATTTTCATTACCGCCTCCAATAAAAAAGGAGAATTCTTACCTGAAAATACCTATAAGATTCCTTTGTTTGGAAACGATTTATTCCGCGATCCAGGGATGCTTTTGGTAAGTTTTCCGAATAAAAACTCTGCTATTATTGCTAACCTCAGTGCTACCCTGGCTTCATCGATCGGCTTGTTACTGGTACTTGTTTTCATTTTTTCTTATACGCTTTACGCCATTTTAAAGCAAAAGAAACTGTCGGAAATGAAGACAGATTTCATCAATAACATGACGCATGAGTTTAAAACCCCTGTGGCCACCATTATGATTGCCAGCGAGGCCTTGAAAGACCCCGAAGTAACCGAGGATAAGGCCAGATTAAAGCGCTTGGCAGGAATTATTTACGATGAAAATGTGCGTTTGGGCAGCCATATCGAGCGTGTACTCAGTATTGCACGTTTAGAAAAAGGCGAGCTTACCATGGAGAATACCGAAGTGGATATGAACGATCTGATCGTGATTGTACTCGATAGCATGGAATTACAGCTGCAAAAAAGAAATGCCATCATACATGTACATACAGATGCAGAAAATGCAGTGGTGTACGGTGATGAACTGCACCTCTCCAATGTAATTTACAACCTGATTGATAATGCGAATAAATACAGTAGCGATATACCCGAAATCACCATCACTACCCGTAATAGCCACAAGAACTTAATTGTTGAAATAGCAGACAAGGGTATTGGAATGACCAAAGAGCAATCGAGGCGGATTTTTGACCAGTTTTACAGGGTGCCAACAGGAAATTTACATGATGTTAAAGGCTTTGGCCTGGGTTTAAATTATGTACAGGATATTATTAAAAAACTGAACGGAACGGTTAAGGTAAGTAGCGAAAAAGATAGGGGAACAACCTTCGAAATATCTTTACCTTTATAAACCGGCTAACCATCGGCACAAAAGGTTGCTTTATCGATACATTAAAGTGCAACGGGTTTAATTTGCTTAATATAGTAGTGTATTAACATATTGTACATATAAATTAAACCCTTATGCATATTCAGAATCAAACTTTCAATGTAGGTAATGCTACATACGTGAATAAAATTAAGAAAATGAAAAAAATACTTCTGGTAGAGGATGATCCGAATTTAGGTTTATTGTTGCAAGACTATTTACAGCTTAAAGGTAAATTTGATGTGGTATTATGTACAGATGGGGAAGACGGATTAAGAACGTTTAATAAACAGAACTTCGATCTTTGTATTTTGGACGTGATGATGCCGAAAAAAGATGGATTTACGCTCGGTAAAGACATTAGAAAGGTGAATACGCAGGTTCCGATTATTTTTGCAACAGCCAAAACCATGCTGGAAGATAAATCTGCGGCTTATGATTTAGGCGGAGATGATTACATTACCAAACCATTCCGTATTGAGGAACTTTTGCTGCGCATTAATGCCATGTTTAAGCGCATAGCCAATAAAACCGATCAAAACGACGAGGCTGCAGAAACACAGTTTTCTATCGGGCAGTACCATTTCGATTATACCACACAGATTATTACCAATAACGATGTACAGCAAAAACTATCTACCAAAGAAGCAGAGCTGCTGCGTTTATTGTGTTTAAAAAAGAATACGGTGTTGACCCGCGAAGAAGCCTTATTGAGTATCTGGCACGACGACAATTACTTTAACGGCCGTAGCATGGATGTGTTTTTAAGTAAACTCCGTAAGTACCTTAGGGCCGATCCGGCAGTAGAAATTATCAATGTACACGGAAAAGGGTATAAGCTGTTGGTGAGCTAAATCGAATTAAATGCTAAGTGCCGTCCTCCTGAACTTGTTTCAGGATCTGATGCAACGTGTTTACCAAAAGATGCTGAAATAAATTCAGCAGGACTTATTTTCGGAAAATACTTTTATATATATAAATCCTCCTGAATAGGCGGAATAATATTTCTTTCCTGTGCAAGTTTAAACAGTGTATCAACTGCTTTGCGGCCTTCTTCGCCCAGGTTAATGCTATATTTATTTACATAGAGTTCGATATGTTTGTACATCACGCTTTCTTCCATGGCCTGGGCATGCTGGCGGATAAAATCAATACCTGATTTTGGGTGAGCAAAAGCAAACTCTACTGATTGGCGGATTAACCGGTTCACTTTTAACTGTACTTCGCGATCTAAGTTCCGGTTAATTACGATACCGCCTAATGGAATGGCACAACCCGTTAGTTTCTCCCAGTAATCGCCCAAATCAACAATTTTGGTTAAACCTTTATCCTGGTAGGTGAACCTGTTTTCGTGGATGATCAGCCCCAGATCGATCTCCTCGTTAAGTAAAGCAGATTCAATTTCCGAAAAAACCAGTTCCTGCTTGTTCAGCAAATGGGGGTAGGCAATGCCCAATAAAAAATTTGCCGTTGTGTATTTTCCCGGGATCCCGATTTTAAGCGGGGAGTTTGGCATTTGCAGCCGGGGATCGGTTGAACCTTCAAAATTGTTTTTACTGATCAACAGTGGACCAACACCAAAGCCTAAGGCACTCCCGGCATCTAATAAGGCATATTGATTGGCTACGTAAGCAAAAGCATGGAAACTTAACTTGGTAATGTCTAATTCGCCTTTCATTGCCTTTTGATTTAAGGTTTCCACGTCATCGTATAAAACCTCAAATTCTAAACCTTCGGTGTCGATTTTGTGGTGGATTAGTGCGTCGAAAATAAATGTATCGTTAGGGCAGGGAGAAAATCCAAGTGTAAGTTTCATAAATCAAAATTAACTACTGTAATAAACTAATCGGTCATAATCAGTTCATTTCTCCGATAAAAGCAATCGCCCAATCATTTAGGTTTTTTACGGCAAGGCCTATTTTCCAATTGTCTTTGTTTCTTGGTTCTACATAATTGGATATGCTCCTAATTTGCAGGCAATCGATATTTAATTGTTTACAGGCATAAAAAACAGCAGCACCTTCCATGCTTTCAGTGGTTGGGTTAAATCTTTTAATCAAACTTTGTATGCTTTTTTCACTTCCTGTTACACAGTTCATGGTAATACCCTTCGCAATCGGTAAGCTTACTTCTCTTCGGGTTTTCGATGTATAATGGTTGTCGCCAAATCCTAAATCAGTTATGGTTAAAAAATCCTCCCCACTTTCTGCACCGAGTTCGGCAAAGGTATCTTCGGTTATGCTTAAGATGGTTCCTAAAGGAATATTTCGATCAAAACAGCCTGCAATGCCAAAATTCACAACAAGATCGTATTTTGAGGAAAGATGCCTGCCCAGGGCGAAAGCTGTTACCACCATTCCAACTCCTGTAATGAGCAGATCAAAATTTTTACTCTCCACAAAATCGCCTTCCGGCAAATTAAAATGTTGATAAAAGAAGGCGAGTTCGGCCTTGGTAGCAGCAACAACTAGAGTTTTCATAAGGTTAAAGGTAAGGAAATAGCAGGAATGTAAAATGTGAGATGGAATATGGAAGGTAAATCAGCATAATCTGGGGGAGAATGTAAGATGGAAAATGGAATACGTATAATGGAAAGGAATAAATCTAGGAGAGACATGTTTACATCATCCATCAGACATCATCCATTTTATCTGTATATTTGCATTTTATTTTATAGTAATGATTTACATAACGAGAAAAGCATCATTTAACGCGGCGCATAAACTGGCCCGTACCGATTGGGATGATGATAAAAATAATGAAGTTTATGGTAAATGTGCCAATCCCAACTGGCATGGCCATAACTATTGGCTGTATGTTACGGTTAAAGGCGAGGTTAATCCGGAAACAGGTTTTCTGGTTGATTTAAAATGGCTGAAAGACGTAATGAATGATTATGTGGTAGATAAAGTTGACCATAAAAACTTAAATCTTGATGTAGATTTCATGAAAGGCAAGCTGGCTTCGACCGAAAACCTGGCCATAGAGATCTGGAAACAGCTATTGGCGCCAATTGCAGAGAGCGGGGCCGTTTTACACTGCGTAAAAATCTACGAAACTGAAAATAATTTTGTTGAATACTTTGGTTAAAAACCTGAATTAATGAGCAATAAAGACGTACTAAAAGGCGAATCGAGGGATGGTTATGTAAAAATAGACCGTTACAACGAAGATAAAATTGAAGCAGTAGCCTCACATTATAAGGATATCCTGGGCCAGTTGGGTGAAAACCCTGAACGCGAAGGATTGATAAAAACACCTGAACGTGTGGCCAAAGCGCTACAATATTTAACCCATGGCTACGATTTAAAACCAGATGAAATTCTTAAAGGAGCAATGTTCGAAGAGGATTACAGCCAGATGGTTGTAGTTAAAGATATTGAAGTGTATTCGATGTGCGAACACCATATGCTGCCATTCTTCGGCAAAGCACATATTGCCTATATCCCAAATGGGCACATTGTTGGCTTGAGCAAAATTCCGCGCGTGGTTGATGCCTTTGCCCGCCGTTTACAGGTACAGGAACGTTTAACCAACGAAATCAGGGATTGTATCCAAAATACACTAAACCCAATGGGAGTTGCCGTGGTAATGGAATGCAGGCACCTGTGCATGTCTATGCGCGGTGTACAAAAACAAAACTCGGTTACCACAACCTCGGCTTTTACCGGCACCTTTTTAAGCAACGATAAAACAAGAGCAGAGTTTTTAAGGTTAATTACAGCAAGTTTAGATTAACCCCTGCCCCTAAAGGGGTATGGATTCAACAATAATAATTTAACTAAATATTTAATTTCCCCTTTTAGGGGACTAAGGGGTATGAAAGCATATATTTTTCCCGGACAGGGAGCACAGTTTGTAGGTATGGGTAAAGATCTTTATGAACACCCAAAGGCTGCAGAATTATTCGAACAGGCAAACGAAATTATCGGTTTCCGCATCAGCGATATTATGTTCGGCGGAACGGACGAAGAGCTTAAACAAACCAATGTAACGCAACCTGCAATATTTTTGCATTCGGTTATCTTGGCAAAAGTTTTGGGCGGTGATTTTAAACCAGATATGGTTGCCGGTCACTCTTTGGGCGAATTTTCGGCTTTAGTGGCTGCCAATGCCTTATCTTTTGAAGATGGGTTTAAACTGGTTATCGCACGTGCAAACGCGATGCAGAAGGCCTGCGAGGCTCAGCCATCAACAATGGCGGCTATTTTAGGCCTGGCGGATGATGTAGTTGAAAAAATCTGCGCAGAAATTGATGCGATAGTGGTACCTGCAAATTATAACTGCCCAGGCCAATTGGTAATTTCGGGCAGCATAGAAGGTATTGACCTGGCTTGTGCCAAATTAACTGAGGCGGGTGCAAAAAGAGCTTTAAAATTGAATGTTGGGGGCGCATTTCATTCACCATTAATGGAGCCTGCAAAAATTGAATTACAGGCAGCTATTGAGGCCACCAATATTTCGGCACCAATTTGCCCTGTTTATCAAAATGTTGATGCTAAGCCATATACAGATCCTGCAGAAATTAAAACCAATTTAATTAAACAATTAACTGGTGCTGTACGTTGGACACAAACGGTAGGGAATATGCTTGCTGACGGAGCAACTGAATTCGTTGAGGTTGGTCCGGGCAATGTGCTACAGGGATTGGTTAAAAAGGTAAGCCGCGAAGTACAAACAAGCAGTGCTGCTATAGCTTAATTTATTCGAATCAGAATATTTTCCAACGCCATAAACCCCGCTGTTTATGGCGTTGTTTTTTATCAATATTTAATATCTTTATCAATAGGATGAAAATGAGCTTTGGTGTAAAAATAAGATTTCTATTGCTCGTTTTGGGCTGTTGCCTAATGGTAACCTCTATTTCGCTGAGCCGTTTCACCACTAAAGGTGAATTATTGGAGCACGATGCAGAAGAAATTCAGCAGAACCTTCTGATTAAAGAAAGATCGGTACAAAATTTCATAGCCGATGAGAAGGAAGTTGCCAGGGCCAAACAACTTCATCTCAATCCCAACAGTGCCCTTGATTTTATTAAAACATACCGCACAAAAAACGGGGTAAACCTATTAACTTATCAAAAGAACCAGCTTAAATTCTGGAGTACCTATAAAGTTTCCGAAATAGATCCGGCTACTATAAAAGAAGGTAGTTCTGTACTATTCTTCTCCAATGGCTGGTATGAGGTAATTAAAAGCACACAGGGTGATTTTAGCCTCATTTTTCTGATCACCATTCAGTCTCAGTATCCATTTAAAGAAACACAGTACTTTAAAAACGATATCGATCCCCTTTTATCAAAAACCAAAATTTTAACGCTGGCATCCTTCACCGATAAGGATGTTTATGTAATAAAAAGTTCGGATAATAAGTTTTTATTTGGCCTTAAAGTAAAGCCGGGTTATGCAGAAACTTATTATTCGAGCACACAGTTATGGCTATTTATTGCGGGTATGTTGTGTATCTGCATGTTTTTTAACTCGTTAAGCTCACTTATCGCCAGGAGGGGGCATATTGCATGGGGTACATTTTTGCTGCTTTTTTTCTTTCTGGCATTTCGGCTATCAGATTTATATTATGGTTGGTTTAACCATCGGTTTATCCTGGATCTTTTTGACCCGCGCATTTATGCCGATAGTTTTTTAATGCCATCTTTGGGCGATTTTCTGTTAAATGTAATCGTGCTCACCTGGCTGCTCTTATTTATGTACAACCATAAAGAGCAATACCAGTTTCCGGAATGGATTAAGCGGAATAAAATAATTGGTCTGTTTATCCATGCGGTATTATTGGTGCTAATTGGACGGATAGTTTGGGATACGGATGATATTTTCTTTGGATTGATCTTCAACTCCAAAATTAACTTCGATATTGTAAATATCCTGAAACTGAGTGGAACCAGCTGGGTAGGCATCGTGATTTTATGTTTGGCCTGGTTTCAGATCTACCTGATCACCGTAATTTCTGCAACTGTAAGCAGTAAGTTAAATGTTACCAATAAAGAACGGCTGATCATTTTCTTAACGGGCTTTACATGTGTTTTTGTATACAAGCTGATTGTAGATTTTAACGCATTTTTTATCGTTTTTGCGCTTGCCTTATTTATCGTAGCAAGAGCGGTTTATGTAAAGGAACGGAACTTTTCTATCGGCATGTTTGCCATTGTTTTTTTCTGCCTTGCATTTAATACCTCAATTAAATATACACGGTATAAAGACTTTAAAGAAAGAAGCCTGCGCGAACCTCTGGCCCGTAAAGTGCAGTCATCAGAAGATCCGAATGCCATTGTTGCCCTGGGTGCCCTAGGTACCGAAATTGTTAAGGATGATTTTCTTGTGCGGTATTTTAACCAGGAGCGGGCCGGAAATTATGCGGTACTGAAGAACCATATAAAAGATTATTTAGATGGTTATTTGAGCAGGTATGATTATCAGATTTATCCTTACGATAAGTCTGGGATTATTATTGGCAGTCCCGATAGTCCGCCGATTGATAAATATAAAAACCTGGTAGAAGTGGGGTCAGTTAAAATTGATGGCTCTAATTTTTTCTACCAGGTGAACAACACATTTGGCTATCAGGATTATTTTGGGATTATTTCGGTTGTAGATGAGGGTAATTTACTCGGAACACTCGTTATCGAACTCCGGTCTAAACCTTATAATTATAACAACCGCCTGCCCGATCTATTGGGCGATCAACGGTTAATGAAGGATGAGGATTTTAAGGGATACTCTATTGCACTGTATAGTAACAATAAACTCCTCAATCAATCTGGTAATTATACTTATCCCTTAGATGGAAGTATTTTTAAGGGTAAAAAAGATGATTTTATTACCATCAGCGATGATTCGCTCCATTATAGCCACCTAATTTATAAACCATCCGATAGTAAGATGGTCATCATCAGCAGGGAGAAAGTAGATTACCTGGAGCGTTTGGCTGCTTTATCGTTCTTTTTTCTGGTATTTATTATCTTTTCGATCGTGCTATATGGTTTAATCTGGTTGATAAAGAATTTAGATGACGATAAGGTAGGCTGGTTTAGCATAAACAGGTCGTTAATGATCAATGCCAATAAGATTTTATATAAAACAAGGATCCAGGTTTCGATTGTACTCTCTGTTGTGGCTACACTCGTTATTGTGGGCTGGGTAACCTATTATTACATGAACCTGGAGTACCGTGGCCAACAAGATACTATACTGAAGGATAAAATAAGAAAAGTACAGCAGAACTTCGAAAAGCAGGTGTTCAGTAATGGGATTATTGCAAATGATGAGAATGCCGTTGCAGATTTTAACAATTTTGCAGACATCAACAATGCAGACCTCAACCTGTATGATTTAAGTGGTAACCTGATGATGACCACCTATCCGAAGCTTTATAATTATAAAATCATCGGAAAAAAGATGGGTCCATTGGCCTTCATTTCTTTAAGTAGCCTCCACCGCTCAGAATTTATTAACGGTGAGGAGAAAATAGGCAATTTAACCTATGCTGCGGCTTACGCACCGATCAGAAATGCTCAAAATAAAACCATTGCCTATATAGGCCTGCCAAATTACTCTAATGAAGAAGAGTATACCGATAAAATTGCCCTTTTTGTGAGCAACCTGATTAATATTTATGCCCTGGTTTTTGTGGCTATTGGTGTACTGGCCGTATTTTTGGCCAATCAGATTACCAGTCCTTTAACATTTATTCAGGAGAGCATCAGTAAAACAAAAATTGGCCAGCGGAACGAGCCCATTGTATGGCGCCGGCACGATGAGATAGGCTCTTTAATTAAAGAGTATAACAACATGATTTCGGCCTTAGAAGCCAGTGCACTCAAACTTGCCCGCTCTGAGCGCGAAAGTGCCTGGCGTGAAATGGCCAAGCAGGTTGCGCACGAAATTAAAAATCCTTTAACACCCTTAAAATTGGGGGTTCAATTGTTGGAGAAATCGTGGAAAGAAAAAGATCCAAACTTTGAGCTAAAGTTTAATAAGTTTAGCAAATCGTTTATAGAACAGATTGATAGCCTTTCTAAAATCGCCTCAGAGTTTTCTAATTTTGCTAAAATGCCCGATACCAACCTGGAGCGGCTTTCATTATTGCCCATTATTGAACAAGCAAGAGAAGTGTTTAAAAGTACAGAAAATGTAACAATCGATATAATAAACAAAAGCGATAAAGAGATTGAAGTTATGGCTGATCACGATCAGCTGTTAAGAACCTTTAATAACCTGCTTAAGAACGCTATTGAAGCCATTGATGAAGAAACTTTATGCTGCATAACCATTGTAGTGTACCTGGATGCGCAAAATGCTTATATAGAGATTAAAGACAACGGTAAAGGCATCCCTCCGGCCCTGCACGATAAGATCTTTGTGCCAAACTTTACCACTAAAACATCGGGAACCGGTTTAGGACTGGCCTTTGTAAAACAAGCGGTAGAGAATGCAGGTGGATCGGTTAAATTCACCTCTATCAATGGCTTGGGAACTACATTCTATTTGAATTTTCCTTTAGCTAAATAAAAAATAATGAAGGGAAGTTGAGGGGAGGATTTGTTTTTATCTCAATTCTACTTGAGCCTTGCCCATGGTATTGCCATCAGCATATAAAATTACGGTGTAAATCCCTTTTATAAAAGGTTTAGGGTTTGCCCAGTCGATAACATACGTGCTATCATCGTCATTGTAATCGATAAAAATAGAGTGGCTATATTGCATATCCTGCCCGTCAGCCTCGAAATGGTTTCCTTCATCAGCCAGTAAGTTGCCGGCCGGATCAAATACCCTTAAATAAATATTGTGGTGGCCTTTTTCTGCTAATTGATTAGGGATAATGTTAAAGCGGACACTTAATTTTTCTGCCGTTGAAGATCGGGTGACCTCCACTTTTTTACCGCTTGATTTTGTTCTGAAAGCGATAATTTCGGCAGTTTGAAGTTTTAAAGCTGCTGCGGTTTTTACCTTCGCGTTTAAATTGGAATTTTCGTTCTCCAGGTTCGATGCCTTGTTGCTAATGGTTCTGAGGGTGTTTTCTAAACTATCGCGACTATTTTTAAGAAAAATATTATCTTTTTGAAGCTGGATAATCTGGTCGTTATAATTCTTAACAAATGTTTTCAGCTCGCTTATCTGCGCGTTCGCTTTATCGAGTTCGCCCTGGGTAATCTGGCTTTTTTCTAAAGCAGCCTTAAGTTCTTCAATTTTAACGCGGGCCAGTTTTTGTTCTTCAACCAGCTTGTCATTTAAATCCAGGTTTAAAGCATTCACTTTATCCAGCTCAACCTCAATCTTTTCTACCTCAAGCCGAAGCTTATCTTTCTCTGTGCTAACGGTTACAAACCTTTCGCTCTGCTTTCGGTCTTTAAAAAACAGGTAGGCATTTGTGCCGATTAAAGCCGCAATAACGATGACCAGGAAGTAAATTTTGTTTCTATCACCCTTATTAATCTTTTGTGGTTCCATTTTAATAACGCTGTATCTTCTTTAAATTAATATACTTTTGTTGTCCATA
>Ga0308165_1005532_pt1 | contig 11670 bp, 8 predicted proteins | sample PhyWR2_FD_201032 | JGI IMG/M metagenome (GOLD analysis project Ga0308165, IMG submission 201032) | Phyllosphere microbial communities from UC Gill Tract Community Farm, Albany, California, United States - DLSLW.R2 | ecosystem: Host-associated > Plants > Phyllosphere > Unclassified | place: USA... | reverse complement strand
TGTCCCCTAGTCTGAATAAGATAATTGATCCTTTCATAATGATTGTAGCCATACGACCCAAAGTACCAGGGTGATGCCGGATTTTCTCGCGTTTGATGGGCAAACCTCGTGCTATCTTCCGTACTGCGGTTATAAGCAAATCTTCCCCACAGCCGTACATCTTTAATTGTTACCGCACCCTCCGAGTTAAAATTGATATTTTTTATTTTTTGAGCATCCTGAGCAGCCCGATACTCTCCACTGATCTGGCTGTATCCCAATTGAATTAGGCTGTAGCGAGGTGAAACAGACTTCTCTAACCACATCGGGTTATCAACTGTGTATTGACGTATTCGGCGCTCTATAGTATCCTGCTCTACAGTCGTTTGCGCATATACTGGAAGGCAGGCTCCCCAAGTCGCAAACAACAATCCTATTATATCTCGTTTTTTCATGAATTGTATTAATTTTAATCAAGTACCTGATCTAATCTGCGAAACCCTTTGGGTTTGCTTTTATGGAAACAAAATCATCCTTAGAATTATTAGAATCCTGCAGCACTCTTCTTCCATTGACCACTGATTTGGTTTTCCGAATGACAGCATTTGAGGAACGAGCTCCACCATCCACAGCAATCCATCCCGCATCATTTTGAGCAGAAAATCGCTTTGGATATTGCGTTGAAGTGGAAGACTGTAGTTCCACTGCATCCAAGATCACATCAACGGGCACCTGTATATATGCTTTGGAATTATTAACCTGACCATCCGCATAAGGCAATCCGTAACCCTTCCAATTTGCTTCAGGTCCCATAGCATCAGATCGAAAGATAAACCAGCTTTGTTGTGCCGTCTGGCTCATGATCAAATCGGCACCACTTCCCCGTCGGATTACCTCCACATTCGGCACATTGGGATTATCCACATCAGATGCCAAAGGCCTTGTTGTACCGATATAAGGTGCATAGTAAGCTTCAAAATCTGCCTTGCTCAAGTCGACTGTTAAACTTGGATCCTGAACAGCGATTACTTTTCCATCAGCTCCCTCATAAGGCGCTTTATGATTGGTTGCCGTAGCCGCTATTACAATACTTTGACCAGGAGCGATCGGATAATCCTGACCTTGACCTGGCAAGCGGAGTATAGTTTGCGCATATACATAGTCCGAATTCGCCTTGATATTGGTAGGCATTCCATATGATTTACTCCAATCGTACTGTTTACTATTCGCTTGATACGTATAGATCGCGTTTCTATTATTTGCTCCATATGCCTCAGCAATGCACAAACTATCAGCATACTGGATCTGGTCCGAATTATTAAAGATTTCAATAAATTGATCTCGGAAACTTGCACCCAAAGTCGCATGCGAACCCGCATAATAGATCTGTTTGATCACCAAGCCATTTGGATTGAAATTGCCACTCACCAAGGACAGATCCCAGTGATGATCTATTTCCCTACCGACCATAATCTCTTTGATCTCCGAACTAAAGGTGATATCAAAATCCTCTTGCCGATCCAGCAATTGATTAAACAAATCGACCTTAAAGCTGATCACAGCTTGTATCCTATAGGTATTAGGAGCAAGCTGTGGAAACTTAATATGACCCTCAGCATCAGTTTGAGCACTGTATATCTTTTTCCCTTTCAACGAATAGATATTAACCGTGATGGTGTCTACAGGTAATTTTTCTTGATACTCCTCGCTTTCATAAGTAATATTGACTGTAACATCCACAGGACCATTATTGGGCAATAATTCTTTCTGACAGCTGCTCAATGACCCCATAAAAATGATCATTAGCATTAAATATTGTTGTAATTTCATATGCTTAAAGTTTAAGTCTTACTTGAGCACCATAACTTGGTTTACCATTAGGAATGACCATCGCACTATCCGATCGTTTATATTGCGGGCGATAATTAAATACATTGTAAACATGAAAAGCTAGGGTCAGTCGTTTACTAATTTCTTTTGATAAGTTGAGATGAAAATTGGTGTATACACCTGGCTGATTTTGATTGTCTATTTCCTCGATCGGACGAAGCAGATGTGCATAGTCGACATTTTCTTTATCAAAATTATCAATCTCATAATATCTTCCGTCCTGCGTAAAATATCCGATCGGGATACCGTCCGTAGCACGTGTATTGGTTTTATTCAAAATATTAAATTCCGTAGTAAAATTTAATAAGAGTTTAGCCTTTGGAATATGGGTACTCGAAGTAAGTGCAGCATTACTGGTCCAGCTGCTGCGCTCAAATACAGGATATAAACCGGTTACAGCATAATTTGGATTATTGGTGTTATTGGTTACCGATAACCAATTTTGAACTGGGTTATAGATAGATTTAGTTATACCGCCGCGCAGATTAAATGAAGTCGCTATCGCCGTCCATTTTGGAGTGGATAACATGACCTCTATACCTTGGTTTTTAGTCGTTTTCCCATTAACAAAATTATAGCGGGACAGGCGATGACGCTTTTGACCGTCGATCACATAGGGCAACTCAGCTTCTTGATCCGGATTGTCTATGTAGTTACCCAATAAGATTGAGCTAAAAGACATTTCGCTATATATATCCCGATAATTGCGTTTACTGTAAACATTCAAGCCCCCTCTAAATCCGCGATGTTCATAGGACAACGATAACTCCAACTGCTCAGAAAGTGCAGGTTTCAATTTGCTATTGTCAGGAGTAAACTTATCTACATATAATAAGTATAAACTATTTGCTTCATCCACAGCACCATTATCTTTTACTGCAGTGCGTTGATATAGCGGGATTTCATAGAATACTGGACCAGGATATAACTGTGCCAATGCGGGAGCTTTACTACCCCATCCATAAGCTAAACCAATGCGCAGATCCGGAGTGATTTCATAATTGATATTCGTACGTGGTGAAAATGTAGCATAACCTTCAAACAGATCCAACCGCGTTCCTATCCGTACATGCAGATTGCGATCTGCTATAGTTGTTCTAAAAACATCTTCGGCGTAGAATCCAATCTGATTTTGGGCATGGATACGTGAATAATCATAATATCTTTCAGAACGGTTATCTCCATTTGCAGTTGAAGTATTATTTCGAGGTCGTGTAGGATCTACGATCTGCCCTCGCCCCTTATTCTTTGAAAAATTGTATGAAGAACCAAAATTCAATTGGTGTAAAATACCACCAGTATGGAAACTACCATTCAAATCCAGTCTAGCCGTAAAATCAACAGGTTTGCCTTCCAGATTGGTCACTGCTGTATAGATACCAGAAGCATATTTTCCATTTGTTACCCCTACATCCGTCGCATCGGTATAGATGATGTAGGTATTATTCATGAATTGCTCTTTATAGGTATTCTGATAAGTCTCACTATAACGCACATTAAAACCAATATTAGTCAGAAAACTGTTGTCGATTCTGTAATTGGTCCGATTACCAACAGAAAAATTATAGGCCCTATAGCGCAGAAGTGTTGCAGTAGGATCATCTGGGTCACGACGTACATTGTCCAGATTGCGACCGTAATCAGCAGTAAATGTATTGGTAAAAGCACGATCTTGACCAGCTGCTGTACTCCATATTAAATTGCTTCCAACACGGTCATACGATTTGAGCTTATCACGGTTATCATTATACGAACGTGTAAAATTACCGCCTACCGTAAAAGCACCCCACTTTTTAGTTTGAAAACCTTTCGTTAGTCCATATACAGTTGCATTATCACGAAGTTGCATATTAAAATTGAAAGGAGTTGCACCAGCAATCCGATTGATGATCACAGCCCCATTGGTCATATCTCCATATTTTGCCGAAGAGATACCAGCCACTATTTCAACACTTTCAATGTTATCCGTTGCAATCTGACGTAAATCCACCCCTCCAAATGTATAATCACCAGTATAACGGTCAAGACGGTCTTCACTCCCCATTAAACCAGATATATTACCACCTACATAAGAATTCCCCATACCGCTGATTCCTGGATTGAGCGTCTGCATATTGCCATTATTGGACAGCGCGATTCCATCCATAATCAAAGCAATTCCAAAAGAATTATTCAATGAAAAAGGATCTTTGGTGCCCAAAGAATTTGTACCGAATGAAGCACTACGTAGATTAGCCTGTTGTACCTGCTGTAAAGATGGAGCAGCGATCTTCTGGCCAGGTACCAAACTCAATAAATCGTTGAGACTAAGCGCTCCGGACTGTTCAATAACCTCCCGATTAATATAAAGTGAACTATTACTTTCTAAATTTTGATTCGTACGAGGGCTAACCGTAATTTCGTCGAGGCCCACGCTTAATAACGGTAAAGTAACAGTGGGTATTCCTGTCTGCTGTTTATCCAGCGCTACGTTAAGCGTAATGCCCTGCCTTCCGATCATCGAAAACCTGACCTCAGCAGATTTCAGGCGATGTGCTGGAAACTGGAACCGAAAAGAACCATCTTGCTCTGTCAAAAAATATTGGTTTAGTTCTTTAAAAAACACCGAAACCAAGGATAAGGGCAATCCCGTTTCATCGGTCACTTTCCCGGTCAGAACACCTACAGAGCCATTGTTGATTAAGATATTTCTTCTTGACAACCTCAGCTGTAGATAAGTCTGCTGTTCCAGACTTTGTAAGATCTGAGTCAGTGAACCAGTCATTTGTAGTGAAACCTTCCGGTTGAGATTGATGGTTTTCTCATCATAAAGAAAGCTATAGCCCGATTGTTTCTCGATCTGTTGCATAATGGATTTAAGCGACTGGCTTTTACTTTCAATATGGAGCTGTTGTGCCGATACCGGTAGTCCATGATAGGAAAAAGCGATACCAAGAAATAAAGAACGAACCCAGATCGCGCTGAGTCTATTATTTTTTTTCATATTATTTTTTATGAGCAATTAAGGTGTTAGATTCAAGAAAGAAGCGGTATGAGGTGGTTAAAGTCAATTTATCCAATACCTGATCCAGATTTTCATGCGCTATAGTTCCAGAAAAATCAAGATCTACATCTGCATCAGCCTGAAAAGAAATGCCATATTTACGAGCCAATTGTTGGCCAATATCCGAATAAGTAGCATGATTAAAGTGCAGTACTCCATTCATCGTCTCTCGTTCTTGTCCCTGATCAAAAGATTCTACAGTATATTTGTCCAACACTTTGTCATATACAAATGCCTGTCCAGGTAAGATGATCAGGCGCATGCTATTATTAAAGATTTCCACTTTACCCGTAAACAGGGCAATCTTTGCTACCTTGTCCTCTTCAAAAGCATGAATATTAAATGAGGTTCCCAAGACTTTAACCTGAAATTCACCTGTCTCGATGGTAAAGGGCTGGTCTTTACGATGAGCTACATCAAAAAAAGCCTCACCTTTGAGCCTCACTTTTCGCTCGCTCGCTGCAAACTGCTGAGGATAGTCGAGTGTAGAAGTAGGCCCTAATCGTACTTTTGTTCCATCAGTCAGTTGCACATTCATGTACTTACCGGCGGGAACGTATTGTTTTACAACAGCGACTTTTGGCGAAGGGCTCTGCAGCATATCCGGACTTTGCTGAAACAAAAAGATGGACAAACCCAAAAGCAGTACACACGCAGCAGCATAGGGAAACCATTTGCGAAACAGAATTTGTTGATTTACCTTAACTTCATCGATCGCTTGATAAAGACGCCGTCTTGCCATTGCGACTTCGTCCTCAGATGGCATGGCTTGGAGCTGTAAAACTAAGGCCTTACTTGCTATTGCTAAGTCTTCGTATTGCGGATTTTCCTCAATCCAGGTTTTCCAATAAGTAACATTCTCTGATTCACGATCCAAACAATATTCAACAAAGGAAGGATCACAGATCAATTTTTCAAGAGTAGGGTTATCCATTATTTTTCATGCATTTTAAGAGTAGTGCATGAAATACCTGATTTTTACCTATTTTATTTATAATAATTTAAAATAAGAATTAAAATCACTGTTAAATGACTCTTAAGACTCTTTATAGCTTCATAAATGACATTATATACTGTTCGGACAGCAGCATTTTCGGAAATAGCAATTTCGTGGTAAGACTTATTGTAGAAATATTTCAATTCAATATAGTGGCGTTGCTTTTTGGTCAGCCTAGCCATAGCGGCATGGATATGTCGCTCTCTTTCCATCATTTCCTCAATTCTAATTTTTTGAGTCTCTACAGATTCCTCATAAGGTTCTTCCAGTAAGCTCTCAAAACAAATTTCGTGGGCTTTTAGTTGTCGAAAAATAATACGCTTGAGCCAGACAAAAAGATAATATTTAGGATCACTAATATCGACCGGAAGACGCTCATGCTTTTCCCACAACTCATAAAATAAAATATGGATTGCTTCCTTAACAACTTCTCTATCCTTGGCAATAACCATCCCGTATTGAAACAAAGACCTATACAGTGTATCATAAATGATAAAGAAACTTTCCTTATCCCCTTTTGTAATATTGACCCAGTGCGTTTTCATTTTTCAAGGTCGCTAAGATAACATATTATTTAGATTTATTCCAAATAATAGATATAAATATCCGATACGCGACTAAATTCATCGTATGGATCTGAGAAAAGTGATGAACCAGTTTGCAAACATCAGCTGCATGCACATGAGTCAAAGGTTATTTAAAGCAAATATCAAAAAGAAGATTTGCTCAGAAATTATAATCAAAAAAGAATCGCTACAGATATTAAATCTATAGCGATATAAAATGGATCTTTCCTATAATGGTTTTGGTATTATCAAATCTTACAAGACCTTACAAAGTGATGTTTAATCTTATTTTCAAACAAACATAATATTTTTTTCTCACTAATAGGAATATTACAATAAATATTTCATTTTTTTAGCGGATCAAACAAGTTTTATTGATAGTCTAGAGCACAACCTCGAAAAACACTATTTATTATACATTTACTACCTTAATGTAAGATCACAATAATGATATCTTCGCATTATTTTTATTAAAACAGGCATTGGTGAATGAAAGAACAACTATTGATCCACGAAGTGATCGATCTACCTGACGAGTTCGATATAAAAGATTTTAAATTATTTTATAAAGATATTGACTTACTCAGATTATCAAAAGACTATGGAACCCCTTTACGATTTACGTTTCTTCCTACTATTGAAGAAAAGATAAATGAGATGAAGTTATATTTCAAAGAAGCCATACAAAAAACGAACTATCAGGGCAGTTATATGTACTATTATTGTACAAAAAGTTCTCATTTTAGGCATATACTACAAAAAGCTATTCAATCCAATATAGGCGTTGAAATTTCATCAGCTTATGATATCGATTTAATCAAATCTTTAATAGAAGATGGAAATATTAAAAAAAGTACAAAAATAATTTGCAATGGCTATAAGACCTCTGATTATCAAGCTGGAATATTATCCTTGATTCAGCAAGACCATTGTTCTGTCATGCCTATCATCGATAGTAAAAGTGAACTTTTACATTATCTTGAAAATCTGAGTAACACCACTAACTTAACTATAGGAATTAGAATAAACCTGAGTTTTCTACAGACCTATCCTCATGAGTCGAGATTTGGGCTATCACCCGATAATATCATGAGCCACTATCATGATTATATAAAAGCAAACGGGCTAGTGTCCGTCACCACGTTACATTTCTTTAATGAAAAAGGATTGAATACAGGAAATGAATATTGGAATGTATTAGAAGAAGTTATCCGATTTTACTGCCGATTTAAAAGGATAAATCCACAATTAACGACATTAGATATCGGAGGCGGTATGCCCTTTCGAAGCTCACTAAATGACACCATTGATCTATCACTTTTAGTCCGACAGCTTATATCTACCATTCAAAACATCTGTCTGGAAGAAGGCGTTCAGGAACCAGACATCATTACCGAATTTGGAAAATATACGGTAGCAGAAGCAACAGCTACAATTTTCAAAATAAATGAAAAAAAACAAGGTGACCGTGTAGATTGGGCTATTATTGATGGTTCTTTTATTACCCATTTGCCAGATACATGGGCTATTCATCAGGAATATCCCGTATTTCCTATCAATAATTTAAAACAAAATTATAAACCCTATGTGCTAGGCGGATTGACATGTGACAGTGCCGATTACTATCCAAACACGATTGATCGCGGATATGTAATGTTGCCAGATACCGACAATGAACAATATATCACCTTCCTACATACAGGTGCATACCAAGAAGCTCTTAGTGGTTTTGGCGGAATAAATCATTGTTTGATTCCATCACCTAAACATATCATCATTGATCGGGATGATCATGAAGATCTACAATATACTGTCTTTTCTGAAAAGCAAACAAGCCATCATCTTTTAAAAATATTGGGTTATCAAAAATAGATCAATACACCGACGTACTAATTCATTTATTTCAGGTATTTATTGGAACAACTAATACAGCATGTCGACTGTTCTTTCTATACATTGATTAATTTAAAAAGGACAGTTATGATGAAACAACAAAAAAATATCACTACAACAGGACTAGGTTTTATTGTTGCAGTAATATTGGAAAATGCCGATCAGTCACAAATCAACAATCCTGATGGTTCGCCAAAAAATCCGAATGATTTACGCGAGCAAAAACAGGCAGAAAATCCTGCTGAGAATCCTGATCCAGAATTAGAAGATCCAAATTTTGTACAAGAGGATGAAGATGAGGATACACCATCCAATGGACAAGAATCAACACAAAATATTTCAGAAAATAGCGAATTAGATACAGAAGATCCAGTAGAATTTCCCGATGAAGATCAAGATGAAATAGAAAAAGGTGAGCCCCAAGAAGAACTTCCAATGGAGGAAGATGATGATCTCACAAGAGAAAAGCCGCTAGAATTTCCTGATCAAGAGGATATCGATGAAGTAGAAATTAATGATAAAGAGGATACTGAATTAGAATAACACAACAATGAATAAAGTAACTAGTAAAATTACAGCATTCCCTATTCTAACCAGCTCGTTAAATAAGTGACAAACACGATGGCAGAACCTACTCTTTATCTTAAATTCCATTCCTTAAATTCAAAATATGATCACAATCGAAAAAAACAACACAAAAAACAGACTAGGTCTGCTTATGTGCGTAATATTAGAAAATAGTAACAGCATTGTTCCAAAACAAAATAATCTATCGGAACAAGATTACCGATCTGAAAATCAATTGAAAGACTCCAGACAATATGACCCTCTTCAAGAAGTTGGCAATGCGGAACACGAAGCAATAGAACGAGAAAATCAAGAAGATGGCTTAATCGATCGAGTAGATCTAGACAGTGATAAATTAAATCCTGAGGAGGATGAATTAGAAATAGACAATCCAAAGGAAGATCTGTTAGAGGGTGATCCTGAGGAAGAAGTTTTTGACGATGACGATCGCGACATCGAAGAAGATGGTCTTGAAGAAGAAGATAATGATGGCAATTTCTTATAGAAAAAACACTATCTTAATTTAGATATTCATCTAAAAAAAGGAATGCAAGTCAATTTGCATTCCTTTTTTTATTTCCTTACTCGTGCTGATTTCCTAAATGGTCACGCATTATGAACAACTTAAGTTTTTACCCTTACATTTTTCTAGAAACATGATTTGGAGCGATCATATGCCTATGTATCATCAAAGCAATAATGAAGTCTCCTGCAGCATACGATATAAATACCTGATTTAAAAATTATATCGATTTAAAAAATGCTTGAAATTTAAATAAACTCATGGATAAAATGAAAATAAGACAATTTACATACAAATGCATGCAACGAATTTATACGTATAGTTAGAAAACAAACAATATACCACATTCACTATCAAACTATTATAAAGATATAAGCGTTATTAAATATACTACACATCATAACATGGAGGTTATTATGGAAAATGTAAATTTAAATGTCTTATTTCAAGAAAAAAGACAAGTGTTGAACCATTTCGCTAGTCAATTTACGTCTGATTACGATGAAAAGGAAGATTTGATTCAAGATACGCTTATGAGAGCACTTAAATCGGTTCATAATTTTATAAATGATCCTAAATTAATGACTTGGTTGTATGTGATTATGAAAAACATTTACATCAATCAATATCGAAGAGAAAGACGTAAACACATCATATATGAAAATTGTATCCATAGCGACCACTTCGATACCACATCCTTTAATTCAAATGAATACAAAATGATTCATGATGATATCCAAAAGGCTTTAAATAGCATTCCAGTTGAAAATGCGGAGATCTTCCGTTTACACTTAGACGGTTACAAGTATCACGAGATTGCCGAAACCTTTAATCTTCCGGAGGGAACAGTTAAATCCCGTATTCATTTGACACGTAAAGTTCTACAACAAAAATTAAAAATGTACCAGTCATCTTAGCGCAACACCAGATTTTAAGCAGCAAACTTCATTATTTATTTTTTGACGTACCTTTAGCAATATTCTTCATCATTCCTTTAAAAATAAAGGAATGAAAAGGTAAGACTGCATACCAATATAATCTACCCGAAATACCAAGTGGACGGAAAGTGGCTGTTTGGATAAAAACATTATTTTTATCAATTTTAAACTCCAACCATGCTTCACCTGGTAATTTCATCTCCGCATATAACAACAATCTACGATCCTTTTTATCGGCTAATATTACTCTCCAAAAATCAATTACACTACCTGTTGATAAAATCTCCGAATTTGTCCTTCCTCGTTGCAATCCAACACCTCCAACCAGCTTATCAAGGAATCCACGGATACCCCATAACCAATCTGCGTAGTACCACCCCGTTTTTCCACCGATCGACCAGATATGTTTTAATACAAGATCGGGATCTGACACGTCCATAGACCTGATGTCCTTAAAGCATCCATCTTGCGGAACTTCTATCAGTTTTACAAATTGATCTGGGTATCTTTCGATATTCATGGCCTCCCGCCAACTGGATATCACCTGGTTTTGTTCAATTTTTCCAAAAGCCAAACGAATAGCCTCTTCATAACTCATGGGCTGGATATTAATTTTTTCTTGAAGATCGTTAGGTTGAGCTATGACATCTACGCGCATACTCTCCACCAAACTGCTAGCAAGCGGATAAGAAGTAGAAGTAACAAAATAGAGCCAATAAGAAGAAAGCTTTGGTGTCATGACAGGCACTGTCAATATCCAACGTTTAAGCGCCCTAACATGAGCAAACCGCAGCAACATATCTTTATAGGTAATGACTTCAGGCCCACCGATATCATAAGCTTTATTAAATGTATACTCCTGCATCATCACCCCATCTAAAAAGCCCAGTACATCACGAATACCTATTGGTTGGCATTTGGTCATTAACCATTTAGGTGCAATCATAATCGGTAACTTCTCCACCAAGTCCCGTATGATTTCGAAACTCGCACTACCCGACCCTACAATAATACCTGCCCTTAAAGTAGTGACTGCATAACGGCTGGAGTGCAATCTTTCTTCGACGTTCAAGCGAGACTGTAAGTGTTTCGAGAGGTGCTTACTATTCACAATACCACTTAAGAAAATTACCTGTTTGACGCTTGTTTTTTCCATACAAGCTTTAAAACAATCAGCAACGAGGAGTTCAGTTTGTGAAAAATCATTTTCTGAAGATGACATAGAGTGCATGAGGTAATAAGCAATATCGATATCTTCCGGAATTTGACCCACA
>Ga0308165_1005531_pt1 | contig 11670 bp, 9 predicted proteins | sample PhyWR2_FD_201032 | JGI IMG/M metagenome (GOLD analysis project Ga0308165, IMG submission 201032) | Phyllosphere microbial communities from UC Gill Tract Community Farm, Albany, California, United States - DLSLW.R2 | ecosystem: Host-associated > Plants > Phyllosphere > Unclassified | place: USA... | reverse complement strand
CATACAGAATTCAGGGAGTCGTTGTTCAAAAGGGCGGGCATTTTAACAGGCTCGCAGGATTCTGCTCTGTCAGAACGACAGTGTGACGTACCACTCGATCTAAATTTGCCGGTTTTGATACTTTGCCGCAGGATGTCGGGGTTATTTGCGACTAATCTTTACAGTTCGCGTGTTTGGTAACCCCTATCATTGGTGATCATCTGGCCGCACGTCATAATGCCCGCTGTCACGAAATTTTGCAGAGTCTAGGGAGCTAGCTTGTCTACGCCTGTCGAACCCTTGCGTTTGCTGCTGCTGGCCGATGAGCCCGCGTGGGCAGCGTTGTTGCGCGAGTGCCTGGCGCCGATGGGCGATGGGGCTGTGCTGATCAGCGCACCAAACTGGGAGTCCGTGAGCCGTCTGTTCGATGACGACCACAGCGCCGTGCTGTTGACCACGCCCAGCTTGCAGCCCGGCCCTGGCCGCTGCAGCCTGCCGTGCGTATTGCTGCTGGAGCAGGAACCGCTGGTTTCGCCGCTGGGCGTCAGCGATTGGCTGGTGCGCGATGTATTGGATGCCGATACAGTGCGCCGCTGCCTGCGCCACGTCCGCGAGCGTGGCGTACTGGAAAACACCCTGCAGCGCCTGGCCGAACAGGACCCGCTCACCGGTATCGCCAACCGCCAGGGCTTCCAGACCTTGCTCGCCGCACGACTGGTCGAGAATGAAGGCCGTGGCCTGGCCCTCGGCCACCTGGACCTCGACAATTTCCGCCACGCCAACGACGCCCTCGGCCACCAGGCCGGCGACCGGCTGATCCTGCAAGTGGTCTCGCGGCTCAAGAGCCAACTTGAGGTCGGGGACCAACTGGCGCGCCTGGGCAGTGACGAGTTTGCCCTCTTGATCGACACCCGCCGCGCGCCCCAGCGTGCCGAGTGGATGGCCGAGCGCATCACCGAAGTCATGGCCGAACCGTACTGGGTGGATGGCGAAAGCCTGCTGATCGGCTGCAGCCTGGGGGTGGCCCATGCCCGTGCCCGCGCCGGCGCCGACCCGCTGATGTGGCACGCCCATATCGCCATGCAGCAGGCCAAAAGCACCCAAGGCTGCACCTTTCATATCTTCAACGAACGCATCAACCGCAACGCGCGCAGCCTGGCCGACCTGGAAAGTGAGCTGCGCCGCGCCTTGCGTCGTGACGAACTGGAGCTGCACTACCAACCGCGCCTGGACCTCGACGACGGGCATATCGTCGGCCTTGAAGCCTTGGTGCGCTGGCGCCACGACGAGCGTGGCCTGTTGCCGCCGAGTGAGTTCGTGCCCCTGGCCGAACAAAGCGGCCTGATCGTGCCGTTGGGTTACTGGGTGATCTCCCGCGCGCTGCGCGACATGCAGGACCTGCGCGAACGTGGCCTGCCGCCGCTGCACATGGCGGTCAACCTGTCATTCCGTCAGTTCCAGGACAGCCAGTTGCTCTCCACCCTCAGCCGGCTGATTGCCGAGCGGGGCGTTGAGGCACAGTGGCTGGAGTTCGAACTCACCGAAACCGCCGTGATGCGCCGCAGTGACCTGGTCAAGCAGACCATGGACGCCCTCGGCCGCCTCGGTGTTCGGTTCTCCCTGGACGATTTCGGCACGGGCTTTTCATCGTTCGTGCACCTCAACAGCCTGCCGATCGCCTTGTTGAAGATCGACAAGAGTTTTGTCGGCGGTATGGAAGAGCGCGAAGAGAACCGCAAACTGGTGCACGCCATGATCAACCTGGCCCACAATCTCAACCTTGAAGTGGTCGCCGAAGGCGTGGAAACGCCGGAGCAACTTGCACTGTTGCGCTTGTTTGGCTGCGACCAGGCCCAGGGTTACCTGATCAGCAAGCCGCTGCCGTTGGCGGAGCTTGTGGAGTACCTGACCTTCGGGAAAAGCCAGCAGGCCTTGCTGGGTTGATTGGGTGCCCACCCAATCAACTGTGGGAGCAGGCAAGCCAGCTCCCACACTGACCGATTACAGCCTTCAATCCGGCTGAGCTGCTTGCAACGTGCTGTAGGTTTCAGGCTCTCGCCGAATCATGCGCTTCATCTTCGCTTCAAATGCCCAAGTCAGGCTGACTGCCGCGCACGCCAGGCCCAGCGCCAAGCCCCACCATACGCCGGTCGGTCCCCAGCCCAGGGTGAAGGCCATCAGCCAGGCCGACGGTGCCCCGATCAACCAATAGCAACCCGCGCCGATCAGGAAGGTGGTCTTGGCGTCCTTGAGCCCGCGAATGCAGCCCATGGCGATGGTTTGCACACCGTCGAACAGCTCGAACCAGGCGGCGACAGCGAGCAGGCTGACGGCCAGGACGATCACGTCATGGAAGGCCGGGTCGTTATGGTCGATAAGCAATCCGATCAAAGGATCGGAATAAAGCCACAGCACGGCGGCAAATCCCAACATCACCGCTGCGCCAAATCCGATGCCGACGCGCCCGGCCAGGCGTGCCTGCAGCAACTGCCCAGCGCCGTAATGTTGGCCGATACGCATGGTCACCGCGTAAGACATCCCCGCCGGCACCATGAACGCCACCGAGACAATTTGCAGCGCGATCTGGTGCGCCGCCAACTGCGTGCTGCCCATGGTGCCCATGCACAGCGCCGCAAACGCGAACAACCCGACTTCCACCGCATAAGTGCCGCCAATCGGCAGGCCCAGGCGCCACAGCTCGCGCAGGTACTGGGTATTGAGGCGCAGCAGGCCGGTGCTCAACGGGTACGCCGCATAGGTACGGTTGCGGTGGATGTACCACATCAGCGCCAACGCCATGCCATTGGCGACGACGGCCGTGACCAGTCCGATGCCCATCAGGCCCAGTTTCGGCAGGCCGAACATGCCTTCGATCAACGCATGGTTGAGCAGGTAGTTGGCCACCGCGCCACCGAGGCTGATCACCATCACCGGCTGGGCCTTGCCAATCGCGCTGGTGAAGCCGCGCAAGGCCATGAAGCTCAGGAAACCCGGGAGGGCGAACGGCAGGATCGTCAGGAATTGCCCCGCCGAGTGCACGTTGGTCTCGGTCTGGCCGAACAGCAGCAGCAGCGGCTTGAGGTTCCACAACAGCAAGCCGGCCGCCAAGGCCATCAGCCAGGCGAGCCACAGTCCGGCCTGGGTCAGGCGGGTGGCGCCTTCGATATCCCCCGCGCCGTGACGGATTGCCACCAAGGTGCCCACGGCGGCAATCACGCCGATGCAGAAAATCGACACGAACGAATAGCTTGCCGCGCCCAGGCCGCCACCGGCCAGGGCTTCGGGGCTCAGGCGCGCCATCATCAGGGTGTCGGTCAGCACCATCAGCATGTGCGCCAACTGTGAGGCAATCAACGGCCCTGACAGCCGCAGAATGGCCCAGAGTTCGGTACGTGCCGGATGCTGCATGATCATCACGCTCGAATAGTCGAAGGGTTGAGGGAGGGTTGATTCTCGGCGCTCTCAGCGCATTGCACAAAGGGATAAATGCGATCGTTCACATGACTAAAACTCATGCCTGATGAATCTGGTACGTTACGGCATTGCTTGTAGGAGCTTGCCAAATGTCACGTCGCCTTCCTCCCCTTTATGCCCTTCGCGCGTTTGAGGCGGCATCGCGGCACAATTCCTTCACCCGTGCGGCGGAGGAACTGTCTATTACGCAAAGTGCGGTGAGCCGACACATCCGCACATTGGAAGAGCACTTCGCCTGCCGCTTGTTCCAGCGCAGCGGCCGCACCTTGCAGCTCACCGAGGCGGCGCGTCTGTTGTTGCCTGGCGTGCGCGAAGGTTTCGCCGCGCTGGAGCGGGCCTGCCATACCTTGAATGCCGAAGACGACATCCTGCGCATGAAGGCACCGTCCACCCTGACCATGCGCTGGCTGTTGGCGCGGCTCAGCCGGTTCCGTGCGTTGCAGCCCGGCAATGAGGTGCAACTGACCAGCGCCTGGATGAGTGTGGACGAGGTGGACTTCAACCAGGAACCGTTCGACTGCGCCGTGCTGCTGAGCTACGGCCATTTTCCGGCGGATTGGGAGGCCAGTTATCTATTCCCGGAATTGCTGATTCCGGTGGGCGCCCCCAACCTGCTGGAGGATGGACCCTGGGATGTCGAGCGCCTGGCCACCGCCGAGTTGCTGCACCCCACGCCTGACCGTCGTGATTGGCGCAACTGGCTGGAGCGCATGGGCTTGTCATCCCAGGTGTCGCTCAAGGGCGGGCAGGTGTTCGATACCCTCGAACTGGGCATGATCGCCGCTGCGCGGGGTTACGGCGTATCCATGGGTGACCTGCTGATGGTGGCCGAAGACGTGGCCCAGGGCCGATTGAGCCTGCCCTGGCCAACAGCCGTAGCCAGTGGTGAAAGTTATTACCTGGTGTGGCCGAAGACCCGCCCCGGCGGTGAGCGGCTGCGGCGCTTGGCGGAGTTTCTCCAGGCGGAGGTCAAGGCGATGGCGTTGCCTTCAGTCGAACGTCTCGATTGAGTGGTTGCAGAGCGTTCGTGCAATCGTTTGCGTGATACCCCTGTGATTCGCTCAAGTATTGCTTCGCCCAGCCGAAGAAGGTGTGTTGGAACAATCGTGCACCAACGTTTCCCACCAGATAATTTGCCGAGCAACGCTATGAGATCAGGATGATCCTGGCCTCGGCCAGGAGCCTTCATGACTCAACCTCGCGCTCGGATAGCCTCACAGCTAGGCCTCGCACTCGCCGTGATTCTGGCTGTCGTCATCAGCGGCAGTACTGTGTTTGCTCTGCGTTCCCTCGACTCCGCCAACCTCGCCACCCGCGAGGAACACCTGGCCAGCGAGGCGCGCTTGCTTGCCGATCAACTCAACACCTTCCACGGCACCTTGCGCGAGAGTACCCAGCGGTTGAGCGGGCTGTTCGAAAAGCGTTTTGGTGCCGGTTTGAGTGTGCGTGCAGACCAACCAGTGACCGTGGCCGGTGTGCAGACCCCGAGCCTGTATCTGGGCAGCGAGGTGTTGAACAACAACTTCGAGGATGTGGATGAGTTCAAGCAGATGTCCGGCGGCGTGGCCACGGTGTTTGTACGCAGCGGCGAAGACTTCATCCGCATCAGCACGTCGTTGACCAAACAGGATGGTAACCGCGCCATCGGTACGGTCCTGGATCGCCAAGGCCCGGCTTATCAGCGTGTGCTCAGCGGGCAGACCTACATCGGCCGGGCGGTATTGTTCGACCGCTCCTACATGACCCAATACAGCCCCGTGCGTGATAGCAGCGGCCAGGTCATCGCCGTGCTGTTCATCGGTTTTGACTACACCGATGCGCAGAATGCCCAGTTCGAGAATCTCAAGCGCTTCCGTATCGGCCAGACCGGCTCCCTGGCCCTGCTGGACGAGCAGAAGCGCTGGCTGGTGCCCCCGGCTGGCGTGCAGGCGCTGGACCAGGCGGTTCCAGTGATGTTGGACCTGGCCAAAACACCAGGCAAAGGTCGCTTCTGGGCGGACAAGAACGAAGAATTCTACAGCGTCTCTGTGCCCTTCGACGGCGGGCCGTGGGCAGTTGTCGCGAGCATGCCCAAGGCCGAGATTCGCTCGGTGACCTGGGACGTCGGCATCCGCCTGGTGATCGGCAGCGTGCTTGCCATGCTGCTGGCGGTCGGCGCAACGGTCTGGTTGCTGCGTAGCAAGTTGGCGCCGTTGGGCGACCTGGTGCGCCAGGCCGAAGCCCTGGGTGCGGGGGACTTGAGCGTACGCCTGAATGTGTCCAGCCATGACGAAATCGGCCAGTTGGCGCGCAGCTTCAACCAGATGGGTGAAGCGCTGTCGACCATGGTCTCGCATATCCGCAAGGCAGCCGAAGAGGTCAACAGCCGTGCCCAGGCGTTGTCTGGGTTATCCGGTGGTGCTTATGAGGGCATGGAGCAGCAGTCCGGTGAGATCACTAGCATGGCTGGTGCAGTGGAAGAGTTCAGCGCCACGTCGCTGAACATCGCCGATAACATGGGCAGCACCGAACGCCTCGCCCAGGAAAACGCCCAGCAAACCCGTATCGGGCGCAACTCGATGCAAGAAGCGTCGTCGTCCCTGGAACACATCGCCGCCGCGCTCAACAGCACGGCTACGGTGATCAACACCCTGGGCCAGCGTTCCCAGGAAATTGGCGGGATCGTCGGCGTGATCACCTCGATCGCCGAACAAACCAACCTGCTGGCACTCAACGCCGCCATCGAAGCCGCACGGGCAGGTGAGCAGGGTCGTGGGTTTGCCGTGGTCGCTGATGAGGTGCGTAACCTGGCGTCGCGTACCCGTGAGGCCACCGACGAAATTTCCGGGATGATCCAGAGCATCCAGCAGGAAACCGGCAACGCCATCAGCACCATGGAGCGCGGCAACGTATTGATGCAGGAAGGCCTGTCGCGCAACGCCGATGTGGCGTCGGCCCTGGCGCGTATCGACGAGCAAAGCCGCTCGGCCGGTCAGCAGTTCGCTGCGATCACCACCGCCACCCAGGAACAGAGCAGCACCGCGACTTTGCTCAGCAGCAACCTGCAGAGCATTGCGCTGGCCAACAGCGAGCAGCGCGAGGTGGTGTCGAACCTGGCGATCACGGCCAAGGAACTGGAGACCCTGGCGGCGGGCCTGCGGCATGAAGTGGATCGGTTTCGTTGAGACCTAGCGGTCGCCCAGCCCTGGGTCCACGCGCTTGCCGATGTCTTTGAGGCGCGCCAGTTGGTCGACCATGCCAGGGGCTTCGTCCATGCTGGTGACGAAGGTCCACAGGTAGGTCATGACCGCATACACATGACCGGCCTTGACTGCGGGGGACAAGGCCAACTGGCTGATGGCGACCACGAAGAGCAAGGCAGCCAGTGTGCCGAGAAACAGGTACGCAGCGGCCTCGCGGTCTGACAGCCAGATCCGCAGGCGAGACAGCACCTGGTAGTGGCGTCGCAGGGTCGGCGCACCGACTTTTTCCACCAGGCCGATTTCCTTTTCCAAGCGATTATTCAGGCGCTCATGCAGCGCTTGGTTACGTTGGGCAAAGCGCGGCAACAGCGTGATACACAGCACCAGTGCGCCCAGGCACGCGAGACCGACCCAGGGCTCGATCACGATCAGCATCACCGCCGCACCAATAATCGATACCAGCGCCGTGGCGATGATCGGCACGTGTTTCTCAAAGAAGTCGACGAACTCTCGTGCGAGCACCACCCGTGCCGCTGACTTGGAGGTGCTGTGATTCTGCAGGCGCTGGTTCAGAATCACCGGCACCGCCAGGTCGGCGTAGATCCGGGTGAAGGTTCGGGTGTCCAGCGCCCGGCGTGCCGCGCCGACGACCCAGAACGCCAGGACCACGGCGGCGTAGAACAGAGCGTTGCTGGCATCGCCCCGAATGATTGCATCCACCGCAAACCCGGCAAACAACGGGTATGCCAGCAGCAGGGCATTTTCCAATGCAACCAATGACAGCGTGCCGAACAGCTTGCCGGGATAGGCTTTGGCGATCGCTTTGAGGGTCTGGCCGGCGGATTGCTGGCCGATTTTCTTGCTTTCTTCGATCAGGATTTGAGGCGTGACGGATGTCATGGGTGCACCAAAGGGATGATAGACGCTATTATTGAGCGACTGCTCAAGTATCCTTGAGCGATCGCTCAAAAAGCAAGCGCCGCTTATCTGCCGGTGCCGAAAGGAATTGCCATGTCGCGTATCGACCGTAAAGACCAGATCATCGCCGCCGCCCTGGAGTTGTTTCGCAGCAAGGGGTTTGCCGATGTGTCCACCCGCGACCTGGCCGAACATGCCGGGCTGTCCCGTAGCCACGTTTATCACTACTTCAGTGATTGGAAGGAGCTGCGCCGCGAAGCCTTCGTGCGGTTTGCCAATGAGCAGTTGGACGAAGTGCGGGCGCCTCTGGCAGAAGCCCCCCCGCTGGATGCCTTTGTGGGTTTTTTGCGTGACTGCCTTCCGAGCACCGCCGATGCAGGCTGGGCGCTGTGGCTGGATGCCTGGGACGAAGCGATGCAAGACCCGCAAATGGCCCAGGCTTACCTGGTGATCAATGCTCAATGGCAAGGCATGCTCGCCGAAGTGATCGAGCGAGGTGTCGCTGCCAATGTCCTGCGTTGTGACTCGCCACAACGCGCTGCCCGCCAAATCTTTGCAGTGGCGATGGGCTACGCCGACGACCTGATGCTCCAGCCCTCCACGGAGTCGGCCGAAGCGGCCTTGGATGAAGTGATGGAAGTGGCGCGGTTGCTGCTGGACTTTCCACAGTCACCCTAGCCAACAGCCGCGGGCCGATACTGCAACGCTTCCGCCAGATGCGCCCGGTTGATGCTATCGGTGTGCTCAAGGTCGGCTAGGGTGCGTGCCACTTTGAGCAGTCGATGGGCTGCGCGCAGGGAAAGCGTCAGCCGTTCACAGGCGTTTTCCAGCCAGCATTCGTCGACCTTCGCCAGCTTGCAGTGCTTGCGTAGCTCCGGCAGATCAAGGAAAGCATTCGCACAGCCTTGGCGTTGCTGTTGGCGATCGCGGGCCTGGGCGACCCGTGCCGACGCCTCGGCTGTGTTATCGCCTGCCTGCTGGGTAGGATTCAACGCAGTGGTTTCTCGCGCCACAGTGAGGTGCAAGTCGATGCGGTCCAGCAGCGGCCCGGAGAGCTTGTTGCGATAGCGCTGGATCTGCTCCGGCGTACAGCGACAACGTCCGCTGGGTTCGCCGAGGTACCCGCATGGGCAGGGGTTCATGGCGGCGACCAGTTGGAAGCGGGCCGGGAAGCTCACGCGGTCGCGGGCACGGGAAATCACGATGTGCCCTGATTCCAGTGGCTCGCGCAGCACCTCCAATACTTTGCGGTCGAACTCCGGCAGCTCATCCAGAAACAGCACGCCGTGATGGGCCAGGGTGATTTCTCCCGGTTGCGGCTTTGACCCGCCTCCCACCAGCGCCGGGCCCGACGCCGAATGATGCGGCTGGCGAAACGGTCGGTGCGGCCAATGACTGAGTGGCGCCACGCTGACGACCGATTGAATCGCCGCCACTTCCAGGGCTTCCTGCTCACTCAGCGGTGGCAACAAACCCGGTAGGCGACTGGCGAGCAATGTCTTGCCGGTGCCGGGCGGGCCGCTTAACAGCAGGTTATGCGCCCCCGCCGCCGCGATCAGCAGTGCGCGCTTGGCGGCGAGCTGGCCCTGTACTTCGCTCAGGTCCGGGTAAGGTTTGTTCAGATACAGCAATCCGTCGGATTGGTAGGGCTCGATAGGCTGATGTCCGTTCAGGTGTGCCACCACCTGCAGCAAGTGATCCACGGCGAGCACTTTCAACCCCGACGCCAGGCAGGCTTCTTCCGCATTCGCCCGCGGCACGATTACGGTGCGCCCCGCCTTGCGCGCCGCCAATGCTGCCGGCAACACGCCTTTCACTGCCCGCACTTCGCCGGACAGGGCCAATTCTCCCAGGCATTCCACCTCATCGAGCATCGACGCCGGCACCTGCACGCTGGCCGCGAGGATTCCCAAGGCAATCGCCAGGTCAAAACGCCCGCCGTCCTTGGGCAGGTCGGCAGGCGCCAGGTTCAGGGTGATGCGGCGGGCCGGGTATTGCAGGGCAGAATTGAGAATGGCGCTGCGCACCCGGTCCTTGCTTTCCTTGACCGCCGTTTCCGGCAAACCCACCAGTGTCAGGGACGGCAGACCATTGGCCATGTGCACCTCGACGGTGACGGCGGGAGCTTCGACGCCAATTTGGGCACGGCTGTGGACGATGGCGAGGGACATGCTCGTTCCTTGAAGAATTGAGGCCGCTTCCTGCGGTTTCTCAAAGGTAGTCGAGGGAATGCATGGGCAACGAATCAGACTTTTACAGGACGTATCAACGTGCAAAGGCGTTGGGATACTTATCCAGATAGGCGCCGTTGAGTTGGGTGTCTGGGGCACGCATGAAGGTGCGGAAATCGGGGATCAGGAACACCAGCAGTGACAACCCCAGCACCATCGCCCCCAGCGACGTGATGGTCAGGGTGACACCGAGGTTGGCGATCAGGCCATTCATGGCGAAACTGCCCAGCGGGCTGGCTGCCGCGGACAGAAAGGACACGGTGGCGAAGATCCGGTTGCGGTGCTGCTTGGGGGTCGCCAGTAATCTCACGGCAGAGGTCGGAATGTTGATCAGCATCAGGCCCACCCCGCCACAGAAAAACGCCAGGGGCACGACGACTATCGATGAGAGCGCGCCGGCCAGCCACATATTGCCCCCCAACAGTGCAAAGCCTGCCGCGACACACAGGTCGCGGGGTACCCGTTGGGTCAACCAGCCGGTGATCGTGTAGCTGCCCGCCAGGATGCCCAGGCCGAAGCACGCATCCAGCAGGCCGAGGTAGGTGATCGGGTAGTGGATAACTGTCTTCACGTACAGCGGCAGCAGGATGGTAAAAAATGGAAACAGGGCAAAGTTGACGAGCATCGCCACAAGAGCCAGGTAGAACTCGACCTTCACCCCATAGACCGCCTTGAAACCCGAGTAAATCATGCGCCAGCCGCTGGAGGTCGGTTCAGGTTCATCTGGGGCGCTGGCGCCGAGGTGGAGTGGAATGGATGCGATCAACACTGCCGCGCCAAGCATCGCAATGAAGTCGACGGCAAACGCCAGCGGGGTACCGAAGCTGAAAATCAACGCGCTGGCCATGGCTGGCCCGAGCAGGTTGGAAATGGACGACAGCATGCTTTTGGTGCGCACGGCCAGTGAGACCTGATCGTCACGCGCAAACAATGGAATGGTCGACGACTGCAGCGGCTCGCGCACACCGGCGACGGCACTGCTGATGAGCATCAGGGCGCCGACGCTCCAGGGGTTGAACAGCTGCGTCGCAGATAGAAGAAACATCAACAGCGCGGTCAACACGCTGGTCAGGGAAACCAGCCTGAGGATCAGGATCTTGTTGTACTTGTCGCCCAGCCATCCCAGCAGAGGGCGGGCCAGCACCTGCGCCGCGATGGAGCAGGCGATCATGTTGGCGAAGACGACGGCGGAACCGGTTTCCTGCAAGGCCCACCACGCCACGGCGAGTTGGTTGCAGCGGCCACCGAGCACCACCAGTAAAAAGCTGAATTGTATTTTCAGCAGGCGCCGGTCGAGGGCCGGCAAGCCCCACAGGGACCGGTTGATGCCGGTTATTCGCCCGCTGGCGTCAATCGCGCTTCCAGTTCCGCGACTTTTGCCTCCAGGCTCTCCAGCCGCGCACGCGTGCGGGCAAGTACCACCATCTGGCTATCAAATTCTTCGCGGCTCACCAAGTCGAGCTTGCTGAAACCACTTTGCAGCAAGGCCTTGAATTGGCTTTCGATTTCATTGCGGGGCAATGGGGTGTCACCGCTGAACAGGCGAGAGGCGTGGCCGCTCAGGGCGTCGAGGAGGTCTTTGGGCGCGAGCATGGGAAATATTCCGGAAAACTGTTGGCCGGCAGTGTATCACGCAGCGTCTATAGTCTTTTTCACGACGGCGGGCGCACGCTTTTCGCGCAGAGGGTCGGGCGGCTACGCACTGTTTTTGTGCGCATTGCCGTCGCCCAAAAGCCTCGCAGGTGGGGATAAGTGGGCAAAGGACTGATTTCAGTGATTTTTACGGAGCTGGCAAGGTTTCTGCTTAGACGAACATGACCCATGCACTGATGCAGTCGCTGTGACGAATGCAGTGCGCCGACGGATCAGGGGTACAGGTTTCGTCA
>Ga0308165_1005526_pt1 | contig 11675 bp, 11 predicted proteins | sample PhyWR2_FD_201032 | JGI IMG/M metagenome (GOLD analysis project Ga0308165, IMG submission 201032) | Phyllosphere microbial communities from UC Gill Tract Community Farm, Albany, California, United States - DLSLW.R2 | ecosystem: Host-associated > Plants > Phyllosphere > Unclassified | place: USA... | reverse complement strand
TTAATGGCCGGTGGCCGTGATTTATCAGCGGCGTCTGAGAATGAGAAAGTAAATCAGGATAACTGCGACAAGTGGGACGCCAAAAAGCCACATAACACCAGCTGTAAGCATAATGATCTCCTTGTTAATCAATAACAAAACGGGCTCTATGCTGTTTTGTTCCGCAGGTTGAGATCATTTTGAATGCCAGGCAGAGTTTTCAATCGTTATGACAACTGATGAAAATCCAAAATTCAATGAAGCTGGCGGGCCGAAGCCGAAAAAACTCAGAACTACACCTACGCTATAGCCCTCTATTAAGGCGTGATGCAAAGGATAAGCGGGGGGCGAGATGCGACCTTGCATTTTCGCGAGGGTCAAAGCCCCCAGCTTGTCTTTACGAAGGACGTTGCAGCAAAAATTCCTCCAGTTTCGCGAGCGTTGAACTCAACCCGACGAGATGATCCTCTTGTGCGATGCCTTCCGGCACATCCCGCGCAATGATCGAGACTTCAGTCGCATCGCCGACGGGACGTAGATGCGTCGTCATCATCATCGTCCCGGAATACGCGGGATCGTCGGATTGAAAAGCAATAGCCTCGGTCACTTCGCGATGCGGATCGAGGCGGACGAAGCGACTTTCGAATATATCCGAGCCGTCACCGGACTTACCCGGCTGGTCGAGATTGTCATAGCGAAGCGCCATGCGAAACCGCCCGCCTTCGCGGCGATCTAGTTCCAGCACCTCCGCCGCCATGCCGTCCGGCGCCCGCCACAATACCATAGCTTCGGGATGGACGAGGGCGGCATAGACCACATCGGCCGGAGCCTCGACAAGGCGAAGAGCGCTGTCCACTCTGTCGGGACGTGCATCGTAGCGGGCAAAGATGCCGCCCGTCTTCAACGTGCGGGCTTCCAGCAGTTTCAGATTCTGGCCTCTGCCCGACTTGAACAGCGGCGAGCCACGGCCAAGGGTCAACGGGGCCAGACAGATTCGGCATTCGTCCACCAGACCGTGCATCAGCAGCGTGTCCAGCAGGTCGGCGCTGCCAAACACATAGATGTTCTTGCCGGCCGTCGCCTTCTCTCGCCGCACGAAACTTACGACATCGGTATCCATGACCGCTGCATTGCGCCATGTCGTCTCTTCCACGCGGCGCGATGCGACCCGCTTGGGCATGCCGTTCATGGCTTCGGCTATGGCGCCGCTGGCCCTTTCCCAGTGGTCCTTCATGCCGTCATAGGTCTTTCGACCGAAAAGAAGCATGTCCATGTCTGCGAGCTGATCGAGCGAGATGGCTTCGAGCTCGTCCCCCCACACCGACTGATGGAAATCGAGATCCCAAGGTCGCGAACCTTGGAAGTGACCGTCGAGGCTCATCAGGTTCCAGGCAATCAGCTTGCGCATTCCATCCTCCGACTGGCTGCATATTGCAACTGGGAGCCTGACTTAACTGATTGCATAATGCAAGCAAACGATAAAGGCATGCGAATGCGCGAACAGAAGTCAGGCTGTCCCATCAACCAGGCGATGGAGGTCGTCGGCGACCGGTGGAGCCTCATCATCCTGCGCGACATGATGTTCGGCGGACATCGGCACTACCGGGCCCTGCTGGAAAACTCGCTCGAAGGGATCGCCTCCAACATTCTTGCCGCCCGCCTCAGGCGGCTGGTCGAACTGAGGCTGGTGACGCGCAACGACGATGGTCACCACAAGCAGAAGGTTCGTTACAGCATGACGGAGAAGGCCATTGAACTCCTTCCCGTCGTGGTGGCGGTCGGCGCTTGGGGCCGGAAATTCTGCCAGACGACGCCTGAACTGGCCATTCGTGCCCGGCTTTTGGAAGAAGGTGGCCCGGAGATGTGGGCAGCCTTCATGGATGAACTCCGGGATGTCCATTTGGGTCAGGAAAGACAGGGAGAGACGACGGCCGTCATTGCCGCATTGACCGATGCCTATAAGGCGACTGTCGAGAAAAGCAGCCACCCCGGCTGAAGCCCTCTGAACGTCACCCTCAGCGCTCATCCGCATCGGGGTATAGCGTAGAATCGGCGGCTTATTATCTCATCCGGTGGGATGCGGTGATCGGCGGCAGTATCGCGGTATAGAGGGCAACCGGCGGTGTTTGGCGGAGAGAGCGGGATTCGAACCCGCGATACGGTTCCCCGTATACACACTTTCCAGGCGTGCGCCTTCAACCACTCGGCCACCTCTCCGTCTGTTTTGCTGTCTTGAAATCCGTAAATACGGTAAGAACTCCTGCAAAGACGACACCGCTTAAATTCAGGCTTTGGTTAATTGCCAAAAGCAGATGCTGCGGCGGGCAATATAGCCAGAATACGCATATGTTCAACTGCTATTTGCCAGTTTTTGCGTTAAATTCCATTCGGCTGTGTGCAAACCGTTAGAAATACATTAAGTCATTGTTTTTTAATGATATGTTTTTTCACGAAATTATATTCCAGCCGACATTATGTCCAAAATTGGGGCTATGATACCATCCAGTGGGTAATCATGCAGAGATTGACTGACATAGAGCGTACAATTTTGCATGATGTTTTTGGATGAAATCGAAGGCAGAGAATCGTGTTCAGTTTTGTTTTTCGTTGTTTCTCGGTTGTGTTTTTGGCGCTGGCCGTCATTTTCGCTATTCTGGATGGTGCACGCTCAGTTGGAGCTTCAGAATTTGTCACGAAGCCACTTCTGGATATTTGGGCGCGTGGCGCACCGGAGTCCTTGGGGGATGTAGAAACGTTCGCGACGCACTATATAGGGACGACAGCTTGGGACAGGGCCTTTGTTCCTATGCTTGAGCAACCGGGTTGGCTCGTGTTCGGCGTTCTCGCACTTCTGTTTTATCTGGCTGGTTATCGTCGCAAAAAGCCTTATGGCAGTTTTAGTGCGCGTTAGTTCCCTTGCTCAGTTGTGTGTGGCTCGCATATTTGTGCTCTTCAGGAGGTGTTCAATGAGTTTCCTAGACAGCTATCGAAAGAAGGTTGAAATGCCGTCGCAGCAAGCGGCTTTGCCGGGTCGCAGCGATCCGCTGCCAACTGCATCTAAGCATTTCGTTTCAGGCTATTCGCTGAAAGGTCCATGGCCGGAAGGTTTTAAACAGATCATGTTCGGCATGGGCTGCTTCTGGGGCGCTGAGCGGCTTTTCTGGCAGGTGCCGGGTGTTTATGTGACTGCTGTGGGGTATGCGGGCGGGATCACGCCCAATCCGACCTATGAAGAAACCTGCACGGGTCTCACAGGGCATGCCGAGGTGGTGTTGGTCGTTTATGATCCGAAGGTTGTTAGTCTTGATGAATTGCTGACGCTCTTCTGGGAAGAGCATGATCCGACACAGGGTATGCGACAGGGCAATGATATAGGCACAACCTATCGTTCGGTGATTTATACATTTGATGCTGCGGATCGTGAAGCGGTTGAAAAGAGCAGGGATGCTTATCAGGCGGCACTGGCGTCGCGTGGTCTGGGTCCGGTCACGACGGAAATTGCTGATGCTCCGGCGTTTTATTACGCGGAAGATTATCACCAGCAGTATCTGGCCAAGAATCCGAATGGCTATTGCGGTTTGCGCGGAACAGGTGTGAGCTGCCCAATACCGGTGGCATCATAAGAAGCAAAAAATCGCGCGGTTAGCCCCGCGCGATTTTCTTATTTAAGATCAGCATGCCTTCATTCTCGCCGGTCAGTTCTTCAAAATCACCCCATGCCATTTTGCGGTAAAGATCAGGCTTGTAGGTGTAGAGATAAGCCTCGCTATAACCGAGATCATGAGCAGCCGTTTCAATCGCTGTCATGAGCGCTGTCGCAATGCCCCGCCCACGAAACTCTGGAGCAACCAACACACTCGCAACCCATGGTTTGAGATGTGGGTGGCTGTCGAGGTCGCTGTGAATCAGAAGAACAAAGCCTGCCAACTCACCATTCCAAAGCGCGGCACGCGCTGCCTGACCATCACTTGAATGGATAATATCCTGTAAGGCTGAGGCGACTTCTTCTTCAGTTGCGCCCGCTGCCTGTCCCCATTCGGCGTGGTTCCATTTTGCGCAAATTACTGCGAGATCTTTTCGATGTTCGAGAGTGATAATTTCAATCATTGTATTACCAGTGCGGTGGCTTCGTGATGGGAATTTCGGGTGCGGTTTGCCCTTCCAGCGTCAGAAAACGATCTGTCAGGGCCGAATGTTTTTTGTCGAGACGGTCTATCGTTTTCCATTGCTCCGCAATGACGGCAGAAAGCTCTTCAATCGTCTGTTCCTGTTGAGCAACCCGGATTTCAAGTTCTGTTAGGCGGGCTTCGGTAGACATGGGCGATGTTCCATACCAGTTGATATTGAAAAGACAAAAAATCCGCGTTGGCTGCTCAATACCGATTATCGAGTGGCCAATACGCGGATTACTATATTGCTTATCGTAAGGTTTGAAACTTACTTCGTGCCGTACATGCGGTCGCCAGCATCGCCGAGGCCCGGAATGATGTAGCCTTTATCATCAATGCGCTCATCGATCGAAGCTGTGAAAACATCTACATCCGGGTGGGCGCTCGTGAAGCGCTCAATACCTTCAGGTGCTGCGAGCAGGCAGAGGAATTTGATATTGGTTGCGCCGCGTTCCTTGAGCTTGTCGATTGCAGCAATAGCGGAATGGCCGGTGGCAAGCATCGGATCGACCACAATGATGAGGCGATTGACGATGTCTTCCGGCGCCTTGAAGTAATATTCGATGGGCTGCAGCGTATCGTGATCGCGATAAAGGCCGATATGCGCCACGCGTGCTGCGGGAACCAGATCCAGCATGCCTTCAAGAAGACCGTTACCTGCGCGCAGGATAGAAGCGAAAACCAGCTTCTTTCCTTCCAGCGTTGGCGCTTCCATCGGCATCATCGGCGTTTCGATATGCATGGTGGTCAGTTCAAGATCACGTGTCACTTCATAGCAAAGCAGCAGCGATATTTCTTTCAGCAAACGCCGGAAGCTGGCGGTTGATGTTTCGCGCTTGCGCATGATGGTAAGCTTGTGCTGGACAAGCGGATGGCTGACGACAATAACGCCCATGTTCTTTCCACTTTTCTTGTTATCTTTTTTGACTTTAACGGCGGATGGTGCCGGAGAAAACAAATGATGCGCGAGGCGCACAGTTTTCTATGTCTTTGACCATTTTAGACAGTTTCGCAAGTCTGGTGGATTGAATTTGCCACGTGAATCTCATCTGAGATCACAAAAGGGGTATCGGCCTGCGGTCTGTGCTTGTATCGTCCAGCACAAGCTTTATATGCATCAGGCAAACGGAAAACGGAGATCGGCTTCGTTTCGCACATGAACCGGCAGGATAGTTATGAGCCAGCAAAACGGCAATGCGCACCGCGTGGGCGCACAAGGTGGCATGGAACATTCATTCGGCTTCAAATCGGTCGATGAAGATGTCAAGCAAGGGCTGGTCAACGACGTTTTCCATAAGGTTGCGAAGCGCTACGATGTGATGAACGATGTCATGTCTGCTGGTATGCACCGCGTCTGGAAAGATGCGATGATCGCCTGGCTGGCACCTTCCAAACGTCCCGGCTACACATCGCTCGATGTTGCTGGCGGAACGGGAGACATTGCTTTCCGTATCGTTGAAGCGTCAGGCCGTCAGGCACATGTAACAATTCTCGACATTAACGGCTCAATGCTGGGCGTTGGTCGCGAGCGGGCGATCAAGAAGGGCCTTGCCGATAATCTCGAATTCGTCGAAGCCAGTGCGGAAGAGCTGCCCTTCGAAGATGCAAGCTTCGATGCCTACACGATTTCATTTGGCATCCGTAACGTGCCGCATATCGATATGGCGCTTTCAGAAGCCTATCGCGTGTTAAAGCCCGGCGGCCGTTTTATGTGCCTCGAATTTTCCGAAGTCGAAATGCCATTGCTGGATAAGATTTACGACCAGTGGTCATTTCAGGCAATCCCGCGCATCGGCAAGATGATTACGGGTGATGCCGATTCCTACAGCTATCTGGTAGAATCCATTCGCAAATTTCCAAAGCAGGAAGACTTTGCTCGTATGATCCGCAACGCTGGTTTTGAGCGGGTCAGTTATCGCAATTTCACCGGCGGAATTGCCGCACTTCATTCCGGCTGGAAGCTTTGAGACTGACATGAGCAATATTTCTGCGGCGCTGAGGTTGATGCGTGCTGGCTGGATCATGGCGCGCGAAGGCGTGTTGAGTTCACTGCCGGTTGATGATGATGCCGGTTTGCCCGCATTGGGACACAAGGTTGCCAAGCTGCTCGCGCGTAAGCGTGTGAAAGATGCACCTCGTTCGGAGCGTATTTCGCGCGCGATGAATAAGCTTGGTCCATCCTATGTGAAGCTTGGCCAGTTTCTGGCAACCCGCCCCGATATTGTCGGCAATGATGTCGCTGCTGATCTTGAATTGTTGCAGGATCGGCTTGATTTTTTCCCACAGGCGGAAGCGGTTTCTGCCATTGAAGGTTCTCTGGGTCGCAAGATCGATGATCTTTATGTGAGCTTTGATGCGCCGATTGCGGCAGCATCGATGGCGCAGGTGCATCCGGCCCATGTGATGAAGGATGGAGCGCCGCACAAGGTCGCGGTCAAGGTTATCCGCCCGGGCGTGCGCCAGCGCTTTGCGCGCGATCTGGAAAGCTTTTTCATGGTTGCCCGTATGCAGGAGCGCCATGTTCCTTTCACGCGCCGTCTGCGTCCTGTCGAAATGGTGAAAACGCTGCATCAGACCACGCGCATCGAGATGGATTTGCGCCTTGAAGCGGCAGCGCTTTCCGAGATCGCAGAAAATATCAAGGATGATGCTGGTTTCCGCGTTCCAAATGTGGATTGGGAGCGCACAGGCCGCGATGTACTCACATTGGAGTGGATCGACGGCATCAAGATGTCTGACATCGATGGATTGCGTGCGGCCGGTCTTGATCTTAAAAAGCTTTCAGAAACGCTGATCCAGTCGTTTCTGCGCCATACGCTGCGCGATGGTTTTTTCCATGCTGATATGCATCCGGGTAATTTGTTTGTCGATCCGCAAGGCATGATAGTAGCTGTGGATTTCGGCATTACCGGGCGGCTCAACAAGCAGCAGCGGCGGTTTCTGGCTGAAATTCTTTACGGCTTCATTACCCGCGATTATATGCGGGTTGCGGAAGTGCACTTTGAAGCAGGTTATGTGCCGCACACGCATGATGTGGCGAGCTTTGCGCAGGCTATCCGCGCCATTGGCGAGCCTATCCATGGTCAGCCTGCCGAAACCATTTCTATGGCCAAGCTTCTGACACTTCTGTTTGAAGTGACCGAGCTTTTCGACATGGAAACACGGCCGGAGCTTCTGATGCTTCAGAAGACTATGGTTGTGGTGGAAGGCGTTTCGCGCACGCTCGATCCGCATTTCAATATGTGGAAAGCGGCAGAACCTGTCGTTGGTGATTGGATCAGAAAGAATCTTGGACCGCAGGGCATGTTGATCGATGCAAAAGATGGTGTCTATTCGCTGCTGCATTTGACCCGCAAAACGCCGGAACTTGTAGCACGCGTGGAGCGCCTATCTGTGGCGCTTGATGAGATGGCGGTCAATGGATTGCGCTTTGATGAAGCGACTGCTGAAGCCATTGGCCGTGCGGAAGCGCGGCATTCGCGCTGGGGTCGCATTGCGCAGATCGTGATTGCAATTTCATTGGCTGCGATTGCAATCAAGCTCTATATCGAGCTTTAATTCAACTGTTTGTTGATTAATCAATAAAAGAGTGATTTCATTGATTGCACCGATAATGATCTGGTGCAATCAAATGGCTAGTATTACAATTCGCAATCTTGATGATGCCGCAAAAGAGCGGCTGCGTGTGAGGGCCGCTCGCAACGGGCGCTCTATGGAAGAAGAAGCGCGGCTTCTGCTTGGCGGTTTGGACGAGGTAAAGCCTGTAAGTCAGGCTGCGCCGGTTGCTGGTTCACTGCGCGATATGCGCATTCTTCTGATTATCAGTGGCGGGATTGCGGCTTACAAAGCGCCTGATCTCATTCGTCGTCTCCGTGAACGTGGCGCGCATGTGCGTCCCTTGATGACGGCAGCAGCGCAGCAGTTTGTCACAGCCCTGACCATCGGTGCGGTGTCAGCCGATCATGTTTACACTGATCTTTTCTCACGCCAGGACGAGCAGGATGTCGGGCATATCCGCCTTGCGCGTGATGCTGATCTGATTGTCGTGGCACCAGCCACCGCAGGCCTGATGGCAAAAATTGCAAACGGCATTGCAGATGATCTGGCAAGTGCTGTGTTGCTTGCGCGCAAAGTTCCGGTGCTACTTGCGCCCGCTATGAACCCCGCCATGTGGGACAATCCAGCAACGAAGCGCAATCGACTGACTTTGCAAAATGACGGTGTTCACTTTATAGGCCCCGAAAAAGGCGAGATGGCAGAAAGTGGCGAGGCGGGTTTGGGCCGCATGAGCGAGCCATTGGCAATTGTTGCTGCCGTTGAAAATCTGCTGGTCTCGCACGCAAGACCACTTTCAGGCAAGGTCATCGTCATGACGTCCGGGCCGACCCATGAGCCGATTGATCCGGTGCGCTATATCGCCAATCGCTCGTCGGGCAAGCAGGGGCATGCAATCGCTGCCGCACTGGCAAAGCTCGGCGCTAAAGTGCATCTGGTTTCAGGGCCTGTTACGATCCCAGACCCGCAAGGCGTAAACGTTATCCATGTTGAAACGGCGCGCGAGATGCAGGCCGCAGTCGAGCGTTATTTACCTGCCGATGCAGCAGTGATGGTCGCAGCCGTTGCCGATTGGCGCACGGCCAATGCTGCCGAGCAGAAAATCAAAAAGCAGCCGGGTGAGGGAGCACCAACGCTCAGTATGGTGGAAAATCCCGATATTTTGGCCGGCGTTGGCCACAGCGACAAGCGCCCACACCTTGTGGTGGGCTTTGCTGCCGAAACGCAGGACGTACTTGCCAATGCCGGGCGCAAGCTTGAAAAAAAGGGTGCGGACTGGATCGTCGCCAACGATGTTTCGGGTGATGTGATGGGCGGAGATCGCAACCGCGTGCGCATCTTAAGCCACGCCGGTATTGAAGAATGGCCGGAGATGAGCAAGGAACAGGTGGCGGAAAAGCTCGCGGAAAAGTTAGCGGTGACATTGCTGGATCTCAACAAAGCATAGGTAGTCTTCATTAAACATACGAACACTGAGTTGGAGTTTTAAAGGGCTGTAATCTGTATCACACTCTTTCATCTTTATATTTGGCCCTTTTTTTGAAGAAGCCGGATAGCATTGGGGGTGATCAGATGAAGTATGCTGCTGTTCCGGCCTTCTGGCTCTTCTTACAAGTTGGCGCAATGGCCTCAACCCAGACACCTGATCAACTATATGGCCCGCTGTTTGAAGCGGTTCAAATGCAGCGGGTGTTTAAGGACTCGAAAAGCTTTGCCGATGCGATTCCACTGGATGACCCTGCAAAGATTGTCGCGCTTTATAATGTACAGTCCAAATTGCTGAACTTTGACCTGAAAGATTTTGTTTCAAAGTATTTCGCGCTCATGCCAGATGCACATATGACGTATGTGAGTGTTGCTGGCGAAAATGTTTGCACTCATATCGACAAGTTATGGGATGTGCTGCGACGTGAACCCAGTGCGGATAAAAAGTCTAGTTCCTTGCTCCCTTTGCGCTATCCTTATGTTGTGCCGGGTGGACGTTTCAGTGAGATCTACTATTGGGATAGCTATTTCACGATGCAGGGCCTGATTGCCAGCGGCAGAGTCGATCTGGCTCAATCACTGGTGCGTAATCTGGCTGATCTTGCCACACGTTACGGCCATGTCCCCAATGGCAATCGCAGCTATTATCTGAGCCGTTCGCAGCCACCATTTTTAGCCGCCATGGTTGAGCTGCTGGTATCGGTAAAGGGCAAAGCGCAATATAAAGATTATCTTGCCGCTCTTGAAGCGGAATATGCCTATTGGATGGAAGGTGCGGAAAATCTGCGTCCGGGAGAGACCGCCCGCAATGTCGTTAAGATGCCGGATGGTGCGGTGCTGAACAGGTATTGGGATGACAGGGATATGCCGCGTCAAGAATCCTATTTTGAAGATGTCATAACGGCGCAACGGTCAAAGCGTGCAGCGCAAGAAGTCTATCGCAACTTGCGTGCCGGTGCTGAAAGCGGTTGGGATTTTTCATCGCGTTGGCTTAAGGATCCTCAGGACTTATCCTCTATAAGAACTATGGACATTGTGCCTGTCGATCTCAATACCTTAATTTATCAGTTAGAAAAAACGCTTGAGACCACTTACGGGCTTGATGGAGCCAGCGTTAAGTCTGCTCGCATGCATGAACGAGCGAAAGCCCGACAAAAAGCCATAAACGATTATCTCTGGAATGACTTAGATGGTTTTTATGTCGATTACTGGCTTGATGAAGCACAGCAGTCCCGACAGTTGACCGCTGCAACCGTATACCCACTTTATTTCCGTCTTTCCACAACGCAGCAGGCTGATAAAATTGATGCGGCCGTCAGGGAAAAACTATTAAAAGAGCATGGCCTGTCGACGACGATGCTGCAAACCGGACAACAGTGGGATGCGCCTAATGCCTGGGCGCCTCTACAATGGCTCGCCGCGCAGGGCTTTGCTAAATATGGCCATGAGCAGCTTGCCAAGGATATTACGAAGCGTTGGTCTTCGGCAGTTATCGCCACCTATCAGGCGACGGGCAAACTCACTGAAAAATACAATGTAAATGCTGCAGGCAAGGAAAGTCAGGCGGGCGAATACCCGACACAGGACGGCTTCGGCTGGACCAACGGGGTCTTGCGCGCTTTTTTGGCGCAAGACCCGTCTCTAGCTGGTGATGAGCCTGCCTGTCTTAGCAAATTTAAGCTTTCTCGCGGACCTGATAATCCTTAATCGTGGCAAAGCGGATGGCCTTCCAGCGCTCGGCTTCATAGTTGAGCGAGAAGCCATTTTGCGCGAGGAACACCGGATCATTGTCGAGATCATGCGCAATATCTGCACGATGGGAGGCGATGAAACGATCAAGCTCTGCGGGTTCGTCTGCCGTAATCCAGCGGCAAATCGAGAAGCGCGACATTTCAAAGCCTACGGGCAGCGAATATTCGATTTTGAGACGTTCGGTCAGAACGTCGATCTGCAGCGCGCCGACCACGCCGACAATCGCCGGAGAACCATCGTCTGGTACAAACAACTGCACCACACCTTCTTCCGCCATCTGTTGCAATGCTTCACGCAGCTTCTTGGCTTTCATCGCATCGTCAAGACGAACACGACGCAGGATTTCGGGCGCAAAATTTGGTACACCACGGAACAGAATTTCTTCGCCCTCGGTCAGCGTATCGCCAATGCGGAGCGTTCCGTGGTTTGGAATGCCGACAACATCACCTGCAAAAGCTTCATCGGCGATCTGGCGTGAACGCGCAAAAAAGAACTGCGGCGCAGACAGGCTCATAGGCTTTCCGGTGCGAACCAGCTTTGCCTTCATGCCTCGCGAAAGCTTACCCGAGCAGACGCGTAGGAAGGCTATACGGTCGCGGTGGTTCGGGTCCATATTAGCCTGAATCTTGAACACGAAGCCGGTCATTTTTTCTTCGGTCGCGCCGACCATGCGGGTATCGGCCTTCTGGTCGCGTGGCGATGGGCCAAAATCGCAGAAGGCTTCAATCAGGTCAC
>Ga0308165_1005525_pt1 | contig 11676 bp, 10 predicted proteins | sample PhyWR2_FD_201032 | JGI IMG/M metagenome (GOLD analysis project Ga0308165, IMG submission 201032) | Phyllosphere microbial communities from UC Gill Tract Community Farm, Albany, California, United States - DLSLW.R2 | ecosystem: Host-associated > Plants > Phyllosphere > Unclassified | place: USA... | reverse complement strand
TTTGTCAACCGATACCGGCAGCCGATACACCGCAAAAGGTGAGCGATAACACATGCCAGGAAACTTATAACCCTTATATTGTTCCATGCACCTCACAAGGCACAGGCGTTAGTTTTGAGTTAATCCCAGCTCCAGTCACTGCAGCCACTATTTCATCTTACTCATGCCCCGCATCTTCAGGAAACACGACCGTTGTTTTATCGGGAAGTAATTGTGTCAGCACTACCACAACTCTGAGTAGCGCAACGACAAATTACACCTGTCCAACTGGTGCAGTGCGTTCTGGAACGCAATGTACGTTGACAACTACCTCGACTTATCCCGCACAAGTGAATTACTCATGCGCTGCTGGCACTACCTTGAATGGCACCTCTTGCGTCAAAACAACCACTACAACGCAGCCGCCAATAACCAATTATGGCTGCTCTACAGGTCAGGTTCTTTCGGGTACTAATTGCGTTTCAACTGCGAACCAAAGTGCAACAACCAATTATTACTGTCCAGTTGGTACGGGATATTTAAGCGGCTCGACTTGCGTTTTGACAAATACCTATGTTGCCACTCCCAACTACGCATGCTCTGCTGGTGCAACGTTGAATGGAACCAGTTGCACAACCACAGTTCCTGTCTTGCAAACCACTTGCAATATTGGGCAGACCTACACTCTTAACATGACAAATACCTCTGGTATGGATGGTGATAGTTGTCAGGGTGGGGACAGGGTATGGGCGGAGTGGGTATGCACTGGTGCAGAAAATCCAGCGATTACCATGTACACAAATTCAAAACCTTTGGGAACTGTGGGAGGTGGTGTTCCTAATTATGGTGAAGCCATTGTCAATATTGACGGAACTTGCATGGCGAGATTTACAAATACCACTGTATGCGCAGGAGGAACCTGCAATGGCACCTACATCATGCAAATCGGTAGTTATGACGGATGTTCAGGCGGAACATATTTTCCAAGTTCAAATTTATGCTTAGGTGCTAGTGGAGTTTATTCACCATCTCCAATAAAAGTATTTAATGAAAAGAGTTACGGCTCTGCATCAAGAATTACCGCATCGGGCACTTTTCAAACAGCCACAACTGTTAATCAGGTGACGAATGTTCCTGCCACGCTTAGTTATTCTTGTCCGCAAGGTGGCACATTATCGGGAACAACGTGTTCGAGCAATGCTTATACGCCTGCATCTATCGCCTACACCTGTCCCACCAACTACACCCTTTCTGGCACAACCTGCTCCAGTACCAGCACCACCCCTGCAACACAGACATATTCATGCAATCCAGGCTACACGTACAACGGATCAGTCTGCACCCAGTCAACGACCAGTTCAACGCTTGCAACCGTTAGCTATTCCTGTCCATCAGGCGGCGTTTTGTCAGGCACAACATGCAACGTAACGAATGTGGCGACAACCATTGCCACAGTTAGCTATTCCTGCCCTGTAGGCGCTGTTTTGTCAGGTTCAACCTGCACAACAACGACTGTGACTACGGCTGCAGCCAAGGTGAATTATTCATGTCCTACTGGATACACGCTATCTGGTACGCAATGCACGGGAACAGCAAGCGACAAATTGGTAGAAACCTCCTCGAATGGTTGCGGGCCATTGGAAGGACTGGCAAATTGAAAAACCATTACCAAAAATTTATCGGATACGGTGCATATATTGTTTTTGCGCTGAGCAGCAATATAGTGTTTGCGGCTGGACCGACCACCATGGTTACTCCATTTTCATTACAGGCGACAATTCAACCAGATACTGTTTTTTGCGTAAAAGGGTCGGACGAAAATCAAGCCTCATATTGCGCAGATACAACCCCATGCAAAACGAAAGTGGGGGCAACGGGTGCTTCATACCAAGTTTGCCTTGCAGGAACTGTCAATCCACCGGCAGGAGCGTTAATTCTGACTACCTCATGCTGGAATTTGAAGGTCGATTACACCTGCATGCAGTATGTCTCGGACTGTTCAAATTACACCAGTAATTCAAAATGTGCAGAGGTGGGTTCTGGAATTTGCTTGACTCCAACACCTTCTGCGCTTGCCCCCGCTGCGGGCTTGCGTGCCGGCAGTTGCTTATCCAAAAGCAGGCGATTTTCTTGTATTGATGCGGCAGCAGTAACTACAGCACCTACGCCTATTGGTTGCGATAGCAGCTCAACACTGAACGGGCTAGACTGGTCAACACACTCTGATTCAGCAGCCAACGATTTCATTCAAGCAACCACAAGTGCTGAAATTGCGCGCCAGCTTGCCAATTATGGTGATACTTCTGGTGCAACAATCAATGGTTTATTTCCTGGCATTCCCCTGGGATGTAGGAATAAATATGGTGGGCTTAACAATTGTTGTTCAGAAAGCCCTAGCGGCACCTATACAAACCGATCAGTTGGACTTCAAACTAGCTTAGCAATTTCGGGCTTCAAAATGGGTGCTGGGTATGCAATGCAGTTTGGTTCAGACTATGTAAAAGATTTTGTAATGACCAAGGCCGCTGGCACTTTTGCAGAAAAGGGGGCGGAGTCAATGTTTTCATCTATCAGTAGCACGGCAGGAAACTGGACGAACTTTACCAGTTCGTTTGGCCTGTATGGTTTCGGATTTTCTGCTTCAGGTGCAGCCAGTGGCGTTGGTTCTACAGTTGGTCTTTATGATGCGACAAGCTCGATGGCACTTGGTGAATCTGGTATTTATTTCAACCCGTATGCATTCGCCATTGCCATTGGCATACAAATTGTCATGGATATTATGTCGTGCAATCAAGATGAAAAAGATTTAGCAAACGAGCGCAAAGATAATCTATGTCATTATGTTGGTGATTTTTGTTCAAAGGAATTAAAAGCTTTAGGTGTAACAATAGCTTGCTTGGAAACAACAAGTAACTACTGCTGTTATAATGGAGTATTGGGTAAAGCGATTGAAGAGGGCGCTCATAGTCAGCTAAGTTTACCTTGGGGAAGTGCAAAAAATCCGGCCTGTGGCGGCTTAACTCCAGCACAATTATCTTCACTTGATTTCACTACGGCTGAAATGAAAATTGCGTTAAAACCTTTTCAGGATCAAATCATGAAAAGCTATAAGTCAAATGTCGAACCGATGCTTAGTAGTGGTTCAGTGCAAACTGCAATTCAATCAAAAAATTCAACCACAGCAAAAAGTCTTTGTTTACAAAGAAAGCAATTTGATAGCTCAACGGTTTGCAATTAAATAAGTCTTTTTCAGTGCTAAAAATTTACAGGTATTTTATGGAATTTAAGTTTTTGTGCGTAGCCTCTGCCTCTCTTGCTTTTCTGTTTTCTGGCTGTGGGTCGGTTGGTATTGGATATAGCGGCGAGGTGATTACCGCTTATGGAAATGATCGTGGCAATGAGCGATTTATCAAAGCCGGTAATCGGATTGGTTGTGGCTCGGTGGTGTCGGTACGCAAGGTTAATCAAGCGCCTATGTATGACAACAGGTATGAAGGGCAGTTCAATGGAACTGGCAGTTCCAGTGACATTGCTGGGGCAGCAGCTCAGTTAGGTGTTGTTGGAATTGCAACGGCAGTAATTGCAGGGGTGACAACGGATACTGCGCTTGAGGCAACACGCACTCCCAAAAAAGAAATCAGGCTTGCCAACGTGCCGAAGAATAGTGGCATTGTGAAGGCGATCCAATTGCGACTGGACGATGGACGCGAAGTCAATTTGCCTTTGGTGGATGCCAACAAATTCGATTTTTCAGGTCACTACAAAGTTGGCAACCGTTATGCGGTTTACTACAGTCCAACTTATGACAATCTTCAGCTTTTTCCTTTGGGCGAAAAAAAGAGTTTCGATTCACCTGAACAGGCCGAAAGGTATCGCCTGTTCTCTTGCAGTATTCAGTTGGAAGAAAAAATGACAGCCGAGCTGCTTGATAAGTTCGCGCACAAAGTGGACGAGTCGAAAATTTATTAGAACATCATTCATGCCAAAGGCCACGGAACTACTGCGTGGCCTTTTTTGTTTCTGCAATGTTATAATCTTTGCAACACTTTAAGGATTTGGCATGTCAGTTAGCAAAGCTAAAAAACACTTTTTCCTGCCAGGTAGGCTGACCTGGCAATGGTTGCTGATAGGTGCTTCGATTCTTGCAACGGGAACAATGGCCCAAGCAGCCGACCCTGGCCCCTACATCCCCGATCTCCTGGTCACTCGTCAGGTTAGCGAGGCTGATGTGTTTGGCGAGGCCATGACAAAAGGCCAATCCGAAGGAATCTTGACGGGTCAAACTGCCAAGCAAATGCAATCGAAGTTTCAGGTTTCCACCCCTGTTCGGATCAAGGTAATCAAGGGCGGCCTCGATGGCAATGGTTGCCAGCTCATGTTCACCAGCATGGCCGTCAGCGGAATAAAAGCGCCACAGATGGGGGTAAGCAATGGTGATTACGTTTTCACCAACAAGATGACATTGTGCAAAGACAAAAACGCCCCTGTGGTCGATGTCACCCAATGCAGTTTTGCCGGACAAAGCTGCATGCCGCTTGGCAGCAAACGAATCAATTAATTATTGATATATGAAATTTTCCAGAATATATATCCTGCTTGCAATCACCGCCTTGTTTACCGGGTGTACAAGCCATGTGAAGCTGTCACAAGAAAATCCAACCATACCAAAAGCTGTGGACGAAAGCTCTCAGCGTATCGACAAGGGTATTGAATCTGCACAGCGGGCACTGCCAACCTTAAGTGATGCAGCACACCAGCCAGCACATTATCAGCACGTTTACGTTGATTCCCTGTCCGACGCATCCGAATCCTTGAAAACAATCACGCTGGCCGACGCTGTTGCCAATGATGTATTGGCCTCTAGTGACTTCAAAGTGCGAAAAATGGACTTGGATTCCAGCAAACTGAAATGGGTTGTCCTTGATAGAGCCGATTCGCGTCCCACTGATATTGAAGCTGTGGGAGGTTCTGGCATTGACAGAGAAAACCTGTCAGAAGTCAATTTCAATTTGAATGAAACCGTGATTATCAACACGGAGAAACTTGACAATCTGATTGAAAAAGCAAACAGGGTCAGTGGTGTTTTCTACATCGTTGGGTTTGCCGACGAATCAGGTATCGAAGCCAAGAATTATCTTTTGTCGCAGGACAGAGCAGTTTCTGTATCAACATACTTGGCCTCACGCAATATCCACCCTTCGCGCATTCACCATTCTGGTGCTGGAGTCTCCCGCTTATACCAGGGGTTAGACCAGAATCGGCGCGCATCCGTGTCCTTCCTGATTGAAAGAACAAACAAATGAAACTGATCAAAATTCCTCGCTACATCGATGCCATCCCTCAATTGTTTTTTTGGGAACTTGATGAGTTTTTTATACTTGCCTTCATGTTTGGATGCGGGATTATCGTTGGTGGTTTTGGAACAGTCGGTGGTTTAATTGTGGGCCTTTTCATGGTCAAATTATTTCGTCGATATAAGGATAGTGGTTTGCCGGGTCAGCTTAATCATTTGGCGCATTGGACAAACATTTTTAATTTGAACCCTTATTATCCCAAAGGTGGAGTCAGGAGCTATATCAAATGAACTTGAACATGTACGGAAGCAATATCCGTTCACTGCACAAGTTGACATTGATTCTGGCATCAATTTGTTTGGTTATGGGTATTGCCCTTGTTTTCACAATCATTCATTCCAATTCTTTGAAAGAGCGGATTGTGGTTGTTCCTCCTGGTTTGAGCGGACCAGTTGCAATTGATTGGGGAAAAGCCGATGCGGAATACATAAAGACATTTGCGCTGTTTTACTCAACTCTTGTTGGTTCCATCAACCCGCGAAATGTGGAGTATGTTGCGGATCGTTTGTCGGCAATGACTGCTACCAATGCGTACCCTCAAATTAGACGTTCCCTGTTGATGCTGGCAAAAGACCCGCTTTTCATGGACCAGGCAACGTCTTCAAACTTTGTTTCGAATTCTCTTTTTTACGAAGTAGATCGCAACAAGGTTTTTGTTGTCGGTGAGATAAGAGTGCAGGGTTCGACAGGCCAAGCGCGTGTTTACGCCACCGTCTATGAAATGACTATCACGATTGAAGAGGGCAGGCCGATTGTTCATTCGGTCGATAACTATCCAGGTTCTGAGCCTCATACCGCGAAATGGCTTTTAGAGCATGTTGGTTGGAATAAAGAGAAAGACAGTTTCAAATGAAGTTGAGTAAATGTTTGACCCTAGCTGTCATTGCAGGGATTTCCAACCTGTCTCAAGCGCAAAGCGCCAGCAATGCCAGCTCAACGCAAACGCCAGTGGTTTCTGCTGGATCTGCCAGCGCGCCATCTGGCTCCAACCGTGATGCCTTCACCCCGCGCTATCCGTCGCAGGTTGTGCCCGAAGCGGCTTCTACCGTTCCTAAAGTGGTGAACAACAAGGGCAGCATGGTTGTGATTGACAAGCTTGTTCCTGTCAGTAACGAAAAACCCAAGTACAAACCCGCCAAGCCAAAGAACGAGCCACCCATTTCATCCAATGGAAACGCCAATTCACCTTCTCAAGCCGTATTGAATTTGCCTTTAGCCGAAACTACAAGCGCCAATACTGTGCGCTTCCCGAAATCCCAAGAAATGCCTGGACTCGGCATGATGCCAGGATCACCAGCAGATTACCAAATCAAATCAGTCAGAGTGGGCGCTGACCGCAACGAACTGATCTATATCTCCCTGCAGCAGCTCAACAAGATTTCCACCCCGTTTGAGTCGCCCCAAGTGGTCGATTCGACTGGCGCAACGCTCAAAGCCATCGGGCAGGACATATTCATCAAGTCAGCAAACAGCGAGCCTTTGACGATCTATATTTCTGATGGCGGCAATGGTCAATCAATTGGCGTGACGCTTGTGCCGCAGCCTAACTTGCCTGCTCAGAGCATTGTGCTGGTTCCAGACCGCCCAACGGTTTCAGGGGCAGCAGCATCCACAAGCGCGCCGGAAATGGTCGCACCTGACTACACAGGGCGTTTGATCGGTTTGACGAAAAAGCTGGCGCTTGGCGCTATCCCTCAAGGATTTACCAAAAGCCGGTTGCCGCGTTCGATTGCAAATGATGGAAAAACAATTTTCGAGCCTCTTTATAAATATGCAGGCAGTGTCTATGACATCTATTCCTATTCGATCAGGTCTGTGCTGAAAGAACCTGTGGAATTGAACGAAGAGAGTTTTTATTCTGATTCAGTCCGTGCAGTTGCTTTTTATCCGCATACTGTTTTGCAAACCGATGAATTGACCACGGTTTTTATCATCGTTGACCGTAATGTCTCAGGAGCGGCCAAATGAACTCACCGGCACCCCAAACATTGCTTGATCGGTTCAAGAACGCGCCTTCGAGCACCCGAACTGGAATCATCAGCGGCGGTGTTGTCTTGTCCATCTTGGTCATTGGTGTGGTGATGACGGATACGTCCAAAGTGGACCCGAACCAGCCCAAGGCGGTGGAGCGACAAAATGTCGTCAGTAGCAGCGCCAGGGCGACAACCAATGAAGACCTGGCAGGAGAGATTGCCCAAGCCAAAAAAGAAATTTCCGATCAACGCGCTCAAATCCTGCTTTTGGCAGAGCAAGCGAGGCAGCGAACTCCAGGCGCTTTGGACAATGGGCATTTAGGTGAATTCGACACCCTGTCTGCGCAGTTCCAGGTCATGCAGGAGCGCTTGGCGTCCATCGAGTCAGGAAAAATCGGCGTGACTGCCGGTACAGCGTCCCCGCCCAAAAACACTTCCGTCGCCGTTGAACCGGGCGTTGGCCAAGATGGCGAGCTGGTGTTGGGCGCTGATGGAAAGGCGCTTGACCCTACCGATCAAAGCAGGACGCAGCGGGCTAGCAGCAGCCCTCCAGGCCAGTCTTCTCAGCCTGTGTCGAATATCCAGGTAGTAGCCGCTGAGAAAAAGCCAGCGGCTGAAAAGAAGCAAAACCAAAAGCCCACGCCAACGGCTTACCTCACCTCTGGCGGGAATTTTGAGGCAGTGCTTCTTAATGGTATGGATGCCTCTACCGCGATCAATGCAAACAAGACGCCAACGCCTGCTTTGCTGCGGATCAAAACGGAGGCCATCCTGCCCAACATGTTCACCTTCGATGTCAAAGAGTGTTTTGTGATGGTTGGGGGATTTGGAAACATGTCCACCGAGCGAGTCGAAATGCGAACTGAATCCATGAGTTGCGTCGATCAAACGGGTCAGGTGTGGGAAGGGAAGATCGAGGGTTATCTGGTGGGTGAGGACGGCAAAGCGGGCGCTCGTGGCCGCATTGTTTCCAAACAGGGCGCATTGCTTGCAAAGTCATTCATGGCGGGATTTATTGGTGGCCTGGGAGGCGCATTCGCCCCTCAGACGCAGCAATCCATCAGTTTGAATACCACTGGCGAGGTTTCCAGAAATTACCAATACCCTACTGGTAGCGAAGTCCTTGGAAGCGGTATCAGCAAGGGATTAAATCAATCAGGAACAGCCCTGTCCAATTTTTATATCAAACTGGCTGAGCAAATGTTCCCCGTGGTTGAATTGGATGCCGGTCGCAAAATGACGATTATTCTGCTGAAGGGTGTCGAATTAAAGATGGACAAGATGGACAAGCGAGGGTAAATACGGTATGCTTACAATCATTGCAACGCGCATTTATATGGGTAAACAATTTTCATCAGTTATTCTGTTTTCAGCCTTGGCGATTGCGCTTGGTGGTTGTGCGTCTGCTGTGAATACGGCGGGTTCTGCTGACTTTTCTTGCCCTGGCATGCCATTGGGTGTTACCTGCAAGACGCCCGGTGCAGTTTATAAGTCAACCAATCAGGATTTGCCTGTGACGGACTTCGACACGCCTCTTGGCTCCCTGACTTTGGCGCAAAGTCAAGCTATCGCCAATTCAATGCCTGTGGGGCCGGATCAGCAGGGCGGCGCTTCTGCCAAAACAATTTCCAACTATTCTTTGCCCACCGCTGTCACTGCCAATCGTAAAACGGCACAGCCAAAGCCTGTTCGTGAACCAGCTCAGGTCATGAGGATTTGGATTGCGCCGTGGGTTGACACCCAGGACACATTGCACCTGGCGCAGCTCCATTATTCTGAAATCATCCCTCGCACCTGGACGGTGGGAAAGCCCGAAACCAAGTCGGGCGGGGGGTATGTCATCCCACACTTGGCATTTGACTCCATCGGGCAGATGCAGAACGCTGAGAATTCAGCACAAAAGAATGTTCGCACGGAGCAGCGACCATCGGACCTGCAAGGGTCTGGAAACGCCCAACCCATCCCGAGTGCATCGACTGAGTAAGGAAGATATTCAAAGAATCTTCATTATAATTATTGCACCATATTTTTTTATCATAGGAATTTAAAGTGAAACAAGTTACCTTTTCCCGCGACACCGCTGTTTTGATGCTGATGGTGGCTCTGGCAGCAAGCGCCATTGCCGGTAGTGACTCATCGTTCAGCGGCCCTTTGACCACAGTCACGAACTGGATGACCGGCTCCATGGGAAAACTGTTTGCCCTGGGTTCCCTGGCGGTCGGCCTGGGCATCGGCATCGTGAAGCAGTCGGTCATGGCCGTGGCCGTTGGCGTTGGCCTGGCACTTTCCGCTTCTGCTGGTCCAGCGGTTCTGGCAGGTATCTTCTCCGTAGCGATGTAATCCGCATCCGGGATACAAGTCGAGAAATTATTTTTAGTTTGTGCCAATGGTTCAAACGACAAACGCTGAAAACTCAGCGCAAAAAAATGTTCGCACGGAGCAGCGACCATCTGACCCGAAAAGGTCTGGAAATGCCCACCTCCCCGGTGCATCGACAGAGTGAAGATGGCATATCTTCATTATGATTATTGCACCATCAATTTTTTCTTATAGGACTTCCAAATGAAACAAATTTCCTTTTCCCGCGACACCGCTGTTTTGATGCTGATGGTGGCTCTGGCAGCAAGCGCCATTGCCGGCACTGACGCATCGTTCAGCGGCCCTTTGACCACTATCACGAACTGGATGACCGGCTCCATGGGAAAACTGTTTGCCCTGGGTTCCCTGGCGGTCGGCCTGGGCATCGGCATCGTGAAGCAGTCGGTCATGGCCGTGGCCGTTGGCGTCGGCCTGGCACTTTCCGCTTCTGCTGGTCCAGCGGTTCTGGCAGGTATGTTCTCCGCAGGAATGTAATCCGCGTCCGCGACATTGGCTGTGTAATTATTTTTAATTGCACAGCTTTTTTATTTTTGAATTAAGTTTTTCAATATCAAATTTATGAGTCATAAATCAGCCTTGGATTCAATGATTGATATTCAGTCATTTGATCCAGCGACAAACATATTTGCTTCTCATAATTCAAAAACAAAAAAAATTGATCTTGCCGCCGTGTGGATTGGAACGCCACTAGGAGCATTTGGCGAAAGCCAGCTTCTTGCAGTTCAATCGGTGCTGTCATCTCCATATCCAGTCAATACAACGCTCCAGTTTGGTTTACTGGCAACACCTGACATTGATGATTCAATAGTTTGGTACAAGGACAGAAAGTTAGCTTGCGAAAATCCTTTGCTCAATGAACTGATCGAGCGTCAAGCTGATTTGATTGCAGGAGGAACCGAAGTACCAATCGTTCCCTCATCCGGTGTTCACCTGTGCAAAAAACGGATTGTGATCACCATGCGTACCCCTTACAACGTTGGCAATCCAGGGAACTTAGTTTTCTTCAACGAAGCCGCATCAAAATTTGAGTCAAGCTTCAATGCAACAGGCTTTGATATTAAAAGAGCCAACATAAACGAGTATTTGGGCCTGATGCGATTAATAACGCATATTTTTGACAAGGTTGATGATCGGTATGATGAGTCTTTTGGAGTCAATGAGCAGTTGTTTTTCAAAGGTGATGAAATCATCATTCAGAAAGACCATATTGCTTTTGAAACAGGAGAATCAAAGCAAACAAATTTCTTTGCTGCCGCTCTTTCTCCAAAGCATTTGCCAAGGGAGTTCTCGCTTGCCTTGATGAATTACATGATCGGTGATCCTCGTGGCGTGAACAATCAAATACGGCATCCTTATTACATGAATTTGACACTTCGCTATCCTGACCAAGTGACAAAGAAGTCTTCGATTGAACAAAAAGCGAATTGGATAAACCACCAACTTTTTGGTGGGACGGGTGCGAAATTCATGCCTAATCTGGTTTTGAAGAAGGAAGGCTTTGACGTATTGCAGAATGAGCTGGAAACCCGCAGTGCAGTTCTGGTTGAAACCACTTTCACCTTCTGGTTGTTTTCCAGAAAACTGGAAGAAGTGAAATCACATATTGAGGACATTCGCACCTATTGGACAAGTCTCGGTTTTGAGATGCGTATGGATAAAAATGTGCTCGATGTACTGCTTGGGCAGACACTGCCTTTGGGTGCTACATACGAGCGCAGTGCAGGCTTATTCAGAACCCATACCCTCACATCTTCCCAGGCATCGCAGTTCTTACCGATCTTTGGCGAATGGCGAGGCACCACGGATTCATGTATTTTGCTGACCACGCGCCGAGGTGAAGTGGCAGGGTTCGACCTTTTCAACTCCAGCATGAACTTCAATGCCGTGCTGGTGGCAGCGCCGGGTGCGGGAAAGTCTTTTGTCACGCAGCGCATCATCACCGACTATCTGGCAGAAGGGGCCAAGATTTGGGTGATCGACAGCGGGCGAAG
>Ga0308165_1005524_pt1 | contig 11677 bp, 12 predicted proteins | sample PhyWR2_FD_201032 | JGI IMG/M metagenome (GOLD analysis project Ga0308165, IMG submission 201032) | Phyllosphere microbial communities from UC Gill Tract Community Farm, Albany, California, United States - DLSLW.R2 | ecosystem: Host-associated > Plants > Phyllosphere > Unclassified | place: USA... | reverse complement strand
TCACATTGTCATAAGGCGAATAGGCAGCGATATTGCGGTAATCGGCTCCCGACGTGATCGGATTGCCCCATTCAGGCCATTCAGGCGGAGTGAGTGGCAATGTGTCATCGAGCATGGTGTTGAGAACATCGACAAAGGGTACTTCGGCGATGATACCGCCAAAGGCTTCGGGAGCCATATTGGCGATGGCGCCCATCAGCATGCCGCCAGCCGAGCCGCCATGCGCGACAATGCGGTCGTGGCTTGTGAAGCCCTGGCTGACGAGGTGCTTTGCAGCCGCGATGAAATCCGTAAATGTGTTGTTTTTTTTCTCGCGCTTTCCGTTTTCATACCATGCAAAGCCCTTGTCCTTGCCGCCGCGAATATGCGCGATCGCATAGACGAAACCGCGATCAACAAGTGAAAGGCGCGACGTGCTGAAGCTTGCCGGAATGGTGATGCCATAGGAACCATAGCCATAAAGCAGGCATGGAGCAGAGCCATCAAGCTTCGTATCCTTGTGGTAGATCACCGATACGGGAACCATCTCGCCATCAGCAGCAGGTGCAAGAATACGCCGCGTGACATAGTCCTCGATGACATGGCCCGATGGCACTTCCTGCGTTTTCAGTAGAGTGCGCTCGCGCGTGTTCATGTTGTAATCGAACAGCTGCTCCGGCGTGGTCATTGAAGAATAAGAGAAACGGATGACATCTGTATCGTATTCTGCACTGCCATGAAGCCCAAGCGAATAGGCCTCTTCGTCAAAAGCGATGGCATGTTGCTCGCCTGTTGTGCGGTCGCGAATGACGATGCGCGGCAGGCCGTTGTCTCGTTCCATCCAGATAAGATGATGCTTGTAAGCACCATGGGACAGAATAAGGCGTCCCGGAACTTCCGCAACCACCTCTTGCCAGTTTTCAGGCTGCGGAGCACTGACCGGCGCGCGCATGATCTTGAAGTCTTTCGCACCATCCGCATTGGTTAGAATGAAGAACTCATCCCCACCGGGGGAGAGATCATATTCAACACCGGTCTTGCGCTCCATGACGAGCTGCGGCTTTGCGGAGGGATCGTTTGCAGGCAACAGCCAGCATTCCGATGTTTCGTGATCATGAATATCAATGAAGACGTAGTCATCAAGTGACGAGCCGCCGACGCCAAGAAAGAAGCCTGCGTCTTCTTCTTCATAAATCAGCTTATCCTGCGCCTGAGATGTACCAATCTCGTGATAAAAGACCTTTGATGGGCGATGGTTGTCATCCAGCAATGTGTAGAAAAAGCCTGCGCTTGATGCGTCCCACACACCACCGCCATTGGTGTCGGTGAGTATATCCTCAAGGTCTGACATCTGGTCGAGTTCGCGAACCTTGAGTTTGTAAAACTCCGATCCCTTGTCATCATAGCCCCAGATCAGCCGCTGGTGATCGGGGGAGTGATCGGCAGAAGCGAGGCGGAAATAGGCTTTGCCTTCCGCTTCCTTGTCGCCATCAAGCAGAATGCTCTCAGTCCCGCCATCGCGTGGCTTGCGTATGAAATATGGCTGCTCGCCACCGGTCCTGAAAGAAACGCCATAAGCATAAGGGCCATCTTTTGACGGAATAGATGAATCATCTTCCTTGATGCGCCCACGCATCTCCGTAAAAAGCTCTTTTTGCAGCGCTTCCGTGTCCTGCATCAAAGCGGTTTGATAGCTGTTTTCTGCCTCAAGGTGCTTACGGATTTCAGGCGCTAGCACCGAAGGGTCTTTGAAGACTTCCTGCCAGTTATCTGCCCGCAGCCATGCATAGTCATCGCTGCGGGTAATGCCATGGCGCGTGTCACTCGCCGGATGTTTCGGTGCTGTTGGCGCATGCGGAAATTTGGTATCGTGTGGCATGTAAAATCCAGTAAAAAGTAAATGAAATCAGTTCGAAATGGTGTCGCAGTGCGGACTGTGAAACACAAGATTTAATCCTGATCGAAGATCAGTGCATTGCCGTTCATGCAATAACGCAAGCCGGTTGGCGGCGGTCCATCGGGGAAAACGTGACCCAGATGTGCGTCGCAATCGGAGCAACGAATTTCGGTGCGGTTCATACCGTAGGAATGATCCTCAACAGCAAAAACTGCGTCCGGTTCTATTGGCTGAAAGAAGCTGGGCCAACCGGTTCCAGACTCATACTTGGTTTCCGATTTATAAAGCGGGCGATCACAGCAAACGCAACGATATATTCCATGCAGCGAACTCTCGAAGTTCGGACTTGAGAAAGCGCGTTCTGTGCCGTGTTGCCGTGTGATCTGATACTGGATCGGCGTCAGTTGTTCACGCCATTCGGCATCAGTCTTAACAACCTTAAGATTGTGATTCTGATTGGTAGAGCTTGACATAGTTGTGTCCTCTCTTTGGCGCGTTACAATGTGAATTTGTGAACGGGCTTGTGACAGCTTGGGGTAAGTGCCTCAACTCACTGAAAAATCTTACGCGCACCTGTCTGACCGTTTTTGATTTCGGGCGAATATCGGATATATAGTTGGGGACATCGTTGAATGCGAGTTTATTTAGCGAAAATATATTTATCCTATGCCTTTTTGCTGCCAGACTCCTTGTTCATATTTTCTTTTGATGAATGATATTTGTTTTAGCTTATGTTAAAAGACTTATCACAAAAAAATGATTGCTTATATGTGCTCTACAATTTAAGGGAGCGCTAACAGCATTTGTCTCTCCCCATTCTCATAACGAATAAACTTTGTCGCTGAATGCCTCTCCATCTGTGATTTTTAGTCAATTCGATGCGCTGACTCTATGAATAATTATGTTGTATTTGCTTTTATAAGAAGAAATCAGTCATTTTAATGTAATGTGGTTTGACAATTCTATTGCAAATCCCAATATTCATTGTTAATTGCATCGCTGGTGAAGTTGGGTGGGGATAAGAAATTCGCGCAGATGGCGTTCAGGTTTTTGAGAGCCCTAATCTGTTTGATACTAAGAAAGACCATAAAGGAAAAAAAATGGAAAACCCTGAAATCTACGACGAGAGCGCAGAATTGCTTCTCAGCCTCACCGCTGATGTTGTTGCAGCCTATGTCGGAAATAATTCTATTCGCGCAAGTGAATTGCCTCTCTTGATTTCAGAAGTACATGCTGCGTTCAAGAGTCATGTTGCTCGTGAAGAAGCGCCTGTCGTTGTTGAAAAGCCGAAGCCAGCCGTAAATCCTAAGAAGTCGGTTCATGATGATTACATCATCTGCCTTGAAGACGGTAAGAAGTTCAAATCGCTGAAGCGTCACCTGATGACCCATTACAGCATGACCCCTGAGCAGTATCGTGAAAAGTGGGATCTTGATCCTAACTATCCAATGGTCGCTCCGAACTATGCAGCAGCACGTTCGCGTCTTGCCAAGAAGATGGGCTTGGGCCGCAAGCCTAAGGACGCATAATTTATTAATCTCTTTTTGTAAAACAAGTTGATAATAGCCCGGCACTCAGATGCCGGGCTATTTTTTTTTAAAGCGATTGGGGTCTGTGGGGATTAGTTTTGGAGCTTGTTATGCATGAAAACTGCACAGGTTTTGCGATGCATAGCTGGACAATTTTCACCATATCCCTTTGAGATGTGTGTGGCGTTCTCCCTGAATTTGTCGAACAGCCCGTGGAGATAGGCCGCCCCGGCGTCTGGTTTCCTGTTCAGGACCAAAATCCGTCGCACGCCACGAGCTAAACCTAATTCTCCACAAACCCTGGAGCATTTCCAGCAAAAGTGCGAAGCGGCTCCTACGATTCCGTTTAAACAGGAACTGCTCTAAGCCAACGCGCATTATATATTGTTTATTTTGCCCAGCAGTCTGTCTAAAGCCTGCTTTAAGGCGATGTGTCGATTAAGATCATAGCTCCAGTGACGATTTATGCCTTTTAAACGCTCTCGCTCTATCAGGCGTATGAGTTTGTGCTGTGCTTGTTTTTTCTCGTTTTCGGGGGCGTCCAGCAGCCTATCCATATCAATACCGGCAATAATCTGTAGCGCAACACGCTGCATGGCACCCATGCGCTGCTGGTTACGTATTATCATAAATTCCTCACGGGCTTTGCGAAGAGAAGCTTCCATTTTTTATCTTTCATCGGTTTGCAATTTGTGCCGATGACAAGATCAACCATTTATCGACCTGTTGGATAAAATTCCTATATTTTATAAATATCGGTGGATATTGAAGCCGAGCGACCATTCAAAAAACTTATCCCCACTTGCATAATCCTCATTATAAGAACATATTCCTATAATGGTGAGGAAAGATGAATGTCTCTGAAAATTTCGGATATCATCCATACCCGCGCAGAAGCTGTGGAAGCATTGAAGGTCATTGCAGCGCGACACGGACGAACTCTTAACCTGGATAATTCCGGTCCTGCTTTGGGGCGAAGACGTCAGGAAAAAAATGTGGAAATCTGTGATGCACTGATCGATTTATTGTCTGCTTTTTTTGGAGTAAGCGGTGCGGAATTACGTTCTCCTTTGCGATGCAGAAGGGAAGTGTCGCAAGTCAGACAATTGGGAATGTATCTCGCACATACTTCGTTCGGAATGGTGATGCGCGAAGTAGCTATCGGGTTTTCCCGTGATCGAACAACGGTCATGTACGCCTGCCACCTTGTGGAGGATAGTCGCGATGACGAGGATTACGACGCTGTTGTCTCAACGCTGGAAAAAGTCGTCAATCAGGATTTCTCGGCATGGAGGATGGCAGCATGAGCGCGACACATTTGGCTTCCGAAGCGCGGATTATTCGCTTTCTCAAGCAGGGTGGCTGCGAAGTGCAGGATTCCGTGCGGGACACGCATGTTTTGCTGGTTGGCGAGCAGGGAACTATTGCCGTAACGCGCGTCGAACTTGACGCAATGCAAACGCGCGGAATTCTGATTTGCGATGGTGAACGTATTGCGATTTCAGGATACGCACGGAAAACTACTGTAAAAAATAAAAGGTCTGCGCGAAGAACAACCACAGTTGAGATAGAGCAGGGCGAAAAAGTTGAAGTGAACCTTTCCGAATCTCCTTTGGCTAAGCTTTATCGGCTTCGCGCTGGAGATGGAGGAAGCTTCATTTCTGAAGATGAGTTTCGGGCAGGCGAGCGCTTGAGAGCCGATTTTACGCGTGGCGCGATGATGCCTTCGATTTCGGCACGTTGGGATGTTGGTGTTGGAAGCTCTGCACGCTCCGGGCCGGGCGGCATGGCAGAGCTGACTGACATAGCGCTTGCAAGCCGTATGCGGGTGGAGCGCGCTTTAGATGCGATTGGTCCTGAATTGAGTGGTGTACTCATTGATGTGTGTTGTTTTCTTAAAGGCCTTGAAACGGTGGAGCGAGAACGTCAGTGGCCTGTGCGTTCAGGCAAAATGCTTCTGAAAATGGGGCTTGCTATGTTACATCGGCATTATAATCCACAGCTCGAAAGAGAGCGTCGATCCCCGGTAGTTTTACACTGGGGTGCTGATGATTATCGTCCAACAGCGCGCCCTAGCCAGGGGTAATGCTATTCGAACATGGGACTGAAGATGCAAAATCTTGACGCAGTGCTGAAAATGTTGGAGATGCGCGCTAATAATGAACGCGTGTTTAGCGTGATTTATCAGGATAACGCACGTCTTGAGGCCAATGCTTACGAGCAACGTGTGAAAGAAGGGCAGCTGCTTGGTCCGCTTGATGGCCGGATTATTTCTATCAAAGAGCTATTCGACGTAAAAGGTGAGCCAACGCTTGCTGGTTCAGTTGTTCGCAAAACGGCAGTACCAGCAAAGGCTGATGCGATTGTTGTGCAGCGCTTGCGAGCTGCGGGTGCGATTATCATTGGCAAGACCCATATGACGGAATTTGCGTTCACCGCAGTCGGACTGAACCCGCATTATGGTGTGCCCGCCAATTCCGTTGATCCAACCCGCGTGCCAGGCGGATCATCGTCAGGCGCTGCGATCTCGGTTGCGGAGGGCACCAGCGAAATCGCTATTGGTTCCGACACTGGCGGTTCAGTGCGCATTCCTGCGGCGCTTAATGGTCTGGTTGGCTTCAAGCCCACTGCAAAACGCATTCCGCTTGAAGGTGCTTTTCCTTTGGCACCATCGCTTGATTCGGTCGGACCGTTGGCGAAAAACGTTGCTGATTGCATTCTTGCGGATGCGATAATGGCGGGTGAACCGCCAGTTCTGCCGGTTGCAGCATCGTTGAATGGGTTAAAGGTCGGGCTTCCGGCCGGTTTGTTCTTGCGCAATACGGAGCCGCACATAGCCATCGCTTTTGACCTGGCAGTGACCGCGCTTAAAAAAGCTGGAGCGCAGATTGTAAGAATTGAATTGGATGATCTTATTCTTGCTCTTTCCGAGGCGACGCGTATCGGCTCAATCGCTGGCATTGAAGCGAGCCGCGTTCACGCTCTAACATGGTTGAAAGATCCCGATGCCAATGTCGATGACAGGGTAAAGCATACGCTTGTAAAACGTCTAGATGTAACGGATCAAGCCTATCAACGCCTTATGGATATACGTTTGAAGCTTGTTGGGAAAATGGATCAGAAATTGCGCGAGGTTGATTTTTTCGTCACGCCAACAACGCCGATTGTTGCGCCGACAATTGTGTCCGTGAGTGAAAACCCTGTCGAATATGATCGGGTCGAGGCACTCTTGTTGCGCAATACGCAGATCGCCAATCAGTTCGATCTTTGCAGCATAACACTGCCGATGCCAGTTTCAGGAATGCCAGCAGGCCTGATGATGAATGCACGCAACGGCGCCGACAAACAGTTGCTCTCAGCAGCTCTTACAGTCGAAAATTTATTAAGCTGAGATTCTCAGCGCTTCTGCATCGCGGCGAATACGTGCTACCATTGAGCGCAGTCCATTCGAACGCTGTGGCGTCAAATGCTCATCCAATCCGAGCTTCTTGAGCACGGCTTCAGGATCGGATGCGACAATGGCTGATGCTTTACGACCTGAATAGAAGGCCAGTACAATTGCCACCAGACCCCGCACGATATGTGCGTCGGAATCGCCCAGAAATTCGACGACTGGATCATTACCTTCATGAGGAATGGTCTTGAGCCAAACCTGACTGACACAGCCTTGTACTTTATGTGCCACGTCGCGGGCATCGTCTGGGTAGGCTGGCAATTCCTTACCAAGATCAATCACATAGCGGTAGCGATCTTCCCAATCGTCGAGAAATTCGAAGTCGGAGATAATACTGTCTATCGTGGTGGTCATGACATTCGCCTGAATAAAATCTTGGATATGCCGTCTATATAGGGGCAAAAGCCGGTAACGTCACGGAAAACTGTTCGTTATGCCCGAAACCTAATTCGTAACAACGCCTTGCGCCCGCAATGCGCTTGCACGTGGCGTGGGGATCGGAATGATATGGGGAGAATTCTTCGAAGGCTCCACAGGCAACTCCTGCCTTGCAACGGCGGGTGCAGGCGTCTCGTGCTTTATGCCGAAGCGATCACTCAGATATTCGAGAATACTGCCGCTGCGTTGCATCATTCCGCTTGCCGCGCTTGATAGCAGAGACGTTCCGTTTTCACACAATGCAGGATTATTGACGCAAAGCTTGCCGATTTCCAATGCGGTTTTGCCATTGGCGAGCAGTTGCTCAACGGAGTCCGGCTCTGCTTTGGCTTCAACAGAAGCGATGGTCTTTGGAGCAGTGTCTTCTTTGTCCGCAGGAAAGAAGTGCGGCATTACAATAAATGCCAACGACAACCAGAAAACGGATTTAATAAGAAAACGGATCATTATGCTCAGGGTTTGTTGACCGGGATTGCTAGTGGCATTGTCTACGTAATTGGAAAAGATTCCGTAACCGTGAGAATCGTCTGCATTTTTTGATCTTCATTGCGCTTTCGTGCGGAACGCAAACCCTTATATATCCACCATCTGTTTACCATAGCGGGAAAACTCCCACCTTAAGCTGTCAGATTCTACATCAAGATGCTCAATATGACATTGTTTTATCGTTTCTTTAAAGCCTCCCCTGCATTCTGGCTCTAACAGGTTCGTCCCTGATGGATGAGCCGAGCGAGTATTGAGTGAGTAAGGCAAGTTGAACGCCATTCTTTTGAACGCAGCACAGATTCTTGGCACGAAGGTGCAGGCATTGGCGCGTTTTCATGAACGTTTCTGCCAGCGCTGGACTGAGCAATCGGATGCAGTAGCACTTCGCACTGTCGGCTCGTTAATGCTCATGCCTGCTCTTTTGTTTGCAGCCGTGCTTGCATCGGGCGTTACATCAGATTTTGCAGCCATCTCCATTCTTGCCGCGAGCTTTGCCGGCTTTGCGATGATTCTTTGCGCCCTGAGCCTCATGGGTTTGAGCGGTGCAGTGCTCGGAACACTCAACTTTGTGACCTATGGCGCAGGTCTTGCGGCAATTTCCATATTTGCGAATACTAGCAATGTGGCTCTTTGGATCATGGCCGGAGCCTTGCCTCTGGAAGTTTGGTTCATCAGCCGCAAGCCAATGCCAGTGCTTGCAGCGATTGTGTTAAGTGCGAGCATTTTAAGTGTTCTTGCGCTTAAAGGCGGCATTTCCGTTGCGTTGGCATCGCTGATCGTCATGATACTCTATATTACAAGCCTCATAGCTCGTAGTTTTGCGATCAAAGCATCCGTTGAATCAAAGCCGCTTGCGCAGCCTAAGCCTTTGGTCGCTGACGGCGACCTGCAACTCTCCATGGATATTGAGGGCGTTATCACGCAAATCGCTCCGCAGTCTGCAAAGGTTCTAGGCGTTGAGCCGGAGAACCTTGAAGGCGTCGCATTGATCGATCGGGTTCATGTCGCAGACCGGGTGCAGTATCTCTCGCTTCTCGCAGACCTGCGTTTAGGACGCACACCACGTCCAGCAGATATTCGCCTGCGTATGCTGGAAAATGGCACTCCGGTTTTTCTTGTTTTCCGTATGGAAGGTGTAGCGGCGAACGGGATTATCACGCTGTTCGGACGTTCAATTGAGGGTGAACATAAGCTCATTGAAGAAATTAATGCACTGAAGGCGCAACTTGAAGCTGAACGAATCGGAAAGGGTCGTCTGCTCGCAACCGTGAGTCATGAACTGCGCACGCCATTGAATTCAATCATCGGCTTTTCCGATATGCTGTCGCATGAAATGGGCTGCCAGCTACAGAATGAAAAACAGCGCGAATATGCTGGTCTCATTCATAAATCGGGCCATTACCTGCTCGATCTGGTCAATTCAGTTCTGGATAATTCAAAGCTTGAAACCGGTACTTACAGCATTGAACCACAGAACATCAATTTCCGCGAAGTGGCTGAACTGTGCGCGGCTGTCATGCTGCCGCAGGCCGAGAAAAAGGGCTTGGCCTTTTGTCATCGTGTGAATGTGAGCACCGGCGAGTTGGTAGCCGATCGCCGCGCCGTGCAGCAAATACTGATCAATCTTGCAGCCAATGCGGTCAAATTCACGCAAACCGGCGGATGCGTCACAATTGATGCAGCGCGCGTGATGGTCGATGGACGTCCGCATCTCGAAATTGTTGTGTCCGATACGGGCATTGGCATTGAGCCGGAAGATATGCAGCGTATCGGATCGCCATTCGTGCGGGCCGACAATCATTATACGCGCACACAAGAGGGGAGCGGCCTTGGCCTTTCAGTGGTCAAGGGTTTGGTGGAACTTCATCAGGGCTCAATGCAAATCAAAAGCTGCGTGGGCGAAGGAACGGTTGTAACCGTGCATCTGCCAGTGGCAGGCCCGCAAAAACTGCTCGAACTGGCTTCTTTGGGAGAAGAAGATCAACAACAACTTGGCACGGTTATCGATATGAACCGTCACCAGGGAGAATGGAATAATGACTGGCAGAAAGACGAAAACCGGGAACAAAGCCCAGAGCGGATCGATGCGCAAGCCCGCAAAACGGCATAGCCTCGGTCGCCGCCTGCTTAAGTTCTTTTTCAGTTCGGCTTCGGCGCTGGCGATTTTTGCCGGCGACTTCATTGTGCGTAATCCGGTGCTGACAGGAGGCGCTACGGCATTTGTCGTCGTGTTGGGTTTTGTCTCGGCCAATGCGCTCTGGTATCAGCCTGAAGCGCATAATGCGGTCTTTTTCAAAACGCGTGAGGATCTCGTTTTTAAGGCGACGCCGCGTGCAGTGCTGCCCGGAACGGTTGTTGAGAAAAAGCAGGAAACGGCAAGCGTTGAAACGCCTGAGACTGCCCAGGCGCAACCATCGACTGAAGCCGCAGAATTGTCGCCGGATCGTCTGCAAGTGACGGGTTCAATTGATGAAATGCTGCCTGCGCTTGCGCCTAATGCGGATCTTGAAATCGCGCGGCTGCAACAAAGACTGTTGACACTTGGCATTTATCAGGGTGCGGTCGACGGCTTTACCGGACCACAGACGCGAGAAGCCATTGAACGCTGGCAGGCACTTCAGAAGAAGCTCGGCGTTCCGGCACAAAACGCTGCGGCACCGGCGCAATCGCAAGACGATGTTGCAAAGTTCATTGATCTGGCGGTACCCACGCCGCGGCCAGAGCCTGCTGTGCTGAAAGTCAAAGAAACGGCAAAGCGCGCGCCTGATCTGGCATCGCTGCAAAGCAAACCCGCATCGGAAAAACAACAGGTAGCGGCTGTGGAGCCGCAGGCAAAGATTTCCTCGCAGGATATTGTGCGCGTGCAGGCAGGTTTGAAAGCCTTTGGCAATGAACGGGTTAGCGTTGACGGTGTTCCGGGCAAATCTACGCAGGATGCCATTCGTGAATTCCAGAAACTTTTCAACTTGCGCGTGACAGGTGAAGTCGATGCCGCTTTGATTTCCAAAATGCGTGAAATCGGCCTGATAAGCTGATGCGGTTAACGTCAGACTTTTGGGTTTCCGCATTGATCCGCAAAATACAGGGCGAGGGCGGCTTTGCCTATCTTGCGCGCCGTGGCTCAAAGGAAGCGGGGGCGATCTTTATCAAGGTTAATTCGCGCTTTGGGACATGCGATCTTTACTCGCCTGCACCGCAGACGTCTTATGATGAGAATCACGATGGGGAACGCATGTTTTTGCGCATTCTCCACGAGGTCGACGATATCAAAGCAAGCGAGCGCATGGAGCGTGAAATCCGCTTCGACCCTGATTTATGGCTCATAGAGCTTGAAGATGTGGCCGATCCGACAAGCTTGTTTTCTATTTCACCGGATATTTTATAGGCTTGATCGTATTGTTGCGGAATCGACATCCGCAGCCGTCGCCATCTCACGCAGTTTGCTGCGCAGCATTCTTGACATGTCGTCGGCTTTCCACCGGCGCACGAGCATGACAGCCTTTTCGCGATCAATCGAACGATACATTTGAATGAATTCGCGTAAATGATCGCGGTTGGCGGCAATCGGACCCAGCAGTGCTGACATGATCATGAAAGCTTCGGAAGCCGACATTCCCAGTGCGCGCAGGGCTATTGGCAGATGGGTTTCTGGCCATTGTCCGATGATCCTATCAGCACGATCAAAAGAGACATCAAGCGAATCAGCCAAAGCCGTGCGGAAAATTTGATCGTCAATCAGCAGCGCTGTATCGATCAGATAGTCAGGTGCCGAAAACGATGGCGTCTGGATCGGGCTTTCAGCGACTTCGCTATTTGCGTCTTCCGACGTGACAGGCCTATTTGGTTCAAGGCCTGCGAGATTTTCCTGCAAGGCGAGCAATCGGTCAATCGCGG
>Ga0308165_1005523_pt1 | contig 11678 bp, 12 predicted proteins | sample PhyWR2_FD_201032 | JGI IMG/M metagenome (GOLD analysis project Ga0308165, IMG submission 201032) | Phyllosphere microbial communities from UC Gill Tract Community Farm, Albany, California, United States - DLSLW.R2 | ecosystem: Host-associated > Plants > Phyllosphere > Unclassified | place: USA... | reverse complement strand
TAACGATCGGCTTGATGCTGTTTTATCCAGCGTAGTAGCGATACCGGATGCCCGGTCCACAGTGTCTGTCGGGTCACCGGATAGAGCTCCTGCGGCAGGCCCTCACGCTGCCATTGCTGGACTAACGCCAATGCCCGGCGGTCAGAGGAAAGTATGCCATTGCCCAGCGGCTGCCCCTGTTTATCCAGCAGAAACAGTCCTTTACCCTGGGCAGAAATCCCCACGCCCAGTACCTCGGCGGCAAGCGTTTCGCTGGATATAAGTACCTGGCGAATCACGGTAGCCGCCACCTGCCACAGCTGGTGCATATCACGTTCAGCCCGACCCGGTTCCGGAACCAGCACCGGCAGGTTCTGCCGGGCTACTGCGCGCTCATTGCCCGCAATATCGTACAAGCCAGCCTTAATAAAGGTGCCGCCACAGTCGAGTCCTAACCAATAGCTCATAATGTTCTCTCCACTCAGACGCAATCAGCCACGGGAATTTTGATGACGACCTTGCGGGTAGGCAGAGGCTCGTTAATCGCGCAGTTCGGTCGATGGAGATCCTGTGGGAAGAACACGGCAAAATTACCGGGCTTCATCAGCAGCAGCGTTTCATTCGGCGCGTGGCGATAGAAAGTAATGTCGCGATCCGCGTCATAAGACTGGTGGATCTCCAACTCGGCCTTCTCCGTCGCGACGCCGATATACTCCTCGCCAGAAACCAGGTACTGCACATCAATAAATTTACGGTGTGCTTCCGGGTAGTTTTCGCTCTGCGGGCTGGTCTGCAAGTCAAGTACCTGCACCACCCAGCCTGTCTGGCTGTCCTGATAGCGCCCGGCGGGAATATTCTGCAAGTCCTGACCTGCCAGATAGCGAATAGCCTGGGCTACGGCGGCAGGATAGTGGTTATCTTCAGTATTATTAATATGACCAAAAATCATCTGGTTACTCCTGTTACAGTGCCTGGATACGCGCCCAGACACGCTCATCAACCGGAATACCAAGACGCTGATTTTCAGCGCGAATACCGGGGAATTTGTGGCCTGGAAGGCGGATAGCCTGCTCGCTGTCGGCGCGCTCTGCGCCACTGATAGACTCACGGATACGCGCCAGCTTGCTGTCACGGGTCGGGCCGTCGATCAGTCGGTCAACGTCAATAGCGATAAAGACTTGTGAGATACCAAACTCGTCACCGTTGTCTTCAGTGACTTCGGTAACAGAGGCACCGTTTGATAGCAGGGTCGCGAGCATATCCAGCACCACGGAGAGCGCGGATCCCTTCCAGTAGCCCATCGGCAGGATGCGGCGGTTTTCTTCGATAGTGGCAGGGTCGCGGGTGTAGTTGCCGTCGTTATCAAAACCGCCATCAACCGGTAAGGTTTTGCCCGCCAGGCGGTTAATCTCCAGCATGCCGTAGGAGAACATCGACATCGACATATCCACCATGGTGATAGGCTCGCCGGGTACCGCGACGATCAGCGGATTGGTGCCGATGGCACAGTTTTTCGCCCCCCAGGGTGGCATAACCGCAATTGAGTTAGTCCAGCAAATCCCGATATAGCCTTTCTCTGCTGCCTGCCAGCCGTAGCTACCCCCACGCATCCAGTGATTGGCATTACGCAGCGCCACCAGGCCAATACCGTGGGAGTCGGCCAGTGTTATGGCGCGATCCATCATCGCTGTGGCGGTCAAGTTGCCAATTGCACGATGCGCATCCCACTGCTCGATGGCACCCAGGGAGAGTACTTTTTCCGGCGTTGCCTCGGGTACGATATGCCCGGCATCCAGCTGCTGAATAAAACGCGGGAAACGGTTAACGCCATGGGAATAGACACCACTCTCGCTGGTATCGGCAAACAGGGTGGCGCAGGCTTCGGCTTTTTCTGCCTCGACACCGCGTGCCAGTAGCACCCGCAAAAATTCCTGTTTTAACTGCTGATAACTGATTCTCATGCTGCTGGCCTCTCCCAGAAAACGGGTATATTTCAATATGTGGAATTGCATTCCAAATAAATCATATGGAGTTACCCAGGGGAAGTCAAAGAAAGGGAGATTTAATTTTTAATTATAAAACAATCACATAAAAATCATTTTAGTTTCTGTGATCGGCCACACATCGGCCTGAGAATAGGCGTAGAGAAGCCGGCAGCAGGGATATCCCAACCACCGGCTGTATTGTCTTAATTACTGACTCATTCGAACCCGGTACAGCGAACTCGTCGCCGTAATATACAACTCGTCACCATCCGGACCGCCCAACGTGCAGTTGGAGACGCATTCTGGTAACGGAATTTTACCCACCATGGTGCCACTGCTATCGAAGGCGATAACACCATCGGCGCAGCTGCACCAGACGTTACCCCAGCGGTCAACGCAGAAGCCATCCGGAATACCCGGTGCAACCTCAGCAAAGCGTTTACCATCCAACAATTGATGACCATCAACTCTGTAAACCCGCAGCTCGCGGCGGCCCAGCGTCGGAAAGTCGATAATCGACATATCCGCCACATACATCCGGCTTTCATCCGGCGAAAAAGCCAGCCCGTTCGGGCGCTGTAAATCACTGGCAGCGATGGTCAGCTTGCCGCTAAGCGGATCGAAACAATAGAGATAGCAGCCAATTACCTGACTGTGGGCGTGATAACCTTCATCATCACTGGTAATACCGTAGGGCGGATCGGTAAACCAGATAGTGCCATCGGAACGGACCACCACATCGTTAGGAGAGTTAAAGCGCTTGCCGTCAACCTTCTCGACCAGCATCGTCACGCTACCATCATGTTCAGTGCGGCTGATACCGCGCCGTCCATGCTCACAGCTGATCACCCGTCCTTCACCATCCAGCGCGTTGCCGTTGGCATAGTGAGAAGGCGAGCGCCATACCTGAAGTTCGCCACTACGCTGCCAGCAGAACATGCGATTACCTTTAACATCACTGAATACCACAGCATCTTGCTGGGGTAGCCAGACCGGGCCTTCCGCCCAGATTGCCGGAGAGCACAGTTTCTCGATAACCAGAGAGTCGGTGAGCGACATAATATGTTCCTTATTTCACGCCCCAGATGGCTTTGTAGTGACCCTGATAATCGTTCTGCGGGTCGTAGTGGTTTTGCGCTCCCCCGTCATTGCCGATATTGTCTTTGGTTATCAGATGCGCTGGAGTGACGTAGCCTGAAGGAGGCTGTCCGGCAAAGGCGCGGTTAAATTCATCCAGTAACTGCCAGCCGTGAAGTTTCAGCGGTTCGGCCACCGTACCGACCTGGCTGTCGCCGCTACGAATACGCTGGAAGGCAGAAATTGAGCCATCACCTGCTGAAAGATTATAGGGCGCGTTTTTCCCACCCTTCCCGGCGGTCTTCAGCGCAGGTGCCATAAAGTCAAAATACAGATCGTTAATTGCCAGTCCATACTCGAACTTATCGCCATGCTTTTGTAACAGGCTGAAGGTCATCGACGGCATACGGTTAGAGGTATCAGCCAGTGGCGTATCAATAAATTCAACCACCTCACAACCGCTACACTTCTCAATCTCCTGCTTCATGGCGTTGGCCTTATCAAGAGCTATTTGGTAGAGCGAATCCGTGAAGATAACCACCTTAGCTTTGCCGCCGGAATGCACTACCGCGTACTGCGCCGTTAGCTTCGCCACTTCGTCAGAATCAGAGGTAACGTTGGTGGTCACCCCATATTGTGGAATCGGCCCTGGCTGTGGAACCGCATGCCAGGCCATCAGCACGATATTTTGCTGTGCCGCTTTCTTCAGCAGCATTTTTGCCACGTTCGGGTTCCAGCCGCCGATAACAATGCCATCAGGCCGCTGGGCAATCGCCTGGTTCATCGCAGCTAACTGATCTTTAACCGAACCCCCACCGTCCAGCGTATCCAGTTTCCAGCCTGCAGCCGCAGCGGCTTCACTCAGCCCCTGCTGTACGCCCTGCACGCCGCCGTTTTTCATATCCGAGGCGATAAAAATCACCTTTTTATTGGGCTGTAACTTAGGACCGCTAGTCGGGCCGTCCCACTGGGTAACACTGGCGGTCGCCTTATTGACCGCCGCTGTCGCCTGGTCAAGATAATCGTCGGCATGTACGGGTAGCGCAGCAGCAATCAGAGTACTAAGGGCTAAAGCAAGAACATTGATCTTCATAGTGAACTCCCAGTGGTCGTTTTTTGGTTATTATCAGGAGATTGGGCCGGCGCACTCTGGCTTCGTACAACGGCTTTCTGGTTTAACATCCGGCGGCGCTGGGCGTAACCGGCGAGGGTAATAGAGAGCAACAGAGTCGCGCCGTTAAATAACGGTTCCACCCAGAATTCACCGCCGAACTGCTGAATACCGGCAATACCTATTGCCAGGATGGCAATCCCCACCACGGTTCCCCAGACATTAACCCGTCCCGGACGAATAGTGGTGCTGCCAAGGAAAGCGCCTACCAGAGCGGGTAACAGGTAATCCATACCTACGCTGGCCTGGCCCACACCCTGTTCAGCAGCAATCAGTACGCCACTGAAACCGGTCAGTACGCTGGAGGCAATAAATGCGCCAATGGTGAATTTGTTAACAGCAATGCCGTTTAGTCGGGCGGCTGCCGGGTTACCGCCTACTGCATACATGCAGCGACCTAGTGGGGTATGTTCGGTGATAAGCCACAGTATGATGGCCACGGCGAGCACGTAGAATGCGCCGATAGGAATACCGAAAATCTCGGTGTAGTGCAGAGCGCTAAAGCCTTCAGGCAGATCGCCAACAATTTGCCGACCACCGGAGTACCACAGAGCAACGGCATACAGCACGGTACCGGAGCCCAAGGTGGCAACGAAGCTGTCGATATCTGCCAGCGCCACCAGAATACCGTTCAGTAAACCATAGACAGCTGAAATCGCCAGTACTGCCAGGACCGCCATCTGCCAGGACATGCCGTACTGTACCTGGAAGGTAATCGCCAGAATGTGCCACAGCACTATTCCGAAACCGACGTTAAGGTCAATTTTACCGACAATCATCGGAATGGTTGCAGCCAGCGCCAGCAGGGCGATTTTAGCCTTACTCGAGAGTATCGCCTGGAGCGTCAGCATACTGGCGAACGACGGTGATAATGTGGAAAACAGCAGGACCAGAAGAACACACAACAGTAGCAGACCGTAGCGGGTCAGGATTTGCATCGACCACGGACCGAACCCATTCTGACTAAGACTGACCCGCTGTTCCAGCGCGGTCGATTTTACGGATGTTTTGGACATAATCTTCTCCAGCCACCGCTTGCGGGGTGGCGTTACAATTTCAGACGGTGGCTACAGTGGTTTCGCTACTGCCAGAGGCCAGTTCAAGCAAGTTGGCAAAACTGACTCGGTCATTTTTTAACTCACCGACGATTTGTCCACGATTAAAGACCAGCGCACGGTTACAGATATGAGCAATTTCTTCAAAGTCACTGGAGATGACCAGAACCGCAACCCCCTCGGCCAAGGCCTTATTCAGTAAGTGATAGATCTCTTCACGTGCCCCGACATCGACACCAGCGGTGGGGTCTTCAAGGATCAGTAACGGCGCATTAAGGTGCATCCAGCGTGCCATCACCACTTTCTGCTGGTTACCGCCAGAGAGGGCGCTAATGTCCAGGCTAACGTCTTTCGGGCGGACGTCAAATAGCTGCATTTTCCACCAGCTGGCACCCAGCTCTGCCCGGCGACCGTAGTGCGATAACAGCCGATGGCCACTGGCACAGGGATTGAGAAACAGATTTTCACGCACGCTCATCGACATCACCAGGCTTTCTCCGGTGCGGTCTCCGGCAACCAGTGAAACGCCCGCTGCCATGGCCTGCTGGGGGGAGCGGGCCTGATAAGACTGGTTACGGAAAGTGATACTGCCACCCGTACGCTGACGCAGGCCGAACAACAGACGCCCAATCTCCTCCTGACCGGCACCGCGTAACCCGGCCAGGGCGAGCATCTCCCCTGGCTGAATACTGAACGAAACCGGGCCAACGTCATCAATAGAGACTCGGTCGAAATTCAACACCGGAGCCGCTTTTTCGGGAAGGGGTTCACGCTGATTATCGGCAACTGACTCACCCACAATGGTTTCCACCAGATCGCGCAGGCTGTAATCACGGGTGTAACCACTCGCCACATGCTTGCCATCGCGCATCACACAAACCCGGTCGGCAATTTCTATCACCTCATCCAGTCGGTGGGTGACGTAAATCATCCCCACTTTCTTACTCTTCAGGCGATTAATAACGGTAAACAGGTGGCGAACATCATTTGCTGGCAGTGACGCAGTGGGTTCATCAAGTACCAGTACTTCAGCATTAACCGCCACTGCGCGGGCAATCGCCAGCAGGGATTTTTCTGTGCGCGACAACTCAAATACCCGGGCGTCTGGATCAAGGGAAATACCGACTTCATCCAGTGCCAGACGAGAACGTTCTCTTACTGCCCGCCAGTCGATCAGCCCCATTCGACGGGTAAAGCCCATCACCAGGGCCATATTCTCTGCCACTGTCATCCACTCAATCAGACCCAGATCCTGATGGATAAAAGCAATCGGCTGACGCTGATCGGTTTTTAAAGCCGCAGCGGAAGTAATGCTGCTGTCGTGAAATTGAATATCGCCCCCGTCACGTGGATAAACTCCCGCAAGGACTTTGATCAGCGTGGATTTACCGGCACCGTTTTCGCCCAGCAGCGCAAGCACTTCACCAGGATGAACCTCAAGGCTGACGTCGTTAACAGCAAGGTTCCCACCAAAACGTTTGGTGATATGGTTCAGAGTCAAAACCGCGGCTCTGGGTGTATTCTGCATAACAGTCTCCTGCAACAACAGATAAGTAATAACAGCGGTGACTGCATAATAAAAACACCGCCAATTCCAACATGCGAAATCAGGTTCCAAAAATAGTATTCTTACTACTGATAGAAAGCAAAGAAGATGATATTTTATTTATTGTTTAAAAACAGCAGGTTAATTTTAATGTTATAGAAGTGTGATGAATAGCTCACTTCATCACAGGCATTTTTTCATGCTAAATAGAGAAGATTGCCATACTGAAACCTCGTTCCATATTCACAGTCTGGCAGGCATGAGTTACCATCAGACAAAACGCCGTAAGGGGTACATGAAAAACCATGAGGAAGCGTGAATGAGCGTAAAAGCGGATAGTGCAAAGGACGATAAAAAGGATCAGCCAGCCGGCACTCAGAGTCTGTTTCGTGGTCTTCAACTTATTGAAATTTTAAGTAACTACCCTAATGGCTGCCCGTTAGCTAATCTGGCTGAACTGTCCGGGATGAATAAAAGTACCGTACACCGACTGTTGCAGGGATTGCATAGTAGTGGCTATGTCACCCAGGCACCGTCCCCCGGTAGCTACCGACTGACCACCAAATTTATTTCCGTCGGGCAGAAGGCGCTGTCGTCGCTGAATATCATCCACGTTGCGGCAGCACATCTGGAGAAGTTGAATCTGGAAGTGGGCGAAACGGTAAACTTCTCCAGCCGGGAAGATGACCACGTGATCCTTATCTATAAGCTAGAGCCAACGACGGGCATGATGCGGACTCGCGCCTATATCGGCCAGCATATGCCGCTCTACTGCTCGGCGATGGGAAAAATCTTTATGGCCTGGGGCAGCGAAGAATACCCCGCGCACTACTGGGAAACACACCAGCAAACCATCCAGCAATTAACCAAAAACACCATCACCACGCTGCCGGAAATGCTCGAAGAGCTGAAGACGATCCGCAAACTGCAAACCGCAATGGACCGGGAAGAGAACGAGCTGGGCGTTTCCTGTATCGCCGCACCGGTTTTTGATATTCAGCAGCGAGTTCCGTTTGCCGTTTCCATCTCGCTACCGACTGCCAAGCTACAGCAGATAGGCGTGAAAAAACTGATGGCGCCGGTTGTCGCTACCGCCAGGGCTATTTCCGCAGAATTGGGATTTAATGGTTAAGTACATCGCTGATATCTGTGGCGGTAAGTGTCAAGGAAGTTGTCACCCTTGATTAATTTATGCAGCCTGTTTGTCTGGCTTCGGATTTAGCATTACCGCATCTTCCGGTTGCCAGTTTCTTGTCTTTCCTGACCCGCGTTCGGGATGGTTTTACTGTGCCTGACGATACAGTTCATCACGCTTTTTAAACAGGGCTTTATCGTCACAACGATGCTTTTTGCTGGTGTAACATAGCGTATTCCGCTGTGACGATGCTCATCGTTATCGTGATACCCGTGGGTAAACTTATTCACCCGCGGGTATCATCCCGCGTTCCGAACCCTGATGATGGCCACTGTGGAACATATTTCAACGTCAGGAACAAGCGACTCTGCACATACTGACTCGCGGCCTGCTGTGAGACGGGGTAATATTCAACTCGTGCAGTTTCATCTGCAGGGTCTGAGATTTCATTGCAGTCCCGTATCAGCACGTAAAACCAGGAGCTGACGTCAGCAACCTTCGCATACCAGGCTACGCAGTATCAGCGCTACAATCTGTTCACCACTTTCTGTTTCATGGAATTCATATCCGGTAATTTTCCGGCTGTACAGGTCGAGTATCATATACAGATAAAACCAGAGGCCGCGTGCTATCGGCGGAAGCCAGATGATACCCCACTCCGTTGTCATGAGTATTGCTGGTGCTGACTCCTTCTGTCTGCCTCACCTGATGCCCCCGGCGGTGGACGCCAGGTTACCGACGGAGTACCCGATAAAACGTTGATTTACTGGCAAGATAAGGACCTTTGTCAGCCAGTCATAGCACAGTTTGTGACAGTGGAAAATTGGCATATTCCGGTTCATGACCTATATCCAGGGTCCGGTTTTCTTCCCCCAGACTGAGGTCATTAACGGATACGGGTCTTACCGTATCGGGCTGCCTGTCACGAGGTGTCTCTTACCAGCAACGCCAGGTATGCGAGCTGATGTTCATTTCGCGACAGGCGATCGCAGCCGCGCTCCGGATGCGATCGCTTCATTGATCCAGATGATGAGTTGCTTCCGCTCACCTTCAGATGTCAATCAGCCTCGTCGCTTCTCCTGTAGTAGCACATGAGCTTTTTTCGCAGCACCAGTAGGTGCCGCCTCGCGAGGGCTTTTTTCTTACGGAGCAGTTCTTTCTTTAGTTGCTTAATCTTTTTCTCACTCTGCTTCAATGCGACTTTATTACCGAAATTTTCATCAGTCTGCATAACAGCCTGCCCTTACTGAATAATCTGCTTCGGATAGCGTCCTTGTTTACACAGTATTCTGCAACCTCTGCCTCACTGAGTGTGGCGGTGTCGACTATCACGGCAAAGCGAGCCTCTGCTGACATCGGGTATGTTGTTTTTTGGATCCTGGCACCGGTTTTCCTCTGATTTAGCCTGATTACGCCCGTAATAGCATGAAGTCAGTTAGCAATATTATTGGTATGAGTAAGTTATACCAATCAAAGATTTCGCAGTCCCCGTTTTAATAATCTCTTCCGGTTTACGAACATAGCTGAAGCCTAGCTGTAATGACATTGGGTTATTGCTATTTGCGCCTCCAGTAGGTCCCAGACCATACTGGGTCTGGCCAGGGATACCAGGTGCAGAGCCATCAGGACCAAATTGAATTCTTGTACCTGCGGGAGACGTAATTGCATATCCAACACCCTCAGCTGTCGAATCAGGTGTAAGCGTTGAGGTAGTCGTATTATTTGTCGGATCGTTAAGGTCAACTACTGCATACCGAACCCAAACATTTGGATCGCACGCTAGAGAAAAAGTCTGCTGTCTGGTATTTATTAAAGAATTTGCACCTGCATTTTCAATATTTGCAATAGGAACACCCGCCATATCGACAGTGGTTATTTTAGTACTAGGGGTGCAACCGGTAACATTGATATTTATAACTTGTGGCACAGTAGAGATGGTACTTGTTTCTTGCATAACATTATTATTATCATAGCATGTGAACCTATATAGCGGCTGCTCTGCTAGATAAGTATTGTTTTCTAATCGCCCCCGCCCCTTATAGATATACACCCTTGCATACGTTGGCATACCCCTTGCCGAGTTAGGCCTGTTTCCAGTCCAAACAACTAACGGTTCCGGCGGCGCGGGATTATAAACGCCATTTCCTGTTATACCCGAGGTAAATAGATCTCCTCGGATCCATGGCCCAAAATTTAATCCATTAACACTGCTTTCATATAAAAAAAAGGGGCGGAATGCGGATCCTGCCGAATAAGAATCACCAGTCCATACCGCAACAGGAGCATATTCAATTCTTGAAAGAGTATAACTCAGAGCAGGATTATTACATATAGATATTCCCATGGAGCCACTGTTGCTAATAACTGTTCCCATAGGATAGTTTGGGCTATCTGCAGGCCCTGAAAGTCGAACTTGGCCTAACTGGATGCGAGTCACTGTATCAGGAACTCCCCATGAGGCAGTTGAACCAGAAATGAATGCCAAAAGAAAAAAGAGGCATTTACTGACAAATTTCATAATAAAAATCCTTAATCATGAGCTAAATTGATTGTTTTTAAAATATTTTCTTTACTATCAAGAATAGTTAACCATAGTGAACAGGTATATTCAGTGCCGCACTCATTAACTGCAATCTCTTCATTAGGAGCTAATAGCTTTGTGGCTCTGGGTTTATACGCTGGTTTCTTTGATAAAAAAACCACAAAAGAAAAATCACTTTTATTTATTAACAACCACTTATTATTTTTTGAACGAATTAGCTTTATCTCATTAAAATCTTTTTCTGATGGCAGGCCATGCTGATAGACAAGCTTGAAGTGTGATCTGACAGCCAGGGAGACCCTATTTTCATTATTATTTAATTCTGATTTTGGTATTGAATAAATAGTTAATGGGTAAACTTTATCCTCATTACCTTTCAACTTCTCATCAGGAATTATTGTTATTATATTGCTTTCATTTCTTTGCAAAATAAATAAAGGCGGAGAAATGATAAAACCATCACTATTGATAGATGTTTTAACCAAATAGTCATTTTCATTATCATTAATAATTTTAATATTTATAGGTTTAGTTAAATCATCAATAAAAAATCGTGTCCCAACAACAGATATCCCCGCCAGACAAGAAACTGGTAGAATAAATATAAGTAGAAAACAAAGATATTTAATCATAGAAAACCTCAAAAGAAGCCACACTTTTTACCTTTCCAGATAAGGTATTAGCATTATTTTTTACATATGCAACTGAAAAAACCAATGAGTTTATAGAGTTATCGTGATTGATATAGAAATCCGTCAAGTTATTTCTAATATCAATATTTTTCTTATCGCTATCGTATAGCCCAATAGCTATCCCTCTGGCATCAGAGTCATCACTTGAGATAATTTTTAGAAGGTTAGGCATGGCAGGGTCACTCTCAGCACTAAAAGTGACATGTGCCATAGTTATATTTAATGGGCAGTCTTCCAGATCAATAGAAAATGAGGCATCAGAAAAAGGAACCCCCACCATAGCACCGCGTAAATTCCCGGTCTTCAGGTTAACCACAAAATCTGTTGTTCCTGTTGAGATCGTGCAGGTTTTTGAATTTACTTTTGCTGTAATATTTATTGCCGTCTGATCCGCCAATGAACGGAAAGATAAAAAATTCAGCATTAAGAACGTCGATACCAGTAATTTTTTATTCATAATAAAAATCCAAGTAAAGTATCGATGATGCATCACCTG
>Ga0308165_1005522_pt1 | contig 11678 bp, 14 predicted proteins | sample PhyWR2_FD_201032 | JGI IMG/M metagenome (GOLD analysis project Ga0308165, IMG submission 201032) | Phyllosphere microbial communities from UC Gill Tract Community Farm, Albany, California, United States - DLSLW.R2 | ecosystem: Host-associated > Plants > Phyllosphere > Unclassified | place: USA... | reverse complement strand
CTGGTCCATGAAGGACTTGGTGAGGTTCTTGGCCATGGCTTTCTGGCCGGCCTTGACCAGCTTGCGGCTGATCGCGTCCTCCAGGCCGACGTAGCTGATGAACTTGCCGGTGATGGAACGGTTACCCAGCAGCGAGAAGCCGCCAAGGATCGTGCGAGCGTAATAGCTCACGCCGTAGCGATTGAGCAGGTCGCCTTCGGTGGACGTGTCGAGGATGTTGTACTCGACGACGCGGGAAACATCCTCTGCGAACGTCACCTGATTGCCTGGGCTTTCCCACTGCTTGACCTTGGCCAGCGCAGCGATCGCCAGGGACGACGGCGCAAGGAACACGTTTTTCTTCGCCGCCTTGGAGTACACCGACGGCATGTTGTGCACCAGCAGGCAACGGTCGAAACCTAGGTCGGCACCGCCCAGCTCGCCGCTGTAGGTCACTTGGTCGGCGACGCTTGCGTCTTTGCCGTCCAGCACCACACGCGCTTTGATGCGCTTGCCGAAGGAGGCAAACTCACCGGCTACAGCTTTAGTGCCGGTGAAGCCTGGGGCACCGATGATGGTCAGGTCTTCCGGCACGCTGGCCAGCGCGGCCAGGCCGAGCTTGCGACCGGTGACCGGCTCATCGCCGCCGATCACATTGTTGATCGTGTCAGCTGGGGTGGCGCCCTCCTCCACGATCACGACGTAGACCGGCACCTTCACGACCTTGAGGATCTGATACACGGCATGAAACAACGTGCCCGACTCAGTACCCGTGGGGTCCAGCAGCGCCTGGGTGGTGAAACTGTTGATGCGGAACGGCGCGTTTTTAGGGATCGACGCGTGCGCCTTCGGCGCAGTGCCGACCAGGCCGATGACATTATCGCCGAGGCCACCCATGGCCTCGGGGGATTCGGTGGCATTCACGGTGATGCCGTTGTGCTCGAAGTTAAGAACCTCAGCCATGGTTAGTCAGCCTTCTTGGGGGTGGAGTTGAGGACGCTGGTCAGTTCCAGACGGCCGGCGGTGCGCAGGGCGGATGCTTCGACGTCCAGCAGTTGCAGTTCCTCGCCGGCGGTGGACCAATGGCCGTTACCGATGGGGAATGGGATGAGGACGGTGTAGGTTTTGCGGTCAGACATGAGTGGAATTCTCCGTGTGTAAAACACCAAAGCCCCTGCGAGGAGGGGCTTTGGGGAGGCGAAAAAAAACCGCTTTCGCGGCGAGGCTTCAGGTACGGTCAGGCAGTGGGTAGAGCGCCTTGATTTCGGCAACTTTGTCACGCCAGGCTTTTTCTTTTTCGGGGGTTTCGTCGTATTGCCACTCGAGAAACAAAGGATCGGCTGCAGTCATATAGAGCGTGCGACGCGCAGAGATAACACGTTCCAGCTCGGCGCTATCTTCAGCTTCATTGACGAGTTGATCTACAAGGACTTCGTCAAACCCAAGCGCTTTCAAAATGAGACGGTCCGCAGGAACATTGATGAGCGTCTCACCCGATGCCAACAGTAATTTTTTGATAGACCCAACCATATCAAACTCCTTTCACTGCATAGCGCAGATCGTTATCCAATGTGTAAGCCAATCTGCTTTCCGGGTAGGTCTCTCCAAGTTCGGGGGCGGTCATCGCAAACGGCTTCACCTTCCAAGAGATTTCATATTCAGGTGTCACGGCTTGACTCAGCTCAACCTCGGCATCGGAGCGGCTGAACTTCACAGGTTCTTCAAAACTCTTGGTGACGATATATGTAAGTCCGCCACGCAAGTAGCAACCCGATTCCTGTGGGGACGAGACCAAAGTGCCGGGGGTCTGGTTAAGCCAGATGGGTTTAAGGCCGGTGACCGGACGGACATAAGACAACATACCGAATTGTGCGCGCCGGACGGTCTCTCGATACGTTTGGGAGATTCGTTTAATGGTCAGAAAGTTTGCGTCCCCATTCCACGGGATCCCACAGCCCTCCATTTGCAGGTTCAGACCCGCAACATGCGCTTCAAAATTGTTATTGAACGGATTGAGGCCTGCGTCCAATGCGTAGTTCCTGGAAATAACAATCTCCGACATACCTTTTTCGTTACCCGGCATCCGCCACCAGACGGGGTAGAAAATGTTGGTAGATAGTCCCGTAAGATCGATCGTCTGTGTGTAGGAAGCACGACCGTTGATATCCTTAGCTTGTACGCTGTTACGCCACGCAGTGAACTGGGCCGACGCCGTCTCCACGCGAGCATCTATTTTTCCAATTTGGTTGGTTACTGTTTCGGTAAGCTTATTACATGCATCTACAACTTTTGTGATAGTCGCTTCAATTCCCATCATCAACTCCCTGTCGATTCTGTATTCTCATTACACGTGTGACATCTACTACTGTGCTTCCAGATGCATAACTCTAAACATCAAGTCTATGTGGCGAGACATATTTGCCACCGAAGCCGCCGCCATAACTGCGATTTCTTCAGCCAGCAACAAATTGAGATTTTCACTCCCCACCACAATCGCCACGCTGTCCGCCGGCAACGGCGAAACATCCAGCGTGAACTTTTGCAGCACCCGAGCCGCTGCCGCTTTATACGTCAGCAACTTCCCTGCCACGGAGTACACCGCCAGCAAAGTCCCGCTGGCGAGATAAAACCCGAACTCGCCAATTTCATACTCACCCTCGCCATCAAACAGCGCGGCCATCCTGAGTTGTCGGTCGCCCAGGTCCTCGTAATCCACGATGGCGACCCGTTGGCGCTCATCACGCAGCGCCACTTCCGTGCCGTCCGGGTTGTAGCGACCGGTGCCGGCGCCGATGTGGGTGATTTCGCCTTTCAGGCCCTGGTTCTTTGCCTGCAGCACTTCATCCAAACCTTTGGAGGTGAAGCGCACCAGGCGCGTAATGTCATCTGTCATGGCTGCGCCCTGAGGTCGTAGTCGTTAATGGTGTAGTGCTGGGCAGCCCCAGCACTGTTCAGTCGGGCAACCAACGCCAACTCCGGCAACGCGCCGTGCAGGCACAGCTCGCCATCGCTCAAAAGGGCGTGGAGGACCTGAGTGAGCGCAATTCGACCTTCGGTTTCATGCACGATGGTGATCGTCGCCTGGTCCCGCTCGCTCTTGGCTGCGTTGATACGACGGATCAGTCGATTGTGATCGCCACGGGACCAACTGCGCCCGATGATGGCCTGCACGTCGAAGGTGTAAGGCTTCTCCATCGGACGCTGCTGATACCACGCGCTGATGTTGGGCGTGAACCCCAGCGATTCCACCGCATAACTCAACGCTTTCGGCGTGCCGGCTTGGCGCTGGATCTGCCAGGACAAGGCCACAGTGATGCGCTTTTCGGTGGCGCTGGCATCCGCATCCCACTCACTCACCCCTCGATCGGCGGCAAGGTAAGGAAGAAACTCGGCAGGCGTTTGCAGTGGATCCATCAACGCCGGAAACGGCGGCATTACGCGGTCGAGCAGCTTGCCAAACCCCAGGTCCAACGCCTTTTCCAACGGAGAGCTATTGGCCGGCAACAAGCTCGCTTTAGGCTCACTCATAGCGTACGCACCTCCACCTCGACACCCGTGCAATACGGCGCCTGGAACGCGCTGCCAATAACCGGCGCCAGAGGCTCAAGAATCTGCAGCTGAGCAGCCCCTGCACTGTGAATCGCATAGTCAATCCAACTCGGATCCACACGCCCTTCCAGCCGATGACAAGACTCTGCGTAGTCCTGCAGCAGTTTCTGCGCAGCGACTTGAGTGAGTCCCGAATCCGGGCCGGCGTTGATCTTGGCGACCACGCGGATTTTGTACGGCAGGATTTGCGCACTTTGCACGCTGACCAAGTCAGTCTCCGGTCGCACATCCGGCCGTGCGAAATGGCGACGAACGCCGTCAAGCAAATCGGCAGATGGCGTACCGTCACCCTCACGAGAAAGCACGGTGACCATGACTTCGCCGGGCGCTGTTCGACGCCCATTGCCATCTTTGACCTGGGCCGCATAACCGTCCGGATCAAAGGTGTAGCTGACCGTCACCACGCCCGGCGTTGCGCTTTGCACTTTCACCGACGGCCGCTCGCCGAGGGTGAACACCTCGCGCCGATACTGCATCCGCGAGCCCGCCGCCGGAGCATGGGGCGCCAGGTAGTAACGCAGGCGAGCGTCGTCATCACTTTCCAACGTCGGCGGCACAGGCGGGAAAGCGGCCGGGTCGCCGGGGTCGAGCACCTGGCGTTCCAGGCCCATGTCGGCCAGTCGCGCATCCAGGTTACTGCCAGTGGCCCACCACGCCAGCATCTGCTTGATGCGGGCGTTGTACTTGCGTTCGTGGGTTTGCAGGCGCACGCAAAACGCTTCCAGGGCCAGGGTCAGCAGTTCGCTTTCATTGTCGAGGCTGACCTTGAGTTTGGCCGCGCTTTGCGGCGCACGGGTGGCGACGTAGTCGACGACGAAGGCCTTGAACTCGGCCAACAACGGTTCGAACTCATCCACGGCGATGATGGCCGGTTCCGCCAGTTGGTTCTGGCCAGGGATCAACATGCTCATGTCGCGACCTCGAAGGTTTGTTGGCGGTTTTTCCAGGTACCGGCAAAACGCAGCAACAGCCCGGCGCCCTGACGGGTGGCGACGATGATCTGGGGTTGAAAGTCGCCGATGCCGTTCTGGGTGTTGTAGAACGCCTGCGCGGCGTGGCTTTGGGCGAGGATCAGCAGGTCATCACCCAGGTTCTGGCCAAGCAGTTGCGGGATCAGCGAGCCGTACAGCGGGCGTTTCTGGCGAGTGCCCAAGGGGGTGGTCAGCGCTCGGGTGGCGCGCTGTACGAATTGCAGCCAGTCATCGACGACTGCCCCGGTGTTCCTATCGATTCCGATCATGGCAACTCCTTATGCGCGACTGATCACGCGGCCCTGGTGATCCACCACCGGGCCGCTCAAATGCACACCGGCGGCATCCAGCAACACGCCGGTGACGCCGAGTTGCAGGGTGATGCTCTGGGCATTCAGGGTCAGGCTGGCGGCGCCAACCTTGACGTCGACCTGCTCGCGAGAGCCACTGAACGTAGTCGGGCCGTTGACCCAGTTGAAAATGTGACTGGCGTCGTCGTAGTCACTTTGGGTGCCGTCCTGATGGCGACGCCGCGTCAGCGAGGCAACGTCGGACACGGGTGGAAAGAGACTACTGTTGAGGCCGAACAAGGCGACGGACTGCGCGCCTCCTTCCCCGCCGCCGTAATTGAGCAGCAGGCATTGTTCGCCCACAGAGGGGATGCGGGTTTCGGTTTGCGCCCCCGCACTCGGGTTGAAAAACTGGATCGCCGGGCTGAGCAAATCACCGTGGCTGACCTTGCAGGTATTAGTCGCGGCGTCGACCTCCTGGCACACGCCAATCCGGCAGAAGCTATCTGCACGTCGATACAGGTCTTCCAACTGGGCTTCCATTTCTGCCAGGCGCTCGACAATCGGCCCGAGTTGCATGCGTAGCAATGCATCAAACATGGATTACTCCTGCAGTGGGCGATATTGATCCGGATCGTTGATGTCAGAGACTTCCCAGGTGCGGGCAAATAACGGCTTGCCTGTAGGATCCTCGAGCAGCAAGGGACCGAGATAGAGGTTTTGGGTAAAGGAAACCGTCCAGGTGTCATAGTCCGTTTCAGCACCGGAGCGCGCGGAAGGGGCAGCGACAATTGCGGTAGGCAGGTCGCACTGATCAGGCGGCAGGCCCCAGCGGTTATCCAGGGCCAGGTCCATCAGTTGGCTGGCCAGATCGCAAGCATCAAAAGGTGCCGACCCACCGGCAACCATGACCCTGAGTGAAACCGACAAGGCGTGCGCCTTGCGCCCTGCAAGCGAGCGAATGCCAGGGCCGTTGCGCTCCACGCTGATCAAAATGCCAGTTTTATCGCCCGTTCCAGGAAAGTCATGGTGATTGCCTACGCGCAGTTGTGGGAAAGCGCTCTTCAGCGCATCCCCAATCGCCACGGGCAGTTGGGAAGGTTTTTCGAGAAGTGTCATCTGCTTGCATCCTTGCAGCGGTTACTGCTGATCCGGGCGAGAAGTTGGGGTCTCGTCGACCCCGATGCGCTTGGCGGCCCAGCGTTCATAAAGGCCGATGGCCACGTCGGCGCCGGCCATAGCGGTCAGGCAGCCAATGGCGCCGGCGGTCCAGATCGACATGCCGGCGGCGTAGCACAGCATCAACGCTGAAACGCCGCAGACCATGCATGCTCCGGACCGCAAGGCCAGGCGCCGTACCAGTGACCAACCGCGGGCTCCCTCCTTGTCGGCGCGCCACATTTCGCCGGATACACCACCGATCAGGGCCAGTACGATCACCAGCCAGATAGGCATTTCCGCTAACGCTTGCTGCTCGTTTGTCATGTCACGCCTCCTGGCTGAGCACTCCCGGCACAGGGCCGGCTCTTGGGTAAATCCATTTATAGGTAGGCATTCCAAAAAGCCCGGTCGCCCGGGCTTTTCAGTAATGCGGTCCATATTCGAACGTTCGGCGCTACTGGCGCGGTACGGTTCTTTCCTGAGATGTTTTTCCGACCACGATCCTTGTCTGCCGGATAACTGCTTCTGGTGCTTTACGCTGCACACCCGGGTCAGTTGCCAACCCTCTGAACCGTTAAGGCCGGTTCATCGCTGCCTGTTCTTTTAAAGCGGTGAAACTAAAGAGCGTCGGCATCCTTGCCGGTGTTGCTGGCTTCCTTGCCATCGCTCGGATGGCGTCCTTGCCGGTGTTGCGTGCCTTCCTTGTCTTCCTTGGCAGCATCCTTGCCGCCTCCACCACCTTGTTGGCTGGCTTGAGACGAAGAATATGCATGTATGCATATACAGTCAATGCACAAATGCATTTATTTTTACCGCACAAATGCACGAATGCATTTTCGACCTTATGGGCAGCGGGTTTGGTGGTTTTTCACAGACGAAAAAAAGCCCGCTCGTTGGCGGGCTTCGTCTTACAGAAGAAGGTTAACGCGCGTACATGCCCCACCAGAACACATGGCCGAGGATGCTGATCTGCTCATCCTGGATATCCTGGAAGCTATAGTCCTCATCCGGGTGCTCATCGCGATTGAAACTGCGCAGGCGAATCCCGGAAGGCAGGCGATAGAGCTGTTTCACCCGTAACTGGCCGTTGTGGTTGATGGCATACAAGTCGCCATCAACGATATCGCCAATGCCACTCTTGCCCGCATTCACCCCGACCGTCGCGCCATCACGCAGCACCGGCAACATGCTGTTGCCACGCACCGTCACACACTTGGCCTGGTCGAACTGCACGCCGTTATGACGCAGGCTGCGCTTGCCGAACCGCAAGCTGGCCTTCTCGCTTTCCTCGATGACGAATCTTCCTGATCCAGCAGCCAATTCAACCTCGCGCAGAAAGGGGATCGACACCTCGTCGTCGTTAACGGGCGTGTCGTCATCCCACAGGCTTATGTCCTTGAGTTCCGAATGCATCGGGTCGCGACCGTCCTCCCGCGAAACGCCAACTGCCGCGCGCCCGCGCAGCTGGTCAGTGCTGACGCGGAAGTACTCTGCGATGCGGGAAATATGCTTGTCCGACGGATCAACGATCTTGCCGCTGAGGATCCGGGACAGCGTGGATTGAGGCACGCCGGTACGCCGGTGAAGCTCCGTGGGGGAGATCCGGTCGCGGTCCAGCAGTTCGCGTAAGACGATAGAAACGTTGCGTTTTTGCATAACGTGGATAGTGCCGGGGGTTTTTAGCATTGGCAAATGCTAATTTGCATAATCTATGCATTAATCCCTATTGCGCTGGAATTTGACACAAAATACTGGCTATGCAAACAGTGGTCTACTCACTACTATCCACCACACTGGATACAGCTTTTCAAACCAGGCCGGGAAACAACACGACATCAGTCAGCCGGCGTCATTGCATGTCGACAAGCCCGAGCCTATATATGAAACTCTGTAACAACGTAGCCAGCCATTCCGGAGGTGCTCATGGCCTATTCAGCTCTAGCTGTTGCTAACGCCTTCATTGAACGCGCCAAGGAAGGCAAGCTTGCAGGCTTGACTCCCATGAAGCTTCAAAAGCTGCTGTTTTACACCCAGTCCTGGCATCTGCGTGAAAGGGAGCTCCCCCTTATGGATGACCACTTTGCCCGCTGGCAATACGGCCCGGTCATTCCATCGCTCTATCATGAGCTGAAATCCTACGGCAGCCGCCCGGTGACGTCGCTGCTCAGCAACCTTAAGCCCGACGTCGAAGACATCGTCTTCGTAACCCCGAGAATTCCTGAAAGCGACACCTACGCCCATCGTTTGATTGACCGCATTATCAATAAATACGGCATGTGGTCGGGCACCCAACTGTCCAACCTCTCCCACGAGGAAGGTACCGCCTGGGCACTCAGGGGCGCGGATGGTTCCGCCATTGACTGGAAGGAAATGGCGCAGCTCATTCACCCAAAGAGCCGCAACCGTGAATGAGGAACTCGACACCCTGGAACTGACCCTGCCCCCCGCATCAGGGCCCGACCAGGACTCCCAACCCGGAGGCGAGCAGGCAGTAGGCGCTGACGACGAAAGAAACCAAAACCTGAAAGATCAGAAGGCTGAACGGCTGCTGCGCAAGAAATATGCGGGGCGTGCTTTCTGGTTTGCTGCGTGCGGCGTGATCTTTTGGGCGGTGTTACTTGTGTGGAATGGTTGGTCAACGTACTACTCCGGCAAAGCCCCCTTTTCCGATAACGTGTTGATTGCTATCACTACCGCAACCTCAATCAATTTGTTTGCCGCTTTTCTCGGCGTTATCCGAGGCTTGTTCCCCGCCAGTGGCCGCAGGGCAAAATAACGGCTCTTACAGCCTGCTCTCCGCCCCTGACTTTCGTCCTGCACTTTACTAACCGTACGCGACCTGCGAAGCCCCGACCTCGCGTGTTAACCTTGCGCCCATCGCAAAATCGCAGGGCGGAATGCCCCACATTTGCCCCACTCCTTTCAACGAATTTGCCTACGACCCAATGAGTAAAACCACTTCAGACCTGTCCTCCCACACCCCCATGATGCAGCAGTACTGGCGCCTCAAGAACCAGCACCCTGATCAGCTGATGTTCTACCGCATGGGCGACTTCTACGAGATCTTCTACGAAGACGCGAAGAAGGCCGCCAAGTTGCTGGATATCACCCTGACAGCGCGCGGGCAGTCGGCAGGGCAGTCGATCCCGATGTGTGGGATTCCCTACCATTCGTTGGAAGGCTATCTGGTCAAACTGGTGAAATTGGGCGAGTCAGTGGTGATCTGTGAGCAGATCGGCGATCCGGCCACCAGCAAGGGGCCGGTGGAACGTCAGGTGGTGCGCATTATTACGCCGGGGACGGTGAGTGATGAGGCGCTGCTGGATGAGCGCCGCGACAACCTGATTGCAGCGGTGTTGGGCGACGAGCGCCTGTTCGGCCTGTCGGTGCTGGACATCACCAGTGGCAACTTCAGCGTGCTGGAGATCAAAGGCTGGGAGAACCTGCTGGCGGAGCTGGAGCGTATCAACCCCGTGGAGTTGTTGATCCCGGATGATTGGCCGAAGGATCTGCCGGCGGAAAAACGCCGTGGGGCCAAGCGCCGTGCGCCGTGGGACTTCGAACGCGATTCGGCGCTGAAAAGCCTGTGCCAGCAGTTCTCGGTGCAGGACCTTAAAGGCTTCGGTTGTGAAACCTTGACCCTGGCCATCGGTGCAGCAGGTTGCTTGCTGGGCTATGCCAAGGAAACCCAGCGCACGGCCCTGCCGCATTTGCGCAGCCTGCGTCATGAGCGTCTGGACGATACCGTGGTGCTCGATGGCGCAAGCCGTCGCAACTTGGAGCTGGACACCAACCTGGCCGGCGGGCGTGACAACACCCTGCAATCGGTGGTCGACCGTTGCCAGACGGCCATGGGTAGCCGCTTGCTGACCCGCTGGCTGAACCGTCCGTTGCGCGATTTGAGCGTGCTGCAGGCGCGTCAGACGTCTATTACTTGCCTGCTGGACGGCTATCGCTTTGAAAAGCTGCAGCCACAGCTTAAGGAAATCGGCGATATCGAGCGCATCCTGGCGCGTATCGGTCTGCGTAATGCGCGCCCGCGCGACTTGGCGCGCCTGCGTGATGCCCTCGCAGCCTTGCCACAATTGCAAGCGGCGATGACCGAACTGGATACGCCGCACCTGCAACAGCTCGCGGTCACGGCCGGTACTTACCCGGAACTGGCGGCGTTGCTGGGAAAAGCCATCATCGACAACCCGCCGGCAATCATCCGCGACGGCGGCGTATTGAAGACCGGTTACGACAGCGAGCTGGACGAACTCCAAGCCCTGAGCGAGAACGCCGGGCAATTCCTGATTGACCTGGAAGCCCGCGAGAAAGCCCGTACCGGCCTGGCCAACTTGAAAGTCGGCTACAACCGCGTGCACGGTTATTTCATCGAATTACCGAGCAAGCAGGCCGAGTCGGCGCCGATCGACTATCAACGTCGCCAGACACTGAAAGGTGCCGAACGGTTTATCACTCCCGAACTGAAAGAATTCGAAGACAAGGCGCTGTCGGCGAAGAGCCGCGCCCTGGCTCGGGAGAAGATGCTCTATGAAAACCTGCTTGAAGACCTGATCAGCCAGTTGGCGCCGCTGCAGGACACCGCCAGCGCCCTGGCCGAACTGGATGTACTGAGCAACTTGGCCGAACGTGCATTGAACCTTGACCTGAACTGCCCGCGTTTTGTCAGCGAGCCGTGCATGCGCATCGTGCAAGGTCGCCACCCGGTCGTAGAGCAGGTGCTGACCACGCCGTTCGTCGCCAACGATCTGTCGCTGGACGACGATACCCGCATGCTGGTGATCACCGGTCCGAACATGGGCGGTAAATCCACCTACATGCGCCAGACCGCTTTGATCGTGCTCCTGGCGCATATCGGCAGCTTTGTGCCGGCGGCCAGTTGCGAGCTGTCCCTGGTGGATCGCATTTTCACCCGGATCGGTTCCAGCGACGACCTGGCCGGTGGCCGTTCGACGTTTATGGTGGAAATGAGCGAGACCGCCAACATCTTGCACAACGCCACCGAACGCAGCCTGGTGTTGATGGACGAAGTGGGCCGCGGCACCAGCACCTTCGACGGCCTGTCCCTGGCCTGGGCGGCGGCCGAGCGCCTGGCGCACTTGCGTGCCTACACCCTGTTTGCCACCCACTACTTCGAGCTGACTGTTTTGCCGGAGAGCGAACCGCTAGTGGCCAACGTGCATCTGAACGCCACCGAGCACAACGAGCGTATCGTGTTCCTGCATCACGTGCTGCCGGGGCCGGCCAGCCAGAGTTACGGCCTGGCCGTGGCCCAACTGGCGGGTGTGCCGAATGACGTGATCACCCGCGCCCGCGAACACCTCAGCCGCCTGGAAACCACGGCCCTGCCCCATGAAACGGCGGTAGCCAGCCCCGCCAAAGCCTCCAGCAAACCGGCCGCACCGCATCAAAGCGACATGTTCGCCAGCCTGCCCCATCCGGTGCTGGATGAGCTGGCAAAGCTTGACCTGGATGACTTGACGCCGCGAAAAGCGCTCGAAATGTTATATGCACTGAAGACTCGGATATAACGCTAAGGCTTGCAAGCTGGTAGACTCTCGCGCGGTTTGGGATGCTGCGGGCTTTTAGCCTGGCCTGCAGACTATCGCTCCCGAACCTCGCGAGCCCTGCCACAAAGGGTTTCGCTGCCGCCGCCTGAGGA
>Ga0308165_1005521_pt1 | contig 11680 bp, 12 predicted proteins | sample PhyWR2_FD_201032 | JGI IMG/M metagenome (GOLD analysis project Ga0308165, IMG submission 201032) | Phyllosphere microbial communities from UC Gill Tract Community Farm, Albany, California, United States - DLSLW.R2 | ecosystem: Host-associated > Plants > Phyllosphere > Unclassified | place: USA... | reverse complement strand
AGGACGCACAGCTGGTTTGTAGGCTTTGGCAAGCTGCGAATCCGCTTTGAACGACGGCTGGATATCCACGAAGCGCTGCTGAAACTGGCAGCGGCGATCATCTGTGCGCGCTTCGTGGATCGGTGGTGTTAGCCACTCTTAGGGCAGGCATTCAACGGGTGCAGGCCGTCGCCAGTCGGCCATAAACGGTCGCCCGGCGCGAGGACTCGAACGGCAGGTTCAGGCTGATCTGAGCCATTCACGGTGCAGTGTGCGAGTGACCGCAACGACCAACACCGGCCGTGAAGCGATTTCGGACATGGACGACCGCTCCATCCTTGGAAGCTGCCAGCCGATTGCTGGATTCGTCCTGCATCGGTTCGAAGGATCGAATTCGCGCAGCGCGGTTGGCCCCTGTCGACCCAGAGCCGACTTCGCCGTGCTCGATAGCAGTCTTTTAAGACGCGGCTTCCTCAGACGTCAAACGACGCGTTCGCCACCTACGTGACAAACTAGAGGCCGCCCCGCGAGACACCGAGATCCTCGCACATCAGATTGACCGGATCGGCCACTCGGTGTTTCGCCACGAAGCCGAACTTCACATCGACCACGCCGCTGTCGCCGCGTTGATACGTGCAGCCTTTATCGCGCGCTCGCGCGATAAAGGCGCAGGAAGTGCCATGTGTGCGTGATCGGCCTCTTGCCTTCTCACTTCAGCTTTCGCCGATTGCTCTGCGGCATCCCGAACAAGGCTAGTAGCGAAGACAACGCGATTACGCTCCACTCGCCAAGCGTCGTCACTGCGGCGATGTTAGTTTTAAATCGGGAAATAGCGGGGGCATCGACATCAATGGGCGTCTTTGGATCAACTGGGGTCTTCGGATCAAGCGGTGCCTCGGGATTAGTGGGGATATGATAATTAATCGTGACCGTGCTGCTTGACGACTCACCTTTGCCGTCTGATATTTAGTATGTGAAAATAGATGTGTCAGATAGTTCTGCTGTGACCGTGAAAATAATAGCTCCTGAAGTCGAAACATCTATTGTTCCACCTGGAACTTGAAGGCGCTGTGAAGTGCCATTATTAGTTAATATACTGTTGATGCTAGTAATCTGTAAAGAATCTGAGTCTGAATTTACATCATTGTTCAGCGGGTTTAAATCAAGTGAATTACCTGTTAATGTATGGTGATCAGGATTTGCCGTTAGTGAATTATTTGTGATGATGGGATTGGTGTAGGTCTGGAAATTATAGAAGCCAATGACTTCTCCGCTTTCGTATTTACCTATCCAGCGTACTTCTTCTATATACAATCCTGCCGCAATATCTGCAGGGACCAATATCGCCTCGAATTTTTGTAGCGGTACCGGCTGTTTATTGGCAGGCTCAGTAACAATTGTGCTTGTGCCATCACTTGCAATCACCACTAGATGTGTTCGTTCGACTTCGTCATTCCAATCAACAAAGTTGAAACTGAATGAGGTAATTGTGTTGTTTGCGGGTTTGAATGATATTTCATTATCAACATTGATAGCCGAAAATATACCGCTAGCTGCAGGAGCCGTTGTATTCCACCAAATGCAAGCACTGTGAATATTCGTCGCCCCGCTGCCTGAATTCTGGCAGCGGCAATACTTGGATGGAGCCCAAGTATATTCAGCATTTGGTCCGTACGATGCTACTGTAAAACCATTTCGCCTGTCCGGGGTTTTTGAATTTCCAATCGGTTTCAAATCAACTGCAGTTCTGAAGTCTTCTTCTGTTGCGATAGTTCCTAGACCGATAGCTTATTGGAATGTAGGTTGATTTTCAAAGAATGTGGCCGCGTGACTGTAAGATATTCCAGAAAAGCCCCCAAGGGGTACCGCTAATTTCAAGCTTCTTTCAATAAAATCCATAGTTAAAATCTATGAAGAGAGAAATGATGTAAGAAGATGGATGCCATAGCAATTGTGGATTTTGTGAACATTTGCGAGTGCAATGTCAATTGCAAAGAAGCGCGTTGACTTCCAACGAGAAGGCCTTGCGGGAGGCCGTGGCTATGAAGAACCATGGGTGCTATGGAGTTGGATAGCTTCACGCGGAACGTGGCCTGGATCACGCGCTGGCTCTCCTCGGTCAACACCCAACACAACCCTGTGGTCGGGGTCATGAACCTCGCGCACTACTTGCAGGGCGCTAGTTGCAGCTGTCCACTACGCCGCTGGCCGGCAAGCAAGCCGAGGTCTTCCGCAACAGCCGGCGCAATACTCTCGCCATCTACAAAGAACTGTGCCGCGAGCGCAAGGAAGAGGGCGCACCCACCGGCCAGTGGGCGCTGCTGTGGGAGCAACTGCAGTGCGACGGCGGCACGACTCTGTATGCAGAGCCCACGGACCGCGCCGTGGCGCTGCAGAAGGCACTGGACCAAGCTGGCCAGGGTAGGTCAGTTGCCGCCGGCGGCCACGCGCCACGGCGTCTACAGGGCCGCGCTGGACCAGGGAATCAGCCGCCAAGAGGCGGCCAGCATCGCCAAGAACATCAAGGTGTACTTCAACTGTATGCACCCACAAGAATCGCGTTCAAGTACAAACTGCCACTTCAGCACACCTTGGAAATTCAGGGCTTAGGGTCTCTTGTTTCGTGGTTAGCTGGAGACAACGTAGGTATGTTTACACACAAGTGATTCTTCAGTATCTCAATGGCACGCGATGCTGCTGGACTGAGATATGCACCGCTGCGTCGAACGATACCCAGCCGCCGGGAGGACTGCCATCCACCCTCAGGCTTGATAGCGGTTAAGTGCTCGTTGAACTGTCCGTCTCGCAAGATCGAACGAGGCACAAGCATGAGGGCTCCCAAGGCCTGCATGAGCATCACTCCGCGTTGTGAAGACCTTGAGGTAACAACAGGTTCTGGGGGCTCCAATCCGCATGTGCGAAAGTTGGAGTCGAACTCTGTGCGTGTGGAGGTGCCGCGCGCCGTGACGATCCAGCGTGCCTGGGCAAGGCGATCCCAAGGAACTTCGTTATTTGTCTTTGCCAAGGGATGCGTTGCATGGGCTATGGGAACCATAGGGTCGTCGATCAAGGCCTCCCAACTGAAAGAGCTTTCCGGGGTATGGCGCAGGCCGATCAAGGCAAATTCCAACTCCCCCGCTGCAACAGCGCGCGTCAGCGAGTCCGTCATGCCTCCGGACAAGTCTAGCTTGACACCACGCTCGATCAACTCCAGTGCCATGGACCGAACCCATTGATGCGGAACACCAACACCAATGCCACAACGCAGCAGGCCCGTGCGGGTGTGGCGTAGATCGCGGAGCTCCGCATAGAGGTCGTTGGCTTCGAGATCTATGCGCTCGACCCTCTTTAGAAAAGCTTGGCCAAACTCTGTCGGTCGCATGCCGCGGGGCAGCCGTTCAAACAACTTGACCTTCGCTGCCCGCTCCAACCTTGTCACGGCTTTGCTGAGAGTTCCTGGTGTGATGCCTAGTCGCGCGGAGGCTCCGGTGAGTCCCCCCTCCTGAGCAATCACCAACGCTAAATGGAGGTCATCGAGGTTCATGATTTTCCAAAGTGGAAAAGTTAGCCACGAAATGTAGCTTGCTGTAGCCGTAGCTGCAACCTATCGTGCGTGCAGGCAACAAAACATTTGGGAGACTGAAACCGCCATGAAACGCAACTTTTTTTTGCTCATCGCATTGTTAATATTTGGTGTGAGCATCGTATGGGCACAATCGTCTTATCCCTCGCGCCCCATCACACTGATAGTCCCCTTTGCCGCTGGCAGCGGGACCGATATGGGGGCTCGTGTGCTGGCCAAAGATATGGCGGACATATTGAAGACACCTGTCGTCATCGAGAATAAGCCGGGAGCAAATGGTGCCATAGGCAGCGCTGTGGCCGCCCGCGCTCGTCCTGATGGTTACACGTTGCTCGTAGGGTCAGCAACGACCAACGCTGTCAATTACTTCTTTTCCTTGAGCCAGCTGGGATATGAACCTAGGTCATATGAGGTTGTCGCAGGCGTCGCTGCTAGCCCAGTCTCTCTGTACATCGCAACGGACGTAAAATGGAAAAATTTGGCAGAGTTAATTGACTATGGAAAAGCACACCCGGGTCAGCTCAAGTGTGGCTGCGGAAATGCTGTCACCCAAGTCAGCTGCGAGGTGTTCGCTAAGTTGACGGGCTTGGGTGCGATAACGGTTCCCTACAAATCCAATCCACAGTCGCTTACAGATCTTTCAGGTCGGCATATTGATTTTGCGTTTTCTGATGCTTCAGTGGCCAAAACCTTTATCGATACCAGGAAGATCGCGCCCATAGCTGTCGCTGCATCCAAGCGCTACCCTGCAACGCCTGCTGTTCCGACCTTTGCAGAGCTCGGCATCAAGGACTTCGAGATTTCCGCTTGGACTGCAGTGTTTGCGCCGGCAGGCACGCCGGCGTCAGTGGTAGAGCTACTTCATGCAGCGATCCGCAAATCCGCAAAATCCCCCGAGGCCCTTCAATTGCGTGCACGTACCGGCACTCAGCCAATAGAACTCAATCTGGTGGATAGCCGCGAGTTCGTTGCGCAAGAGGTCGCTCGATGGGCCGCCTATTTCAAGAACAGCGGCATCAAGCCGGAGTGATGCGATGCACCAGGAAAAGACACCTTTGGCAGGTTTACGCGTCATTGATTGGACACATGTACTAGCCGGCCCCTTTGCGGGTTACCAGCTCGGCTTGCTGGGCGCGGACGTCATTCGTATCGAACGCGCAGACTGCGATGACATGATTCGTGTAAAGGCTGCGGATCCTGAGCTTGCGGCGTTGGGCATGGGAGAGGCTTTCATTGCGCAGGGCGCAGGAAAGCGGTCATTAGCTCTGGATGCCAGAGATCCTCGTGCCAAGCAGGCACTGGAAAATCTAATTGGGGGAGCTGACGTACTGTTAGAAAACTTTCGCCCAGGAAAGCTGGCCGCGCTGGGTTTCGACCCGCAGCAACTGATCGTGCAGCATCCGCAGTTGATCGTCTGTTCCATTACCGGGTTTGGGCCAGATTCCAACAGGCGTGCATATGACCATGTGATGCAGGCAGCAAGCGGCCTGATGTCCGCCAACGCAGGACGTGACGGCGTGCCACAGCGAGTGGGCTTCCCGTTGATTGACTATTCAGTAGGCCAACAGGCTGCACTGGCGGTGATGAGTGCTCTGTATCGCCGCGAAAGTGGGTCGGGAGAACGTGTGAAGGGTGAATGGCTGCAGGTCTCGATGATGGGGGCAGCCCTTACGCTGCTCACCCCGAGCTATGCTGCGCCCTTAATCAGTGGGGTTGAAGTGCCACGTAGCGCGGCGTCGGCATTTTCGGGCAATCCGCTGTCGGGCACCTTCATGACGTCTGATGGGCAACTGGCCATTGTCTGCAACTCAGTTCAGCAATCTGGGGCTTTACTCGCTGGGTTGCTGGAGTCAGGTGCAGACCGTGCGCTTGTGCTGGAACTGTGCGGCGTTGCCGAACGAGGTGATGTACCGCCTACGCATCAGCTGCTGTGTGCAATGCTGTTGCAGCGCACTACAGCTTACTGGGAGGAGATTATGCTGCGTCACGGGGTTCCTGCTACTGCTGTTCTTCGCCCAGTTGAGGCTGCTGCTCATGCTGCAAAGGTCTGGCCACATGTCGTCATTGAGCATCCCAAGGCTCCAAAGCTTGTACCGGTTCCGGGAATCGGCTTCACCTCCAGTGAACCGCTAACTCCTTCACTTCGTGCACCGGTGCGCCGCGGAGCAGACACAAGAGCGCTGCTTGCCGAAGCAGGCCTAAATGAGGAAGTGATTAACGCCATGCTAGCGAGCGGAGCAGCGTGCGAACCAGAGAAGCATTTCGTGCCTACCGCGAAGGCGTAACAGACCGACTCTTAAGCCCGTGTTCTTAGTAATAAACGGGCTTAAGCCATTTCTATACGGACGGCATTTTGAATGCCACCGTTTCGTTAATTTGTGAAATCAAGGTCCCCCGCAAATCATCGTCTTCCGTTCTAAGTCTGCCATTGTCTATAGTCAAAGCTATACCTGTTCAGTGGAGCTCAGTTGATGACTAGAAGAAAAAGAGAGACACAAAATGACGAATTCGTTCGTGAAAAAATCAATAACCGCAGCACTGCTGGAAGGATTTGTATCCCTTGTATCGGCGCAGAGCAGCGTGCAGATCTACGGCGTTGTGGATGCGGGAGTTAGAGCTACGAACAACCAAGGGAAAACTCAAATGGTGGGCGGTGGCATGTCCCAGAGCCGTTGGGGCATCAATCTCAAAGAAGACGTAGGCGACAGTCTCACAGCTATCGCCAATGTGGAAAGTCGGTATGTGACGGACACTGGAAACTCGGCTGCGCTGAATTATTTCCAGCAGTCCTGGATTGGCCTGCGCAGCAAGGATTTAGGCCAGGTCACAATAGGACGTCAGTTTAATGTTCTAATTGATGTCGTCGCTTCAACTTATGCATCTTTTCCATATGGTCCTTTTGTGGAAGTGTACAAGCCAGAAATTGGATTAGCAATGGGGGCGAGAGCAAATAATATGGTCAAATACACTGCAAATCTGGGCGATTGGCGCGCAGGTCTGCAATATACGTTCGATGAAGGAAACACCATATCCAGAAAAGGTGAGGCATTGGAGGTGACTGGCGGCTTCGCAGTAAAGACCTCTGGGGGATATATGCGCTATCAAAATCAAGGTCTGGCCTTCGGTGGGGCTTATATAAACACCAAGCTGCCAGGCGGCACGGCGTTTGATGCCTTTACCTTCGGTGCTTCCTATCGCAGCGGTCCCTGGTACTTCAGCACCGGGTATGCGTTGAATAACAGAAAAAACTCTTTGGCTGGAAAAGACGCCCGTCTTATTGGCGCCTACTGGGGGACTGAGGTCAATGGAGGATTCCAGTCGGCTGACTCAAGAAAGCGCCAACTACTGCAATTGGGAATGGGTTGTCAGATGACGCCGCAACTCAATCTGGGAATACACCTTTACCAAGCCAAGCAAAGCGGATCGTTTTCAGGTGATTTCAACAACAAGGCCAGCTTCATCATCTTAGTCGCTGACTATGCTTTCAGTAAGCGAACGGATGCGTATATAGGTGTGGACTACACCCACATAAGCGGTGGTGTTGGTTCTTACATCGAAAAGACCGTAGCAGGGGAGTTGGTCCGCAACCGCGCGGGCATCTCAATAGGCCTGCGGCATCGTTTCTAAACTTCGCTCTCATATTGTTCATGAAAGCACCTTGAAGCCATTGCTGCGACGCCTTCTAGAGTTCCAGAGGCAGGTCCTGCTAACGGTGGTTAACACCAGTTGGTTTGAGGCCGCCGTTGAAAATTTATGCGAGCTGCCTGAAAGACGGCTGGACATCCACGAAACGCTGCTGAAATTGGCGGCAGCGATTATTTATGTTCGCTCGTGGAACGTTAGTATTGGCCACACTTATAATAATGTTGGTTTTTCTTATAACGTGTGGTAGGTCGATAGTTCTGTGGATGATTAGAGTCGCGTATCAAAAATGGAAAGTTGAAATTTTATTTAAAAATAAATGATGTGCTTGTTTTTGATTGGAGATTGCCTGGCGTAGCTTGTAAATTCCGCTCTATGAAAATATCGAATCGCTATTAATGAGGAAATTAGCATGGATAATAGGTATGTATCTCCAGATATTATCGATATTGACGAGATCCATCCCCTGCAAGGAGTGGCATCTAGAAAGGGGTGGGGAGTGTATATAACTCCATTGTCATTCGGGCCATATATCAAAGTATGCGGGAGCCTAGAAGTAGGTCAGTGGGGAATGATTCCCGCATCGTCGATAAACAAGCGTCCTCTAAGTTTGGCCGGCTCTTCCATATCAACGGAGAAGGCCTGTAGAGAGACGTTGAGTAATAATTTGGTATTTGGCCCCTCTTGGCAAGAGGGCAGAAGGTGTCTTATCCCAGTGAGCAGTTGGATAGAAAATTACCCCGGCCTATCATATCGTAGTATTAATTGGATGTTCCGCCGTTCGGATGGAAGGCCAGCGATGTTGGCAGGTCTATATAGCGAATGGTTCGACCCATTCAGCGGAGAGAAAGTGCCGAACTACGCAGTGATCACTCAAAATGCTGAAGCGCATCCAGCTCTCTCTCTTATGCACAGACCTGACAGAGAGAAGAGGTGTGTGGTAGTTCTGGAGCAGCAAGACTGGGATGCTTGGCTTCATTGCTCCCCAGTCCAAGCAGATTCATTGATTAGGTTGCCGGCTATGGGGGTGTTGAAGAACGGGGCGGAGAACCCGGACGAAGAGGGCTTGTTGCCTCTTGAGCAGTTACGGGCATTGAAAATGGCTAGTTGATTAATTTTTTAACCAAATCACCTACATCTGTATAAAAACATTTTCCTTTGCGCGGATTTGTGAAAATAACCTACTGTGTTTATGTGGTTATTCTTAGGTTGGCTTTAACCAAATAAAGTTCATTGTTTTTGTGGTAAAAGCAAACTTCAGTGTTTGGTTTTGTGATAAATCAGATAGATGCGGAAATTGCTTTATGGGTGGGATTGTTATGAAAATTGGATGATTATGCAATCATTTCTGTATGAAACTCTGTTATTTTTCTTGGTGCAATTGATTTGCTCCCTAATATTCTTCATAATAGTATTATCGACATATTGACTATTTAAAATATAAGTCAATATATGAAACGTTTGGCGTAATGGTTTTTGCTACTTCAGCATCTATCGTCGCTGCCAACTTTTTGACAACGTAGTGGATTTTTTCGTAGCTATGGGCTGCTGCCGGTCTCGTTGACACCGACCTAAGCTTCTTGAGCTTGCTCGAACTGTACGGGACTGGAGATATCCGAGCGTCGAATGCCAACGCGTCGGGTTGTAGAAGCACTCGATGTAATCGAACACATCTGAGCGGGCCTGGCCTCGTGTCCTGTACCTTACGGGCCGTGCGCTCGGTCTTCAGAGAACTGAAGAAGTTCTCCATCGCCGAGTTGTCCCAGACCTCACCAGCCCGACTCATGCTGCAAGTGATGCCCTGTTCGTCCAGCAGCCTCTGGAAGTGCTCGCTTGTGTATTGGCTACCCTGGTCCGAGTGGTGCAGCAGTGCCACTGGCCTGCCCCGGCGCCACACAGCCATCATCAGCGCGTCCACCACGAGCCGCGAGGTCATGCTCTCCTGCACGACCAGCCCACGATTCGACGGGAGTACAGGTCCAGTACCGCAGCTACGTAAAGCCAGCCTTCTGCCGTCCAGATATAGGTGAAGTCGGCCACCCATTTCTGGTTCGGACCATCTGCCTGGAACTGACGGTCCAGCACGTTGTCAGCCACAGCACCACGCGCGCCACGGTCCTTGGGTAGTCTCCACGCCTTCGCGGTCTCGCACGCAGCGCGCCTGCTCCCGCATGAGCCGCTCAATACGATGCAGCCCACAGGTCTGGCCTTGCTCCAGCACGTCGTGCCACACACGGCGTGCGCCGTAGGTGCGGTCGCTGCGTACAAAGCTCTGATGCACTTGCGCACCCAGCACCTCGTCGCTGAGGCTACGCCGGCTCCTGGGTCGTGTGAGCCAGGCGTAGAAGCCGCCTCGCGAGACACCGAGCGCCTCGCACATCAGATTGACCGGCCAGGCCCCTCGGTGTTTCGCCACGAAGCCGAACTTCACATCGACTCCTTCGCGAAGTAGGCCGCGGCTTTTTTCAATATGTCGCGCTCCATCTTGAGCTTGGCCACTTCCTTGTGCAGCCGTGCTATCTCAGCATCCTGCGCCTTTTGTTTGCCGTTGCCAGGGAACGCCTCCTGAGGCTCCTGCCTCAGCTCACGCACCCACTTGCGCAGCACGTTCTCGTGAACGTCCAAGTCTTTGGCCGCCTGGGCTACAGACACGCCACGCTCAACGACCAGTTTGACCGCCTCGAGTTTGAACTCGCGACTGAATGTCCTTCTTCTCTCCATTAACCACCTCCGGTTTCATCTGCCACCTTAACAAGGTGTCATCGAAACCGGCAGCAGCCCACGAAGCAAAAGTCAGTACCGTCGAGGAAATGACGATGCCGGAGAATCTTATTGATCGCTACTTCCTTAATTTATACGACTTTGCGTCGTAGAAATAGTGACAAAAATGCGATTATCGAAGACAAAGAGATTAGTCCAAATTCTCCAATGGTTGGTACCGCAGTGATTGTCGGTTTAGGAGGAATTGCGTTCGTAAGGGTAACATTGCCCGTAGCTGTTCCGCCTCGGCCGTCAGAAATTTCATACTGAAATGAAATAGGGTCTGTAGCATTGACAGAGGGGGCAAAAGTAATCACGCCTACGGCCGAGACTTCGATGCTTCCGTCTGTTATCAATATATTTGTTGGAGTTCCCCGAGTAACTGGATTTCCATTAATACTAATAATTTGTAAAGTGTCCGAATCTGCATCAGTGTCGTTCGCCAAAATATTGAGTATTGTGGGCGAATTAGGTATAGAGTATTTGTCCGGATTGGCGATCGGTAGATTGTTCTGGATTCTTGGATTGGTATAAGTCTGGAAGTTGTAGAAGCCGACAACTTCACCCAGTGTGTCAATACCTATCCAACGAATTTCTTTTATGTAGAGCCCTGCAGCAATATCAGAAGGTGACAATGTCACTCCAAACTTCTGAGGTGGGGCATCAAGAACGTTCGTGGCATCAGAAACAATTTTACTCGTGCCATCACTTGCAAAAATTTGAAGATTCGATCTCTCAAACCCGTCGTTCCAATCGACAAAATCGAAGCTGAAAGCAGCAATTGCTGAATTGGCTAGCTTGAAGGAGATACCGTTATCTAAATTCACGGCGGCATATATTCCAGGAACTGCTGGTGCTTCGGGGTTCCAAAATAGACATTCTTCGGAAAAATTTGATGTACCCGATCCTGAGTTTAGGGCTTGGCAATATTTCGAAGGAGACCAAGTAGTGCCCGTGTTGGGACCGTAAGCCTCTACAGTAAAACCATTCCAGACATCCGGATCGCCCGCGCTTCCTATCGGCTTCAAGTTGACAGATGAGCTGAAATTTTCATTGGTGGCGATTGTTCCGGACCCAATTGCGGACAAAAATCCGGGTTGATCGTCGATGAAGGTTGAAAACGTGGCCGCATGACCACTCGTGATCCAAGAAAACATCACCAAAATGGCCGTGTTTCGTATTGAAGATATTCCAAAACGCATATCAATCTTTCATAGATCGAACTTATGAAGTGAGGTAGCATGATGTAAAATCATTTTTCTTTCAATAAGGGTTGTTGTTAAATTTTGTCAAGTAGATTTCGGAGATCCCTTAGCCTTTTTTCACTGAATGCTATAAGTATGTAGGCCACGAGCAGATTCGAACAAGAAGCGGTCAGCAACCAAGCGTCTTGGCACAAGTCACCAAGGGTTAATGCTTATATTTGAAATTCCATGAGGTTTATGTGGGAAATAACCGCAGCATGATTTTTTGTGTTATCTCCGATCGCGCTGAGCCACCAGCTCTCCCAGCACCGCAGTCAGATCTGCAACGTAGGGTGACTTTATAAAAAAATGTTAATTTCTGAAATGAAGATTTAGAGTGGCCAACACCACTTCGTCACAGGCCCCCGCAGAGCAGTTATGCTCGCTGCCCTCATGGCAAGACGACCCGTTAGCAAAGAACTGTGGCGACAGCTACAACCCCTGATCCCAGCCTTCGTGCCTTCTGTCAAAG
>Ga0308165_1005519_pt1 | contig 11681 bp, 15 predicted proteins | sample PhyWR2_FD_201032 | JGI IMG/M metagenome (GOLD analysis project Ga0308165, IMG submission 201032) | Phyllosphere microbial communities from UC Gill Tract Community Farm, Albany, California, United States - DLSLW.R2 | ecosystem: Host-associated > Plants > Phyllosphere > Unclassified | place: USA... | reverse complement strand
TTATTCTTTCATAGGCCTGAACACCCTATACCTGATGCGCCACGGAGAGAACCATGGCGCTAGAATTACAACTTATCAAACACCACTCAGGAATACTGATCCCGGCTACGCCCGAGACCAGCGATATTCTGCAATCCAAAACCCGGCTCGGCGATGTTCTTGTTGCCGAGTTCAGGCGGGTACGAAACCCGGCATTTCACCGGCGCTTTTTCGCGCTTCTCAATCTCGGTTTTGAATACTGGGAACCAACCGGCGGGGCTATCTCTAGCAACGAGCGGAAGCTGATCACCGGCTACGCAAAATTCCTGGCTTCTTATGGCGGGAATGAGGGCGCGCTGATCGATGCTGCTGAGCAGTATCTGGAACAGGTTGCTTACCGGCGCGTCACGAATGGTATTAGCCTGTGCAAATCCTTCGATGCTTACCGCTCCTGGGTGATTGTCGAGGCAGGGCACTTTGATGCCATTCAGCTGCCAGACGGAACACTCAAGAAGCATCCTCGTAGCATCTCGTTTGCCAACATGGACGAACTCGAGTTTCAGCAGCTCTATAAAGCTGCGCTCGATGTCCTCTGGCGATGGGTTCTGTCCTGTTCATTTCGCAGTCGCGACGAGGCAGAAAACGTCGCAGCTCAGCTGCTTGGCTTTGTGGGGTGAGGGAATGAAATTTGCCTGGTTCCATCACACCGATTGCAGTACCGAACAGGCCGACGAACTGGTTAAGCGTTACAAAGCGCGCGGCGTGAGAGTAGAGCGCAGCCTTAACCAGGATTACGTGACCTGGACTGTCAGTGCATTCCTTCCGACCTCAAATACACCAGCGCGCCCGGATAGCCGCTGGCGAAACCGGATGTGGGGGTGAGCATGGTTATTTATCGCAGCAAAAAATGGCTCGCCGCCGTCGGGCAGATAGAGCGTTGTGTTCTTTGTGGTGCATGGGGAACGCAGGTGGCACACCGGAACGAAGGGAAAGGCATGGGATTAAAAACCGATGACTGTGCGACAGCTGCGCTCTGCGTTTGCTGTCATGACAGCATTGATAACGGGAATAAACTGAATAGGGAAGAGCGCCGGCAGCTTATGGACCGCGCGATTGTTCTGACAGTGATTGAAGTTGCCCGCCGCGGGCTGGTGGTGCCCGCATGAAAATTTACGAAATTACGCCGATTGGCAAGCCCAGAATGACTCAGCGTGACCGATGGCATAAACGGCCAGCAACAGCAGCGTACTGGGCATACAAAGAACAGGTCAGGCTGCTGGGCATCCGCCTGCCAGAGTCCGGATATCACGTCACGTTCGTCATCCCCATGCCAAAGAGCTGGAGCAAGACAAAGCGGGCGCAATATGTCGGCCAGCCTCATCAACAAAAGCCGGACAAAGACAACCTGGAAAAAGCTTTGCTGGATGCAGTGTTTGACGAGGATAGCCATGTCTGGGACGGACGGGTTACCAAAATCTGGGGAGAAACAGGACAGATCATTATCGAGGAGGCCAGATGAAGCCAGAAACGCTTGAGATACTCCGGGCGCGTTGGCAGCGCCTTCGCATTTACCGCTACCGGGGATCGGTGCTGGTGGATTACCGCATTCTTCGTAATTTTGTTCGTATCTATCATTCAGCAGGAGCAGCCTAATGAACCTCGAAAACACCGTGAAATACCACTTCGCCAAGTCGACGCTTATTAGCGACTCTCCGCGCGCCACTGGTTCAGATACGCTGACCGGGACGGATGTCATGGCGGCCATGGGCATGACGCAGGAACGGGCTGCTTTGGGTTATAGCGCTTTTCTCGGGAAGATGGGGATCAGCAACAATGACCGTGAGAGGGCGATCGAGTTGCTGGCTCAGTATGCGCTGACCATGTGCGATCGGGTGGCTGCGCTGCGCAAACTGGATGCCGGGGTTAAGCCACTGGTGATGCATCAGTTGGCCACCTTCGCTTTCGAAGATTATTCTCGCAGCGCCGCCAGTGTAAAGCAGTGTGATGGCTGCAATGGGGAAGGGTTTATAGACGCTGAGGTTTTCAACATGAAGTCCCACACTCCGGCAAAAGAGAAGAAGTTCGTGAAGATGTCTTTGCGTATGGGTGTGGAAAATATTCGCCCTTCTGAGTATGAGGTGCGTAGGCAGGTCATGGAGGTAGCGCGCGTTCTATGCCCTCAGTGTAAGGGTAAGAAGGTTGTAAGTTGCGCCTGTAAAGATTGCCATGGACGCGGGAAAGCCGTTAATCAGGCTCTTACAGAACTGCAGGGCGTTCCGGTTCTGGCCGATTGTAAGCGCTGCAGGGGGCGCGGATATGAGCGAATCTCTTCCACTGAGGCTTACGCCGCGGTGTGCCAGATGACTGATGCAATCAGCCTCGATACCTGGAAGAAGTCAGTTAAGCCATTTTACGATCAGCTAATCACCAAGTTTGATATCGAAGAAGCATGGGCAGATGCGCAGCTGAAGCAGATAACAAAGTAGGGCATTATTTTATCGTGAGCTATTTACTTTTCCCGAATCTGTGGTAATTTTGCTCTAACGATGGGTTATTGCATTCGTTTAAAGCCCTGCGGTTAGCCCCGTGGGGCTTTTTGCTTCATAGCGATTTTAGAATTTCTAAAACCATCACTATTCATTGCCTCTTATACTTTCTATATCGAAAAGGAGGGGGGTAATGATGAGAGAAGGCTATTACTGGATTCAGTACAATGGCAGCAGGCAGATCGCTTACTACGTGCACGAAAAAATCGACGATTTAGAGTCGGGTGAAACTATCTACGGAGCATGGTATGTGACTCGTGGAGATGATCTCGCCAACAATGGAGAGGTCGAAATGATAAGTGGACGTATTGAAGAGCCAAAGCTGTAAAGGACAATTAAGTTAAGTAGCAACCTCGACGCAGTGCGAGGTTTTTAAATTTCTGCGGGATAGTAATCGCTTCGAGTTTAAAAAAGTGCGGAGAACGACATCAATCCTCTCCGCATTAATAATGCCAGAGCATGCCCGCTTATAAGTCTTGTATCCCTAAGAAAATAAGTTTTTAAATTAACGCAAATGATAACATTTAAAAACTATGTGAATAGTTAATTATTTTAAAGAGTTAAATAGCTCTACTTAAGGATTATTTAATTTATTGCACTCCTCATGAGAAGGAAGCTCCAGCAGGTTTCAATCATCCTAAGGCTGCCGTTTGGCGGCCTTTTTTATTTCTAGCAACAGCACCCGCACTTAGCGAGGTGAGAGACCATGAAAATGAATGATTCAGGGAACATCTTCACGCAGTTCTTCGCGTGGGTAGCAGCTCTGGCGTCAGCCATTGGATTTACCACTCAGGATCTGGTGTTCATGTTCTTTGGCGCTGCTGGTCTGCTTATCTCGCTAGCCTCGTACATTAACGGGCGGGTAGATGCAAACCGCAGGCGTAGAGAGGATGAGAAGCGAACAAAAATGGTCAATGACTACCTGAAAGGCGTTGGTGATAAACCCCTTCACGAGCGTCCTGCTGCTGCAAGCGTGGTCGTTGAGGCATTACAAAAGGAAGGTGAGTGATGGGATCCAGAGCAAAGTTGAGTACCGCAGTTCTGGGGCTGATACTAGCTGGTGCTCCTGCATCCGTAATCCTCGACCAGTTTCTGAATGAGAAAGAGGGTAACAGCCTCACGTCCTACAAAGATGGTGGCGGTATCTGGACTATTTGCCGCGGCGCAACGATGGTTGATGGTAAACCGGTTGTGCAGGGCATGAAATTGACTCAGGCCAAATGCAATCAAGTGAACGCCATCGAACGCAATAAGGCTCTGGCGTGGGTTGATCGCAATATTATGGTACCGCTTACCGAACCGCAAAAAGCCGGGATCGCATCTTTTTGCCCGTACAACATCGGGCCAGGTAAGTGCTTCCCGTCCACGTTCTATAAGCGCATTAATGCCGGTGACCGCCGCGGGGCATGCGAGGCAATCCGCTGGTGGATTAAAGACGGTGGTCGCGATTGCCGCATGACTAAAGGTCAGAAGAACGGCTGCTACGGTCAGGTAGAACGGCGCGACCAGGAAAGCGCGCTGGCGTGCTGGGGGATCGACCAGTGAAATTTAATCTTTTACCAATCGCGGTTGTGGTTATTGCTGGTCTGTCAGTCGCACTCGTTAAAAGTTGCTCAGACACCAACGGCCTACAGAGTGATAACGAGGTTCTGCGCAGTGACAATGCTCTGCAGGAGCAGGTAATCGCTACTCAGGCATTCAACTTCAATCGATTCAATCAGGTTGCAGAACATGCCAACAGGCTTAACTCCCTGATCGACACCAGCACCGAAGAAACCGTAATCGAATACCGGGAGATTCTCCGCCGTGAAAAAACCTGTGATCTGCCTGTTCCTGCTGACATTGCTGGTGGGCTGCTCGAATACGCGCACCGTTTACGTGCCAGCGCCATGCACACCGATTCCAATGGACCTGACACAGCCGATGATCGTGCCATTGCCACCAGCTCCATGACGTACTGCCAGGCAGTCTTGTGGATTAAGCCGCTACTGGCCGTAATTGAGAAGGGCAACAATAATTTCGCTGGCATAAGGCAGATCGAGCAGGAAAGAAAGAACTAGGGATGGCTCGTCCTTGAGCACACGGGTATTTCTGAACGACGGCTTTAACTGACATAGTAAAGCCTACGTTAAATTTTAGATAATACAGGAGAGTTGACAACCTAAAACGGGAGTTTTTGAAAATAAAACCGCCTGGAAAGCAATCAGAGTATCAATAAAACCCTCTCTTTTTATGAATAATTTCATTGGGTTTGGGTTCTCGCTATCATAATCATGAGTAGCCTAGCACTTAACTGGGAATCAACAAGCGCAAGTGGTAGTGATTGAGAATTTCCTTAGGTTTGGCCTGTGGTGAGCATTGGCTAAGATTGCTGATAGGTTGCTTTTTAGCGCACCAGATATGTTCTGGCTCAAAGCACGTCGCCACCTGTTGATTGACGTATAGCCAGTATGTTTTGTAGATTACGCTGATTGGTGCTATGAAAGGTGACAGCAACCTCGCTGGCATTGGATAAGTAGAACATAAGAGACCAGTCCCTTCTGGTGGAAGGGAGGCCACTGATTGATACAATCTACACGAACGTTCAACTTGCAGATATTGGGTGGCAGGCGTTTATCGTTAGAAATATATAAAAATTTTGTAGATAAACGCTATCATTGGTGTATAACCCAATAAAAGAGTAACATTTGAATGTTGATCTTAAATGAAAACATCAATGACTTATTGTTTTTTCTCAGTCTTTCATTAGTTGTGCTTTTTTTGAGCTTGGTGCTGATTTCATATGGCCTTCAAATGAAAAGGCTAACGCTCTTATGTGTTTTTCTTTTGATGATTTCAAGTGTCGCTGCGGTGATGCATTTTTGAATCATAAATCTATGTTATAAGGGTGGGGAAGGTGTTTTCAGTAGTAGACTTTTCGACTTTAACAATTTTTTTTATTGGCCTGTCACCGGTCCTTTGTCTGATATTATTTGCAGAGTCGATTTACCTGTTTAGACTAGGTTACAAGGTGCTGGCTAAAATATTCTTGTTTTTAGCTATATTGCTAGGCGTCCCAACTTTAATAATAACAAATGTGTTATCAGCCTAGTTAAATTTTGGAAATATCACTCGTGGTCACTAATTGCTTGCAATAATATTGAGTAGCATTAGTCAGGTGCGCGAGATGCCGGGTAAAACCGAACCGGACGAAGCGTAACACTGCTATAAGCTGGAGGATGGCGCAGACGACCTTCATCTTCTGGCTCAAGGTTTCGAATCCCTTCGTGATTACCACACCCAAGCCACTGGCATCCGCTGGTGGCTTTTTTATTGGAGTAAGTAATGGCAAAACCGGACTGGGGCGAGCTTCAGCAACGGTTCCTGTCCGAACATGCCGCAACTGGCGTATCACCGAAGGATTGGTGTGAAGCGCAGGGACTGAACTACGCGACCGCGCGCCGATATATCAAAAAACCTTCTGCGCAAACTCCGCAAACTACGCAAAAACATGCGCAGAAAAAAATGCGCACTGCGCAGAAAGATAAAAGCGCAAATGAGCTGGTGGATGATGATGGACTTACTGCTCAGCAGCGCTTATTTGTCGCGGAGTACCTAAAGGATGGTAACGCCACCGCTGCCGCTGCACGTACTGGTTATAGTGACCCAAACTACGGTCGTCAGCTCATAGCGAATCCTAACGTTGCGCAGGCTATTGCGCAGCAGCAGAAAGCCTCCATTGCGCGCACGCTTGGCAGTGCCGATGAGGTCCTCGCGCAGATGTGGCAGCTCGCTACCTTCGATGCAAACCAGCTTTCGCAGTATCGTCGTGGCGCGTGTCGTTACTGCTGGGGTTTCGGCCACCACTACCAGTGGCGGGATGCAGTTGAGTTTGAAGAGAAAAGACTCGAGGCTGTTGAGCGTGACAGACGTGAACCCGAAGATTCCGGTGGTTACGGCTACGACCACAACCGAGAACCAAATCCAGAATGCCCGCGCTGCAACGGCGATGGTATTGGCCAGCCTTACTTCCCGGACACCCGGAAACTCCCTCAGGTCTCACGGCTCGCATACTCCGGAGTGAAGGTCGGCAAGAATGGCGTCGAGATAACCGCAATCAGCCGTGAGCGCATGTTTGAAGCAGTGATGAAACGGCTTGGCCTTGCTGATAGCGAGTTCGCCCAGCGCCTGCAGCAGATTGAAATCGAACGCCGGCAGCTTGAGGTCGAGAAACTTCGTAAAGAGCTGGCCGGTGATGGTGAGGACGATGAACCAACCCCAGTGCAGATCAATATCAACGTAGTGGATGCGAGGGCAGACGATGGGGATCAGCCCGACACTTAACATTCCTCAGGCACGCTTCCTTGCTATGCAGCACAAATTCAAAGCCTACGTTGCCGGGTTCGGTTCCGGTAAGACGTGGGTGGGGTGTGGCGGCATCTGCAAAGGGATGTGGGAACACCCGAAGATTAACCAGGGTTATTTCGCGCCGACGTACCCGCAGATTCGTGACATCTTCTACCCGACAATTGAAGAGGTAGCCTTCGATTGGGGGCTAACCGTCAAAATCAACGAGGGGAATAAAGAGGTTCACTTCTACGAGGGGCGACGGTTCCGCGGGACAACCATCTGCCGCTCAATGGAGAAGCCCGGCTCAATAGTCGGTTTCAAAATTGGTAATGCGATGGTGGATGAGCTGGATGTCATGGCGGCGGCCAAAGCACAGCAGGCATGGCGAAAAATAATTGCTCGTATGCGCTATAAGGTTGATGGACTGCGTAACGGCATCGATGTCACGACTACGCCGGAGGGCTTCAAGTTCGTCTACCAGCAGTTCGTGAAGGCGGTACGTGAAAAGCCAGAGCTTGCCGCATTGTATGGACTGATTCAGGCCAGCACGTTCGACAATGCGAAGAATCTACCGCCTGATTACATCCCATCGCTGCTGAGCTCTTACCCTGACGAACTGATTCAGGCATACCTGCGCGGGAAATTCACCAACCTCAATAGCGGGACCATTTACCACACGTTCAACCGTAAGCTGAATAACTGTTCTGATGAGGTTCAGGATGGGGATCCGCTGTTTATCGGCATGGACTTCAACGTGGGGAAAATGGCCGCGATTGTTCACGTAAAGCGTAACGGTCTGCCGCGTGCGGTTCGTGAGCTGGTGAAGGTCTACGACACGCCGGCGATGATTAAGCGCATTCAGGAAGAGTTCTGGCGCTACGAGGATGGTCGCTACGTTAAAAGCCGGGAGATTTACATCTATCCGGATGCCTCTGGCGACTCACGCAAATCGCAGAACGCCAGCAAGACCGATATTGCCCAGCTTAATGATGCCGGGTTCAGCGTCATTGTTGATGATGCCAACCCGCCGGTTAAAGACCGCATCAACTCAATGAACGCCATGTTCTGCAACGCCAACGGAGAACGCCGCTATCTGGTGAACGTTCAGAACTGCCCGGTTTACACCGAGAGTCTCGAGCAGCAAATCTGGGCGGCCAATGGCGAACCAGACAAATCAGCTGATAACGATCACCCCAATGATGCTGGTGGGTACTTCATCGTGAAGGATTATCCGATCGTGAAACCGGCATACTCAATCACCATGGACACCACTTTCTGATATGGCAAACGACGACATCACCTGGGTTCGACCAGAACACCGGGCGGCTTCTGCTGCCTGGCGCAAATACAGGGACTTCTGCAAAGGGGCTGAAGCCGTAAAAGCGGCGGGTAATAAATATCTGCCGTATCTCGACCCAACCGATAAATCCACGCGTAACCGCAAACGTAATGAGGACTATCTAAGCCGTGCGGTGTTCTACGCCATTGCGGGTAATACGAAGATCGGCATGCTTGGGATGGCGTATCGCAAGGACCCCACGTTTAATGGACCTGAAAAGCTGAAATACCTGTTGGACAATGCGGATGGGGCCGGTACCAGCATCTATCAGCAGTCACAGCTGGTGGCTGAGAATGTGCTGGAGGTTGCGCGAGAGGGGCTTTATGTCGATTACGCAGAAGCCTCCGATGAGGCGATCATCCTCCGCTATCCGGCAGAGAACATCATCAACTGGAGAACAAAGCGTATTAACGGACGCGATCAGTTGGTTCTGGTGGTCCTGCGCGAATGCGTAGAAGAGCCGGATGGTTATGCTTACAAGGATGAAATACAGTACCGCGAGCTGGCGCTGGAAGAAGGGCGGTTCATATGCCGCGTATGGCGCCGGGCTGGTGGCACCGCAAGCGGAACCTACACCGTTGATAGTGAGTACCACCCTAAGCCGAAAGGAAATGACTTCTGGGATGAAATCCCATTCACCTTTGTCGGCGCCCAGAACAACGATCCCACTATTGATGACTCTCCGCTGGCTGCGCTGGTGGAAATAAACCACGGTCATTACCGTAACAGTGCTGACTATGAAGACAGCGTGTGGTTCTGTGGCCAGGTGCAGCCGTACATGACCGGGCTTGATACCAACTGGCGCGATCACCTCGAGAAGAAGGGCGTGAAAATTGGTTCCCGATCACCGCTTTTACTTCCTAAGGAGGGCTCGTTTGGCTACGCCCAGGCGCAGCCCAACATGCTGGCTAAAGAGGCCATGGACAGTAAACGCGATTACATGGTGCAACTGGGAGCCCGACTGATTGAGCAGAACGCCACGGCGAAGACGGCAACCCAGGCGAGCGGTGAGCAAACATCCTCAACATCAGTGCTCGGTATTTGCGTTTCAAACGTTTCTGAGGCCTATACGCTGGCGCTTGGCTGGTGTGCGAAATACCTCGGTATCAAGGGTGAAACGACGAGCTACACCATCAACCAGGAATTCATCGCGAAGGTTGCCGAGTCGGGCATGGTGACGGCAATCGTCAACGCCTGGCAGTCCGGTGCGCTGCGAGATAGCGATATGATTCGCGCACTGCAGAAGCTCGATCTCATTGACCCGGCCGACAGCCCGGACGAGGTTATTGATGCCCTTCGCAATCAGGCACCCACATTGACGGGAGGCTGATATGCCCACCATTAACGAAAGCCTGCGTGATGAATCGATCACACATTCCGTCTGGTTAAGCCGCTACGCCACCGGCGTGGCAAACCGGATGGTGAAGTTGCTTAACGAGACGGATGCTGACCTGTCGGCACGTCTACTGGATGCGCTGGACAGATTGCCTCCTGAGAGCTTCACCGTTAGCCGTCTGCAGAGTTTACTGGGCAGCGTGCGTGAGCTTAACCATCAGGCCGTAGCCACCATGCAGGCAGGGCTCGAGAGTGAGCTGGTGGCGCTTGCAAAGAACGAAGCCAGTTATCAGCTGAGCCTGTTCGATTCCCTTCTGCCATCACAGGTCCTGTCTCACTATCCTCTGCAGGGCATCACCGCCGATATGGTGTATGCCGCAGCGATGGCGCAGCCCTTTCAGGGGAGGCTGCTGAGTGAGTGGGCGGAGAATCTGGAATCGGACAGGCTGGCACGGATAGTGAACGCCGTCCGCAGAGGGTATCTTGCCGGCGACACGGTAGAAACAATCGCGCGCAGTGTTCGCGGCCACGCCAATAAAGATTATCGCGACGGCGCGCTGCAGATGAGCAGGGCAAACGCTGCCAGCATCGCTAAAACAGCCGTGAATCATCTGGCTGCCACAGCACGCAACAGCTTCACCAGTGCCAACAGCGACATCGTGAAAGGTAAACAGTGGCTGTCTACGTTGGACAATAAAACCAGCCACGACTGCATTATTCGTGACCTGCTGCGCTACACCCTGGATAACAAACCGGTCGGGCATAAGGTGCCTTACCTGCAGGGACCCGGGAAAATTCATTTTTGCTGTCGTTCTACCGAAACCCTAGTGCTCAAGTCGTGGCGCGAGCTCGGCATTGATATCGACGAGATGGACGAGGGGACTCGAGCCAGCATGGATGGACAGGTACCGGGGAAAACTTCGTATCTGGAATGGCTCGCGCGCCAGCCGGCACAACGTCAGGATCAGGTTCTTGGTGCAGAGCGTGGCCATCTGTTCCGCGCGGGTGAAATCGACTTGGCTGATATGTTCACTGACAAAGGCGAATGGATCAGCCTGGAACGTCTGAAGCAGCTCTCAGGCACAGACAACTAACAATCACATCTTACTCCACGCCCTGGCATCCGCCGGGGCTTTTTTATGGGCGAGGCCCGGCAAAATCCCAAGGGGAAATTATGTTAATTCGAAACATGCTTCTGAAATATTACGCACCTGAAAGCGGCGGTGAGGGCGGCAGTGGCGGTGGTGTCGAAATCACTCCTGAAATCCAGAAGCTGATTGATGAGCGCGTGACTAGCGAAGTCACTGGCCTCAAATCAAAAAACTCTGAGCTGCTGGGCACCATTAAACAGCAGAAAGAAAACCTGTCCCGATTTGAAGGTATCGATCCAGACGCGGTGCGCGGCATCTTGCAGCGTTTTTCTGACGACGAAGAGGCGAAGCTTATCGCCGCCGGAAAAATTGATGAGGTGCTCGATAAGCGCACCGAGCGCCTGCGTGCTGATGTCGATAAAAAGATTAAAGCAGCAAATGACCGCGCAGACAAAGCCGAAGCGTTCTCCAACAAATTCCGGGACCGCGTCCTGGGTGATGCAATCCGAGCTGCAGCCGCGAAAACTGGCGCGCTGCCGGAAGCATCCGACGATCTGATACTGCGTGCCAAGGGCACATTCCAGCTCAACGACGAAGGCGAGGCCGTAGCAGTTGATGCAAATGGCGATGTTCTGTTCGGTAAAGACGGCAAAACTCCACTAAGCCCGCTTGAGTGGGCGGAGTCTCTTAAGGAGACGGCTCCGCATCTGTTCCCACGCGCGGAAGGCACCGGCGCGGGCGGACACAAACCAAACGGTGGTGGCAGCCTCAAACGTTCCGAAATGAGCGCCAGCGATAAAGCGGACTACATCCGCAAACACGGCCAGCAGGCCTTCCTCAAACTTCCGAAATAAGGCGTTTCCCGTATGACGACTGTTAATACCGACCTGATTATTTATGACGACCTGGCGCAGACCGCTTTCCTTGAACGCCGACAGGATAATCTGGAAGTGTTCAACGCTTCCTCCAACGGTGCGATTTTGCTGGATAACGAACTGATCGAAGGCGATTTTCGTAAGCGTGCTTTCTATAAAGTTGGTGGTTCCATTGAATCGCGCAATG
>Ga0308165_1005518_pt1 | contig 11682 bp, 9 predicted proteins | sample PhyWR2_FD_201032 | JGI IMG/M metagenome (GOLD analysis project Ga0308165, IMG submission 201032) | Phyllosphere microbial communities from UC Gill Tract Community Farm, Albany, California, United States - DLSLW.R2 | ecosystem: Host-associated > Plants > Phyllosphere > Unclassified | place: USA... | reverse complement strand
GAGCACGGACATCCACGACGCGGCCCTCGACGCGCTGCGGACCAACCAGGCCCGCACCGTGCACCTCTTCGCGCGGCGCGGTCCCGCAGACACCCGGTTCTCGGCCAAAGAGCTCCGCGAGCTGGGCGAGCAGACCGGCGTCGAGGTCGTCGTCGACCCGGCAGACGTCGCCCTCGACGCGCACGCCGAGCGGGTCATGGCGCAGAGCGCGCAGCGCCGGCTCACGGCGGAGACGCTCGTCGGCTGGTCGCGCCAGACGCCCGACCCGGACGCCGCTCGCCGCATCCACATCCACCTCTTCGAGGCCCCGAGCAAGATCCTCGGCGCAGACCGCGTCGAGGCCTTCCGCACCGAGCGCACGGTCCCCGACGGGCTGGGGCACGTCACGGGCTCGGGCACGTACCGGACGTACCCCGTCCAGGCCGTCTACCGCGCCGTCGGGTACCGCAGCACCCCCGTCGACGGGCTGCCCTTCGACCCGGAGAAGAACGTCGTGCCGAGCCTCGCGGGCCGGGTGGTCGACGAGCAGGGCCGTCCGGTCCCCGGCAGGTACGTCACCGGGTGGGTCCGCCGAGGACCCGTCGGGCTCATCGGCTCGACCCGGTCCGACGCCGCGCAGACCGTCGCCTCGCTCCTCGCGGACCACGCGACCAGCGGTCCCTGCGCGCACCGCGACCCTGCCGTCGTCGAGGGGCTGCTGCGTGCACGTGGCGTCACGCCGGTCGACTGGGCCGGCTGGCTCCGCATCGACGGGGCCGAGCGAGCGGCAGGAGCGGCCGCTGGCCGGGACCGGGTCAAGATCTCCACCTGGTCAGGGCTCACCGAGGCGGCCGAGACCACCGCCCCGGACGGACGATCAGCCGACGGTGGCCCCGAAGAGCAGACCGAGGGCGTAGGTCGCCGCAGCGGCACCGAAGCCGATCGCGAGCTGGCGCAGCGCGCGGCGGACCGGTGACGCGCCGGAGAGCACCCCGACCGTCGCCCCCGTGAAGCACAGCGCCACCCCGACGAGGACCGAGCCGACGGCGATGGCCGCGAGCCCTTCCATGCCGACGAGGTAGGGCAGCACGGGGATGAGCGCACCCGAGGCGAAGAAGCAGAAGCTCGAGGCCGCAGCCCCGAGGGCCGTGCCGATCTCCTCGTGGGCGTCCGACTCGCTCGCCGGCGCGATCTCTCGGGAGCCTACGGCTGAGGCGAGCACGGCGTCGGCCCGCGCCTGGGCCTCGCCCGCGTCCAGCCCGCGCGCCCTGTAGACGAGGGCCAGCTCGTTGGCGTCGACGTCGAGGTGCCCGAGTGCGGCCGAGGCCGCGGGGCTCGGGTCGGAGGCGGCCAGGAGCTCCCGCTGAGAGCTGACCGACACGTACTCACCGGCCGCCATCGAGAGGGCTCCGGCGAGCAGGCCGGCGAGCCCGGTGACGAGGATCGTCTGCGGGGCGACGCCCGAGGCCCCGACGCCGAGGATGAGCGCGAGGTTCGAGACCAGCCCGTCGTTCGCGCCGAAGACCGCCGCACGGAAGGTGCCGGAGATCCGCGTGCGCCCGCGCGTCGCGAGACCGCGGACGACCTCGCCGTGGATCCGCTCGTCGGCGGCCATCGCGGCGGTCGCGTCGACGTCGGCGTCGTAGGCCGAGCGCGACTCGGCCTGCTGGGCGAGGGCTAGCACGAAGACTCCTCCGAAGCGACGCGCGAGCACGGCGAGGAACCGGGTGCGCCACTGGCCGCGGAGCGGACGTCCGACGTCGTCGCCGAGCAGCTCGAGCCAGTGCGTCTCGTGCCGCTGCTCGGCCTCGGCGAGGGCCACGAGGATCTCGCGCTCTTCGCCGGAGCGTCGCGCCGCGAGCTCGCGGTACACGGCCGCCTCCGCGCGCTCGTCGGCCAGGTAGCGGCGCCAGCGACGGACGTCGCGCGGCGTGCGTGCGCGGTCGCTGGCGGGGGTGGGGTCGGTCGTCATGGTGACAGTGTGCCGCGACCGCGCGGATCTGGACTTCGCAGGCCCGAAGCCTCGTGCGCGGGTGCCCGGACCCGGACCAGACAGAGGTCCCGACGCCGGCCCTCCCCGCGGCGATAGGGTCGACTCGTCCTGCACCCTCGTCGAAAGGTCGTCACCGATGCGCACTCCGTCCCTCTGGGAGGACATGGTCGCCCAGCGTCCCGAGCACTCCGTCTGGTACGCGACCCGGATGCGCACGATGGCCGCCGAGGGCGCAGACCTCGCCGGCGAGGCGCGCTTCGTCGACGCCATGGTGCCGCGCGGCGCACGGATCCTCGACGCGGGCTGCGGCCCGGGACGCGTCGCAGCAGCTCTGACAGCCGTCGGGCACACCGCCGTCGGGGTCGACGTCGACCCCGTGCTGATCGAGGCCGCCCGTGAGGACCACCCTGACGGCACCTGGGTCGTCGGCGACCTCGCCGAGCTCGACCTCGCCGCCCACGAGATCACCGACCCCTTCGACGTGATCGTCTGCGCGGGCAACGTCATGACCTTCCTCGGGCACGGCACGCACACCTCCGCGCTCGAGCGCATGCGCGCGCACCTCGCGCCCGAGGGCCGGATCGCCGTGGGCTTCGGGACCTCCCGTGGCTACGAGCCCGAGGCCTTCTTCGCCGACGTCGAGGCGGCCGGTCTGCGCACCGACGTGCGCTTCTCGACCTGGGACCTGCGCCCGTACGCCGACGGGTCGGACTTCCTCGTCGCGATCCTCAGCGCCGCCTGACGCCTGAGGGCGCGACGGCTCCCGTCGCGCCCTCCCCGTCAGCGCCTCCCGGCCGGACCCGACCCGTCGCCCGCGATCGGCTTGTCGGTCTCCGGCTCGTCGTCGGGGTCGACAGGGGCCCTGCGGAGGTTGAGGATCGCCAGCGCGAGCCCTCCCCAGACGACGGTGAGCGCGAGGACGAGCACGACGATCGCCGTGGGGGTCATGAGCGGTCTCCACTCTTGGTGAGGCCGCCGGAGGGCAGCGGGGGCCAGGGGACGAAGTCGTCAGGGTCCTTGACCCACCGGATCCTGGTCATGACGACGGCGAAGACGACCATGAACGCGACAGCGCCCCAGCCGAAGACGAGCCGGAACCAGAGCGGGTAGCCCTCGTACCCGTCGGTGATCAGCGTCCACACACCCGAGACGAGCATGTAGCCGAGGACCAGCGGTACCAGGACGCCCACGACGTACTGCCACCACGGGCCGACGCGGGTCGACGAGACCTGGTTGAGGTGCCACCGGAGCTGAGGCAGCATCCGCAGGCGCCACGCGACCAGGATGGTCATGACGACGGCCGAGGTGATGACACCGACCTCGTTGGCCCACTTGTCGAAGGCGTCCAGCACGTAGAGAGCCGTGGTGGTCGAGAACAGGACTGTCGAGACCACGGCGGCGACGGCGCCGACGCGCAGCGCGGCCTGCTTGGCGTCCCAGCCGAACTTCTCCTGGAACGCGGCCGAGACCACCTGCAGGAGGGACAGCAGGGACGTGAGGCCCGCGACGGTCAGCGACAGGAAGAACAGCACCCCGAAGAACCCGCCGCCCGGCATGGCGGAGATGATCTGCGGGAAGGTGCTGAACGAGAGCGTCGGCCCGGTGAGACCCTCGAGCTCGGACACCTCGATGCCCTGCTGGTGCGCCATGAAGCCGAGGGTCGCGAAGACGCCGATCCCGGCGAGGATCTCGAAGGACGAGTTGGAGAAGGCCACGACCAGCCCGGAGGAGGTGAGGTTCGACCGTCGCTTGAGGTAGGAGGAGTACGTGATCATGATGCCGAAGGCGATCGAGAGCGAGAAGAAGATCTGCGCGACGGCCGCCACCCACACCCCGGGGTGAAGCAGCGCCGACCAGTCCGGGGTGAAGAGGGCGTCGAGGCCCTCAGCCGCGCCGTCGAGGAAGAGCGCACGCACCACGAGTGCTGCGAAGAGGACGACGAGCATCGGCAAGAAGATGATGTTGGAGCGCTCGAGGCCCTTCTGCACGCCCAGCGCGAGCACGACCAGCACGACCACCCACACGCCGATGAGCGGCCAGAGGACACCCGGCACGACGTCGAGGCCGATCCCCGGCTCGTCAGCCACCCGCAGGAAGTCGCCCGTGAAGAAGGTCGCGGCGTCGTCGCCCCAGGTCTGGCGGACCGAGAACCAGACGAAGCTCAACGACCACGCGATGATCACCGTGTAGTACAAGATGATGACGATCGAGATGCCTACCTGGAACCAGCCGAGCGACTCGGCACGCCGGGTCACCCTGCGGAAGACCGTCGGCGCGGAGCCACGGAACCTGTGCCCGAGCGAGTAGTCGAGCAGCAGCACCGGGATGCCGATGACGAGCAGCGCGATCACGTACGGGACGAGGAAGGCGCCGCCGCCGTTCTCGTACGCGACACCGGGGAACCTCCAGATGTTCCCGAGACCGACTGCCGAGCCGATCGCCGCGATGATGAACCCGGTCTGACCGGACCACTGCTCGCGTTCTGTCGAGGCCTTCACGCGTGCCATACCGGGTCTCCGATCGAGGGGGTGAGCTCAGAACCTGGTACAGCCTAAGAGCGGTCGGCCGGGACCGCACCTGAGTCCAGCATGTGTCGAAGTCGGACTTGTCGGTCTCTGACCTGCGTCGATGCTCCCAGCGGGGCTTGGCTGGGCTCAGCCAGGCAGGGCTCAGTCAGGCTCGGCATGGCCCAGTCAGGCTCGGCTCGGCTCGGCTCGGCTCGGCTCGGCTCGGCTCGGCTCGGAGGATCTCAGACCAGGTAGGCCAGCACGGCCGGCTCGTCCTGGCCTGTCCACGTGCCGGTGAGCGTGTGCTCGCTCGGGACGACGGCGTCAGCCGACGGGAAGCGGACCACGACGATCTCAGGTTCCCCCTCCTGGCCGGCGGCGCTCCCGCTGCCACGGACGAAGGCTGTCGGCTCGCGCTCGACGGGACCGTCGGGGGTCTCGACCATGAGGCGTACGTGCGTCCCGCCCTCGCGGACGACGCGGGTCAGCTCGGCCCTGTAGACCGGGTCGCCCACGGCGTCGTAGACCCACCGGGTCCCGAGGACCGAGTGCTCCATCGTCCCGACGAGCCACTCGTCCCCGCCAGGGAGGGGCGCGCCCCGGTACGTCACGGGGACGTGCACGGTGCGGCCACCGACCTCGACGAAGAACGCCTCCATGCCGACCTCGCCGGCCGGGTCGTCGAAACGGTAGGCCGCGACGGGCACGGTGACCTCGGCGGTCCCGCCGAACCACGGCTGTGCCGACAGCCAGGTCGCGAGGGTCTCGGCCTTGGACGGGGTCAGTGTCGCCTGGTGGATGATCGCCATGCTGCTCAATGTAGCGGCGCTCGCCCTACCCGGCGCGGACGGTCAGGGTGCTGGACCCGTCGGGGAGCCTGCGCACGCTGATGCCGTCGGCGATGGTCTGCTTGAGGGCCTCGACGTGCGAGACCACACCGACCACGCGACCACCGGCTCGCAGCCCGCCGAGGACCCCCAGCACCGAGTCCAGGGTCTCGGGGTCGAGCGAGCCGAAGCCCTCGTCGACGAAGAGCGTGCCGAGGTCGATGCCCCCGGCCTCGGCGGTGACCACGTCGGCCATGCCGAGCGCCAGGCACAGCGACACGTAGAAGGTCTCCCCACCGGAGAGCGTCCGCGGGTCGCGGGCCGTCTCCGTGCTGTGGTCGAGGACCCGCATCGCGAGGCCGGTCTTGCGGGTGCTGACGTCTTCGCGGTCGTCGCTGCGGACCAGCTCGTAGCGGCCGTCGGACATCGTCGCGAGCCTGTCGTTCGCCGCGGCCACCACGTCCTCGAAACGGCGCATGAGCACGAAGGTCGTCAGGGTGAGCGACCGGGTGTTGTCCGACGACGCGCCCGTCGCGAGGTTGGCCATGCGGATCACCGGCTCGGTCGAGTCGCGCACGGTGTCCAGGGCGACGACGGCGTCGGTGACGTGCCGGGCGCCTCGCTCCATGTCGGCGGCACGCTGCGCGACGACAGCCGCGCGGGTGGTGGCCTCGTGGGCGAGTGCCTCGGCCTCGGTGACCGCTGCGCGGAGCGCGTCGAGGTCGACCTCGACGGTCTCGGGCAGCGCGACGAGCGAGGGCTCAGCCAGCCCGGCCGCGACGCGGTCCTGGGCGGACCTGTGCTCCGTCACGCGGGCCTCGACGGCGACGAGCTCACGCCTGTCGAGCCAGGCCTCTCGGACGGCCTGGACCGTGGGGAAGTCGTGCTCGTCGAGAGCACGCACCCGCTCCGTCTCGCGCTCGGCGAGCGACTGCACGGCTGCGGCGTGCGAGGCGCAGACCTCGAGGACCGACGTGATCGCGGAGACCCGACGCTCGAGGACGGCGACGATCTCCGAGATCGTCGTGACCGCGGTGGGCTGTCCGGCGTCCCCGGCTGCGTCGACGACCTCAGGAGCCTCGGTGACGACGTCTCGGTGCGCCGCACGTGCCGTCTCGACCTCGGCCTCGTCGGCGGTGATCGCGGCGCCGTCGTGCTCGAGACGCGCCTCGTCGGCTGCCACCTGCTCGGCGAGACGGGACCGGCGCGACTCGGCCGCGAGGGTCTCGGTGTCGAAGTCGACGACAGCGCGCTCGGCGGTCTGGACGGCGGTGCCCGCAGCCTCGGCCTCGCGCAGACGGGTCCTGACGGCCTCGAGCTCGGTGGCGGCGGCTGCCGTGTCGACCCCGTCGAGGAGAGCCGCGTGCGCCGCGACCCTCTCGGCCAGCCCGGTGACGCTCGTATGCCGCGCTGTGAGCTCGCGCTCGGCCTCCTGACGTGCCGCCTCGGCCTGCTCGACACGCTCCTTGCCGACGTGGCCGTCTCCGACCGTCGCGGGGGCTGGGTGCTCGTGGCCGCCGCAGACCGGGCAGGGCTCGCCGGGGCGGAGGTCACCGGCGATCTCACCGGCGATGCCCTCGATCCAGCGTCGGCGCAGCTCGCGCTCCTGGTCGGCGGCCTGCTGGGCCTGGCCGGCCGCGACCGTCAGCGCCGACTCGGCCTGCCCGAGCTCGGTCCGCAGGGTGCCGAGCCGCGCGATCGTCTCGGTCGTCGTGGCCGCACGTCGCTCCTGCTCGCGCAGGGCGTCGACCTGGGCGGCGAGAGCACGGGCGGCGTCCCGCTCGGCCTCGAGAGCAGAGCGGGCGGCTGGACGCTCGGCGAGAGCGTCGGCCGCAGCCGCCAGCTCGACTCGCGTGACGTCGAGCGCGACTGTGGCCTCCTCGAGGCGGGCACGCCGGGCTGGCAGACCAGCTTCGAGGCGGGCGACGCGGTCGAGCAGCACGACCTGCGCGGTGTCGGCTGTGCGGCGCTCGACCAGGCTGGCGACAGCGGTCTCGACGGCGGCACGTGCGGCCAGCACCTCGTCGTCCGGGTGGGCGGCGGACCTGTCGGTCCAGTGGAGATGCGCGAGCGCGTCGATGCTCGAGAGGTCTCCGACGACAGGTTGCTGCGCCTCGACTGCGGCAGCGAGGCTGGCAGCCGCTCGGGTGAGCCCGTCGCGCGCGGCGACCTCGGCCTCGGCGGTGGGCAGCACGACGCTCGCCCGGCGCGCGGCGTCGAGCCTGTCGGCCAGGCCACGGACCTCGTCGGCCGCCTCTGCGAGCCGAGCAGACTCGACCCGCAGGGCGTCACGACGGGCGACGGCGTCGAGGGTCCCCCGGCCCAGGTCGAGCGCCTGCCGCCGACCGCCGAGTACCTCGCGTGCTGCCGCGGCGTCGACCTCGAGGTGCTTGGCCGTCTCGGCGAGCTCGTGCGCGTGCTCTGCGGCGAGCTTGCCGAGGTGCTCGGGACGAGCGGCCCGGAGGGTCTCGGCGTCCTCAGGGTCGAGGGCCGAGGTCGCGAGGAAGGTCTCGAGCGACACCTGGACGCCTCCCTGGGCGGCCTTGAGCTGCTGGTCGGCCGTCTTGCGCATGGTGACGAGCGCCGCCTCGGCACGGTCGTAGACCTCGGTCCCGAAGACCTTCTGCAGCAGACCCTTGCGGTCTTCGGGCTTGGAGCGGAGGAAGCTCGCGAACTCGCCCTGCGGGAGCACGATCGTCTGGACGAACTGTGCGCGGTCGAGGCCGACGGCCCGCTGGATCTCCAGGCCGACCTCGTCGAGGCGGGTCGAGGTGAGCTCGCCGACGTCGCCAGGCTCGCCCAGCCCGGCCCCCGAGGTGACGGCGTCGCTCGGCAGGCGCCACAGCTTGACGGTGGCCTGCTGCTTGGTGGTGCCCTCGCCGCGCTTCTTGGCGCGCTGGCGCTCGGGGGTCCGCAGCACCCTGAACACCCCGGCGGCCGTCTCGAAGGTGAGGTCGACGAAGGAGTCTGTCGCGTCGTCGGCGTAGGCGGACCGGAGCCTGTCGTCGCTCGTCGAGGCCGAGGCGACCTTGCCGTAGAGGGCGAAGACGACGGCGTCGATGAGCGTCGACTTGCCGGCCCCCGTCGGACCTTCGAGGAGGAAGATCCCCGACGCGGCGAGCGCGGAGAAGTCGACGGTGTGGCGCCCTGCGAAGGGGCCGACGGCCTGGAGGGTCATCGAGTGCAGCTGCATGTCAGGCGCTCCGCTCTGCGGCGTTCGCGGTCTCGAAGGCGAGGCGCAGCGCGGCGGTCTCACGGACGTCGGGCTGGTCGCCGGTGACGTGCTGGACGAAGTCGGAAGCCACCACGAGAGGGTCGCTCGCCGTGGTGACGGCGAGGGTGAGGGACTCTCGCAGGCCGCGGTCGGGTGGGCGGTGCGTCATGACGAGGGCGTGCGGGAAGCGCTCCTTGATGCGCGCGTTCATCTCGCGCGGACGTGCGGGGTCGGTCACCGTCACCCGCACCCAGTCGTCGGCGTGCGGCTCACCGGCTGCACCGAGGAGCTCGTCGAGAGTCCCGCTGACCTCGCTCAGCCGACGCGGGACCGGCGCGGGTACGAGCTCGGGCGTCCCGACGACGCCGTCGGGCCCGAGGTCGACCAGGACCGTCGACTTGTGCTGGCGCATCTCGGAGAAGGAGTAGGCGAGAGGCGACCCGGAGTACCGGGCGACGGTCCCCTCGCCCGTCGAGACGCGCTGGGCTCCGTGCAGGTGCCCGAGCGCGACGTAGTCCACTCCGTCGAGGACGGCGGCCGGGACTGTGTCCACACCACCGACGCGGATGTCGCGCTCGGACTCCGATACCTCGCCACCCACGACGAAGGCGTGCGCGACGAGGAGGGAGCGCGGACGGGCGGACGCTGCCGCCGACCGGGCGGCGAGGTCTGCCCGGACGCGGCGCATGGCCGCGCCGGTGACGGCCTCGTGCGAGCGGGCGAGCGGGGCCTCGTCTTCCTCGCGCAGCACCGTGCGGGCGGCGTCAGGGTCGAGGTAGGGCAACGCGTAGACCAGAGCCGGGGCACCGTCGGTCGTGACGAGCTCGACGGGCCGGCCGACGTCGGCGACCTTGGCGCGCACGTGCACGCCGTCGCGCCACAGCTCGGCACCAAAACCGAGGCGCGTCGCGGAGTCGTGGTTGCCCGGGGTGACGACCACCTGGGTGATCTCGGCGAGGCGGGCGAGCGTGCTGGACAGCAGGGTCACGGCCTCGACGGGCGGGATCGCGCGGTCGTAGACGTCTCCGGCGACCACGACGGCGTCGACGCCCTCGCTGCGGGTCAGCTCGACGAGGTGGTCGAGGTAGGCGGCCTGGTGCTCCAGGAGGTCGACCCCGTGCAGAGTCCTGCCGAGGTGCCAGTCAGAGGTGTGCAGGATCCGCATGCCTCGACGGTAACGGCCCCCACCGACACCGAGGACGCGCCACGGCGGTGGCCTCTGTCACGGTCAGACGGGAGCCTCGACGCAGTGTCAGGCTCCGGCGGCCAGCGAGTCGGACGACTCGGAACGGCGGACGCGGAACTGGTCGCCCATGCCCAGGACCTCGATGAGCTCGAGCAGGTTGTCCGAGGGGTCGAGGAGCTCGAGGTCGAGCGCGCTCTCGGAGCACAGCCTGTGCAGCTGCACGAGGAAGGCCAGCCCTGAGGAGTCGATGAAGGACACGGCACCGACGTCGATGACGACGGGAGCGTTCTGCACGACGACAGTCACCATGGCCTCGCCGGCCTGGTCGCGGAGCGCCGCGTCGATCTCGCCGCGGAGGGTGACGACGGTCTTCCCGCCGTCGGGACCGCAGGTGATGCTCGACTCTGTCCGGTCGAAGGGGGTGCTGGGGTGGGTGTCGTTCATGGTCTTCCTGCCTCGTCCTGCTGTGCTGGGCGCACCGCAGCACTGAGGGTCAGCGCCGTCGGAATCCCCGAGCAAGGGTGTCACACGACGATAACGACCACCACCGACGGTCGCACGCGGATCGGTGCCCGCGCAGAGAATCCTCACGTGACCTGCGCGTTCTCTCGCGACAGGCTCAGAAGTCGCAGATCGACCGGTCGGCGGGTGAAGGTTCGGTGCGGTCCCAGGCTCTTCTCAGCGAGATGATGCAGAATCGTGACATGACGTCGAAGACGACGCGGATCGCAGCCGCCAGCCTCCTTGCGCTCACCCTGCCACTGGTGCAGGGCACAGCCGCCCACGCCGAGGTGCGCACGTCCACCATCGTCCCGGTCCGCTCGCAGACCGAGGTCGTCACCCGCGACATCACCCTCGCCGCCGTCGTGAGCCTGTCGCTGCCCGCCACCGTCCGCGCCCAGGTCGACAGCGCGATCATGTCCGCGCAGGCCGCGACCACCGCGGCGCAGTCGGCCATCACCGCGGTCGACACCGCCGACGCCTTCTCGCTGTGGACGGCCCAGACCTCGCTCCACGACGCCCGCACAGCCCTCGACGCCGCGTCGGCCGAGCTGCGTCACGTGACCTCCGCGGTCCAGGGTGTCGACCCGGATGTCACCGCTGCGCTCGACGCGCTCCAGACCGACATCGACGTGCTCCGCGGCGTCGGCTCGGTCGACGTCGGCTCGGTCGACGTCGGGAACCCTGTCGCCGTCGCCTAGGCAGCACGACCGCCAGCACATCCGGCGGCCCACCTGGTCGGCCCTCGCTCCCGAGTCCGGTCCTCCTGGCGTCAGTCGCGCAGCCACTCCACGTAGGCGGCGCGCATCAGCCGCGCCTCGCGCTCCTGCTCGGGGTACTCCATGTGCCCTGCGGTGAGCAGCAGCAGCGACCTGGGTCCCCCGAGACCTGAGAACACCGACACCTGCCCGACGGGCGGGACGACAGGGTCTTCGCGCGCCGCAGAGACCAGCACGGGCTGGCGGATGCGCCCGGCCGCGGTCGCCGCGTCGAAGTAGGCGACGACCTCGCGGACGCTCGGGTCGTCGAGTGCAGCGAGCCGCACGGACTCCCCGCTGCCGGCGCACGGCGTCTCGAGGCGCACGGGGTGGTTGCCGAAGCTCGGGACGTCGAGGCAGGCCGCGATGACCCTGGTCTCGAGGGGCAGCGCGAGCGCACCGATCCCCCCACCGAAGCTCACGCCCGTGAGGTCGACGCGCTCGGCCCCGGGCACGAGCAGGAGCGCTGCGGTGACCGCCACCCAGGCGTCCTGGACGCAGCCGCGGTGCACGTAGGTGTCGCGGTGCTCGATGCCGTGCAGCACGTGCAGGTCGCCTGTCGACGGGATTCCCTCGACGAGGCCGAGCGACGGCAGCCCGCGCAGGACCGGCGTGAGCTCGGCCGTGGCCTCGAGACCGAGGGGGTCGTGCGGGCCTTCAGCGCCGCCGTAGCCGTGCAGCCGGACGAGCACCCTGCGCACAGGGCCCTCGGCGGGC